>CAJHZG010000301.1_pt1 | contig 16745 bp, 14 predicted proteins | sample 9198901 | NCBI WGS metagenome assembly CAJHZG01 (sample SAMEA7708382, study PRJEB35096) | sediment metagenome | biome: marine neritic benthic zone biome [ENVO:01000025]; feature: sediment [ENVO:00002007]; material: shallow marine sediment [ENVO:03000034] sea grass bed [ENVO_01000059] ... | reverse complement strand
GAAACACGTACGCTTCCGGTCCTTCGCGAACGACCCCCGCGGCCGGTACAACCAGCGCGTTTTCGAATTTCTCAACCGGTACATGGATCCGCGCCCGCTGTCCCGGGCGGAATCGCCATACAAAGAAAGTGTTGCCGTTCTGCTCGTAGGCCCGTGACTGATTCGTCAACGAAATATAGAAGTCGTCACCCATCCCAGCCAGCGACTGGAATTCAGTCCCATTACCAAACGACCGCACCTGACCCTGCCCAATGGGGAGCGAATGATTTTCTGGGTCATTCTCGCCCTTGAAGTCTGGGACATCGAACGCGCCATGCCGCGCATGGTCCTCTCTCCGCCCCAGGGTCAGCCGCTCACCCCGGACCATCCCAACTGGTCCTGGCACGAATACGGCATGCGGGTTGGGGTCTGGCGCCTTATGAAAGCCTTCGAAGATTATAATATTCGCCCCTGCGTCACCCTCAATGCCCGCGTCTGTCAGGATTACCCCATTGTCGCCGAAGCCATCCTCGAACGCGGCTGGGAATTCAACGCCCATTCCTACGACCAGATCGCCATGCACAAGGTTGATGACCAGGAAGAGACGATTACAAAATCCCTGGACATCATCGAAAAGTTCTGCGGCAAACGTCCCGCCGGCTGGTTCGGACCCGGCCTGACCCAGACCTTCGACACCCTTGATCTCCTGGCCAAGGCAGGCATCACCTACATCGGCGACTGGGTCCTTGACGATCAGCCGGTGGAACTGAAAACCGACCATGGTCCGGTGGTCGCGTTGCCTTACAATTATGAGATCCACGATATCGCTCAACAAATGATCCAATTTCATGAGTCGGAGATTTATGAAAAACGGGCCCGTGACTATTTCGACTGTATTTACGAGGAAAGCGCAGACAATGTGCGGGTGATGGCCCTGGCGGTGCATCCCTACATCTCCGGTTCACCCCATCGCATAAAATATGTTCGCCGCACCCTCGACTACATAATGGGCAAACCGGGAGTCGTTTCCTGGGACGGGGAACAAATACTAGACTGGTATAGAACGGCGAAAATCTGAAGCATGACATTGAACAGAGATCATGAATTGGGAGAGAGATGAACAAGCTTATCCGCGCGGATGACAAGATTGGCGCTATGGTTGCCCACGGGCCGGACTGCATTTCCGGTAAAAAAAACGGATCCCTCTCCGGACTGACGTTCGCGGTCAAAGATTTGTTCGATATCGCCGGCTATCCCACGGGCGGGGGAAGCCCCGAATGGCTGGCGAGTCATGATCCCGCGGATCAGACTTCTCCGCTGGTGACGGCCTTGCTGGATGCGGGAGCCGACTGTATCGGCAAAACCGTCTGTGACGAGTTTTTTTACAGCTTTGTAGGTGTCAATGTCCATTACGGTACGCCAATCAATATCAATAGTCCGGGTCGGGTTCCCGGCGGTTCTTCATCAGGTTCGAGCGCAGCTACTGCGGCAGAGCTATGTGACTTTGCCATCGGCAGCGATACTGGCGGATCGGTGCGTATTCCGGCTTCCTTTTGCGGTGTGTTCAGCCTTCGTCCGACCCACGGGGCTCTGGATCTTTCACATGCCATGCCCATGGCGCCAAGTTTCGATGCCGCCGGCTGGTTTGCCCGGGATGCGGAAACCTTCTCCCGGGTTGGCCGTGTCCTGCTGCCGGAAGCCGCGATACAGCAGCCTGTTGAACGCCTTCTGTTCGCCGATTTCCTTTGGGATCTCGCCGATCCGGAAATCCGCGACCCTCTGCAATCAGTAACCGATAGACTCAAGCCGAATTTTGCAAGCGTCGAACGAATTGCAGAGATGCCCGGCGGCATCAGTGCCGCGGATGTGCTGGAAGCCTTTCGTATCATTCAGGGTTATGAAACCTGGAGATCGTTTGGTCAGTGGATACAAGAAACTGATCCAAAACTCGGGCCGGGTATTCGCGAACGGATGGCGATAGCCAGCAAAATCACCCGGGATCAAATGGAAGCTCAGGTTGAGGTGCAGACCCGGGTTCGCGATACCCTCGGTCATCTGTTGCCGCCGGGAACGGTCCTGTGTCTGCCGCCAGTTGCCTCGCTGCCACCGGAACGCGACGTCGATCTGACAACCCTCGACCCGTTCCGGGCCAAGAACCTCACCATGGTCGCTTATGGTAGTCTTGCCGGTTTTCCACAACTAACGGTGCCCGTGGCCCGTAACCAGGACTGCGCTATAGGTCTCTCTTTCATGGGGAATGCCGGCACGGACCGATCCCTGTGCGACCTCACCCTGGCCCTCGACGATCACTGGTTCAGATATCCGGGGGTCTAATTCCTTCACGGAGCGGGCGAGATGAATGTCAGCCGAGAGCCAGTTCTCCCAGGTAAACGCTTTGACCCAGTTCCACGCCCTGAGCTACCTCACTGCCATCTGCGCCTTTGACCACAACCCGGTATGCGCCGCTTTCCGGTTCGAGCTGGTCAAACTTGAATTCACCAAAAATGTCTGACTTGGTGGTTGCCACGAGGTCGTCGCCTCTATGCAGTTCGACAATGACATCGGCGACACAATCCGTGATTCCGCTCTTGGACTGAACGACAAGTCCGCCGATAAAGCAGGAACGGGCGCGCCACAAATTCTTGTAAAGAACCCTCGGAACCGTCTTGAGTTCCGGGCGCAATTCCTCGAGCCCCTCAGACTTGACGAGATCCGCGCGCGCTTCATCGGTGATTTTAACAGCCTTCAGGGCCTCGGTGGCGCATACGGTTACACAGCGCGGTTCGGTCCAGCCATCGTCCAGGAGATGAGCATCGAAAAACCAGGTCTGGGGAATTTGCAACTCTTCGTTCCAGGTGATCGCGTTGTAAGGACAGGCTTCTGCAATCTGTTTTTGCCCCCGGGATTTTTCGGGATCGATAAGGACGAGCCCGTCCTCGCGTTTGCTGATCGCTCCGTCCCGTGCTGCCTTGATGCAAGGCGCATCATCGCAGTGCTGGCACATGACCGGCACATAGGCGACATCGACCATCGGCGCCTTCCCCCGCTCAGATTTCTGAATTTCGATCCAGCGCCCCCCGTGTTTGGGCATGGGTGCGGCATATCCCGGGAAATCATTGTCCACGTGTTCGTCCTGGGTCGAGATGGCGCAGAGCTGGCAATTGGTGCAATTGGCGACATCGACGATCAGGTTCCACTTATCCGGACTCTTTTCCTGATGCTCGGAAGATTCTGCATTCTCGGGAGCTTTAGAGGCTTCAACCTGTTGACTTGATTCGCTCATACCGCTCCCCGGTTGTCGACTGCGTTGAATTTAATGAGATTGTCTGCCTGATTTTCGGAGGAAGTCCTGTTCCGCCCCGGCTCGACCTGTCGCATGAAATCGGGATTGCCGTCCCACGCCACAACATCCACCATGGCTGTGCCGTTAGCCATGGAATGGGATCTCTTTACCTGCGACCGCGACGGCGAAAGGAGGTTCAGGCATCCACCCCGGTCGACGGATTCCCCCGGACGCCCGAGGGGATCGTAGACGGCGGAGGATTCAAACCCATGAACAACACCGGGACGCATGCGCTCGGTAATCTGGGCGGCACAGATCACTGCACCGCGGCCGTTGAAGACCTTTATAAGATCTTTCTCAGCGATGTTGCGCGCGGCTGCATCCGCGGGATTGAGGCGCAGGATCCAATAATAGTGACCGTCGATCTGGACCCGGTGTTCCTCAATATCGTTGAGATAGCTGTCCTTTCCATCACCCTGACTGTGAAAGCTGTAGCGGGAATGGGGCGTGATCATCTGCAGGGGATAGTCGGCGAGATCCGGATTGTCCGGACCTTCCCAGGACGGAGTATATTTGACGATTGGCGGCCGTTCCTCGTCGTCCGGGGCATAGCGCTTGAGAGAGGAGCTTTCAAACTCGAACTTACCTGTCTGGGTTTGCAATCCTTCAAGGAACTGTTCCGTATAGTCACCAGGCAGAGGCATCGCTTCGGGCACATTCTTTTTCAGATTCTCGGCAAACCAATTATAGGCCGTCGGCGCACGCAGGTTTTCCGCTTCCGCCGGCACCACGAAATAGCCCTTTTTAAGGAAGGCACGCCAGGAAATATGCTCCGGCAGATCGGAGGCGTCGAACATGCGCTTCACCCAGTCGATGTCACGCATACCTTCGGTGAAGTAGTTGCCGAGGCCCAGACGGCAGGACAGGCTGGCGAAAATGTCATAGTCCGAACGCGACTCGCCGAGTGGTTCAATGCATTTGTTCTGGAAAGTAATGATCCGATGATTAACCTGGGAGTTGAAGTGAGCCCCGTATCCGGCGGAGTTCGCCCACTCGCTGATGTCATAACGTTCCAGGTTCGTGCATGCCGGCAATATGATGTCCGCGAAGCGCACATCGCCTTCATTCCAGATCGATTGATTGACGACAAATTCAAGATTTGGCGAACGATACATATCCACAAAACGGTGGGCATCGTTAAGGGTGCCGAGGATGGCCGTGCCATACCGGTAAAGCATATGCACCGGTGAATGGCCCGCTTTGGGATAGACAATCTTGGAAAACTGTCCTTCCATTGTACGCGCATCCCAGGGATAACCTTCCGCATGGCCGTCAATGATCGCTTCCGGAAGTCTGAGCCGTGGAATGACCTGTGTCGAGGGATTCATGGTCGGGAGTTGTGGCATGCGCTGATAAAGGGCGGCAGCCATGGCTGTGTGATTGAGGTCACCGGAAATACCCCCCTCCGCATAGCCGGGGAAATAGAAATTGAAGTCCAGAGGTGAGCCCAGTTGTAGATTGCCGATATTGATGCCAGGCTTGCCCAGACCCTGCATACCCATGAGACAGACCATGGTCCGCGTCCATTGGGTGCCGTTGGAATTGCGGCAGGCACCGCCAAAAGCGTTGCCCATACCTCCGGCCGCCAGATAGGTGCGCCGTGTTCCCCAGGCCCGGGCCAGCGCCCGCACCGTATGTGGTGCGACACCGGTTTCTTCCGCCTGCCATTCCGGGGTCTTGGCAATACCGTCTTCCTTGCCGAGCACATAGTCGGCCCACTTGTCGAACCCGACCGTGCGGTCACGCACATAGTCCTTGTCGTAAAGATCTTCGGTCATCCACACATAGGCAATGGCGAGCGCGAGAGCCGGCGATGTTGTCGGACGCGGCGAAATCCACTTACCGCCCAGCAGCTGTGCCGTATCGTTGTAGAAGGGATCGATATGCACGATCTCGATGTCCAGCTGCTTCAGCCATTGCCGCCGCACCGACCCTTCCAAGCCACCATAGACGCCGCCGGTTGCTTCCGGATTGGAGGACCAGAATACAATCATTTCCGCGTTTTGCAGACAATCTTCGACAGTGCCGAAAGGCTCGCCACCACCGACCCTGAGGCTGCTGCCCCAGTGATGCAGCGCCCCCCAGTACCACCCCTCCCAACTATCGGGATTGTGGTGCACTTCTGTTGTGCCTATGGCATTCATAAACCGCAACTTGGCGCTCAGATAATAACCGATATTGCCCCAGTAATGATGGGAGCCATTGCTGGAAGCTATAGCGCCGGTGCCATGCTCCCGCTTCATACGCTGGATTTCCGAAGCTGTGATATCCAGGGCTTCGTCCCAGCTGATGCGCTCATATTCCGATGTCCCACGGTTCTGGATATTACGTTCACCATTGGGATCGAAATCCACACGCTTCATGGGGTGGAGAAGCCGATTCGGTGCATAGACCATGGCTTTCAGGTTCATCGAATGGGGCGCCAGGGCTACTTTTCGCGGTGGCGTAAATTTCTTGCCCCGGGCTTCGACGGACCAGGTAGCCGGGTCATCCTCTCCCAGGGTCACAGGTGTCGAGCGAATGATGCGCCCGTCTTTAACATCGACGAAAACCGGACCGCCATTGGTCATGCTGCAGTAGCGCATACTGCCGTCGGAACGTTCCTGCCCGATTTTCAGAGGTCCGGCAATTGCCTGCATAATCGTTTGCGCAAACCAAACGGCATCGTCGTCGGGACCCTCGATTCGCACGAGAAAGTTCTTGATGGCATCAATCTGCTGTTGCTGGCGGATCGGCGGGGTCAAAAGTTTGGCACCGATGGTCGCGGTCTTGAATATCAGCTTGATTGTCGGCTCCCGGTGGCGCTTTGCGCCGGAGCGGATCTTGCCGAAATCAAAATGAATGTAGCGCCCGACCGTACCGTCGTCACAACAGATCTGAACTACAACGTTTCGTCCCGACAGGCTTTTTCGGAAGGCCGGATCCTGCCAGCGACGAATTTTCAGAAGCAAAGACAAGGCATAAAGAATGAGGTTGAATTTCATTGATCGCTGTCGTAGCTCCTTGTTCCCGGCCCCTTGGAGCCAAGGCTACCAAGAGATACAAACTGGAGCAGGGACGTCGCATCGAACCGCAAAACAGTTTCTAAAAATTTACTGCCGACGCAGTAACCCTTCACAACTGATCGCGCAACTTACATAAGGGTTTGTTTCACTTCCGATAACTTTCCGGATGGAACTTCTTCGAAAACGAAACTTGGTCGCGCAAACCTGCTCCTTAATCCGGGCCAATTTGCCCTATTCCAGCGGGTTAATCAACGCTTTCAATTCTCAATGCCCGGGTTCCGGATCCGTTCCTATCGATTAAAGACAAGCTCATTGGTTATGGCACACAACCATCGATAATGGACACCGGTCAATCTCAGAAAACCTCTATCGCCACCCCTAGTTTTTTCTGGAATGACTGAATGAGTTTTATTTGCCGTGGGTCCGGATTGTCGACCACATGCACCAGGGCAAGGGCGAGAAGGACAAATTGTTCACGATCTGCTTCCGAAAATTCGCGGCGTGCAATACGGGTAAAATCTCGGATGAATTTGTTGGCATTGGTGTACTGATGGACATGCCACTGGCCGCGGGCAACAAGGGCCCGGGTTTCCGGGTTGTCCAGGTGGAACTGCTTGTTCAATGCCGAAGCTACAATTTCCGCCGAGCGCCGATGCGAGAGATCATGAAAGTGCAGCACATAGTGATAGAGCGCCGCAACGGCCTCGCGGGGATCTTCCACAAGAGTTTTTTGCGGTTTATGAACTTTGAACTGCCACCGTTTGCGACGGCCGAATTTGTAGACGTCATCGGCAAAACCGACGATGTCGTGGGCCATGTCCGATGCCAGGCGCAGGCGCCATACAATAAAAGCTACGGTACCAATGACACTCAATAGGGATATCAGGATATGCATAACGTCCTCCGATTGGTTTTTCGTTGCACTCCTGAAGTCGTTCTGGCGTCGGAAAAAGTTCATGCCTCGTGGATTTGTTTTATGTTCTGAGCCGTAAGATATTCCAGCGGGATGTCGTCTTGGACGGTCGCACAGGGTCATCAAGAAAAAAATCAAAGTCCAGAGCAGTAAGCCAGAGCAGTAAGAATGACCAAAGCAGTGGGCGAAGGCACGAATATTCATAATAAATTTCGGCGATCCATGGTTTTTCGTACAAATATTGCTAAAATTAGAAATTATTTACATCCGCGATGAACCTTTCCCGCAACCGCTGCGACCAATTCAGTGGATCACGCCGAAAGAGGAGGCAATCCAGTTGGCTATGTCGGCATCAGATGTTGATCTTATCCAGCGCATTTCCGCAGGCGACAGTACGGCCATACAGGTCCTGTACGGTCGCCATCATGTAAAGATATTTCGTTTTGTGATGCGGTTTGTGAAGAATGAAGCCCTGGCGGAGGAACTGACCAATGAAGTCTTTTTGGATGTTTGGCGTCAGGCCGGGCGCTTCGAAGGCAAGTCAGCTGTTTCGACATGGATGCTCTCTATCGGGCGCAACAAGTCGATCAGTCTGCTACGCAAGAAACGGGATGAAGCTTTAGATGATCGACAGGCGGAACAGATTGCCGATCACGGTGATGATCCGGAACTGGCGGCTCAGAAAGCCAATAAGGGCGAACTTATGCGCCGGTGCATAGAGCAATTAAGCGACGAACACAGGGAAGTTATCGATTTGGTTTACTACCATGGAAAAAGCGTAAAAGAGGTCGCCGAAATCGTAGAGGTTTCTCCGAATACCGTAAAAACACGTATGTTCTATGCCCGAAAAAATCTTTCTGGACTGCTCAAGGAAGCTGGAATCGATCGAGGTTGGCCATGAGCGAAAACAATGATTTTAACACTTTGAACGGCGACGAAATTGAACTGCTCTTCCCGTGGTATATTGCAGGAACCCTGGAGGAGGCTGATCGCAGGCGGGTTGATGCCTATCTGCAAGAGAATCCACAAGCGGCGGCACAGCTGGAGATTATCCGTGAGGAACAGGAGGAAACCATACTCTCCAACGAAGCACTCGGATCCCCCACGGCGGCGGCATTGGGAAGATTGATGCAAGGGATCAGCGCCGAAGCTGTAAAACCTTCACTTGCAACTCAAGCCCGATCCGGATTCCTGGCTGCTCTCGACAATTTCATTGCCGGTCTCACTCCCGCAGCTCTGCGCTGGACCGGCGCCGGGGTCATGGTTCTGCTGATCGCCCAGGCCGTTGTTATTGGCGGGCTTCTCGGGCCTGCGGACCAATCCCCGAATAAATTTCAAACCGCCACAGGTACGGAACAGACGGAGACAGAAGGAACGTTCTTGTTGATCAAGTTTGCCGCCGGTGCCACTGCCGGGGAGATCGGCCAGTTTTTATCCGATGAAGGCGCACGGATAGTCGACGGACCTAAACCCGGCGGTCTCTACAGGGTCAAAATCGCCAACACGGAGCTTACCGAGGCCGACATCGACGCTGCCCTTAAAAAGATCACAAATCTGAGGAATATTGTTGAACAGGTTCTTGTGGCTGATTAACCTGATGGCGCCGGAACTATCGGCCACAAACGACAGCCCGACTTTGGGACAGCCCGACTTAGGGAAAGATATCATGCAACTCTCGATCCGATCACGACACCTGAAACCAGCGAAATTCATGCGAATATCCCGCATTGGCGCCGGCGTCCGGTCTTTGTCGATAGTGGCCATTACCCTGATCATGGGCCTGATCCTGACAGTGCCTGGTGTTGCCGGCACCTATACTGAGATTTCGGTAAACAAAATATTTTCCACTGCCAACCTGCCAGATGCCCGCATGGAAAATAAATTGCCCGGTGACCTTCGCCAGGACATGACCATTCGTCCCCTGCGTCTGACACAAAACAACAATCGTCCCGGCGGCAGCAATTCCGTCAACAGCGTACCCGGCAGAACAAAGCCGCCGAAACGAACGGGAACTAAAATTCCGGCGGGAACGTTCAAACTGATCATCGACCTCGCCAATCAGCCGAAGAAAAAACAGCCCCCGAAAAAGAAGACTTCGAAACCGAAAGTGAAGCCGAAGAAAAAAACGAAATCGGCAAAGAAGAAGAAAAGCAAACCACGGCGTTCGCAAACAGCAACTATCCCCCGTCGTTCCCCGGTGGGTAATCTGCCCTTGCACCGCGAGCGGGAAATCGTTGTATTGCTGGCTTCGGACCGGCCAGCGGATCTTGCCAGCGAGCTTGCACAAACCCATCAACTGGAACTACTGGACCGCTTTGACTCGACGCTCCTCGGAGGCAGTTTGCAACGCTACCGTGTTGCCGGCAACGGCAATGTCGATGCGGCCCTAAGTGCGCTTCGAAATGACAGTAATGTTGATGGCGTACACAATAACAGCATCTTCTACGCCCAGGAGCAGTCCCGAAAATATGCACGTATCGATGCCCAGTATGCCCTGAAAAAAATCAAACTTGTCCGCGCCCATGACATATCCCGGGGACGCGACGTGAAAGTGGCGATCATCGACTCCGGCATCGATCTCACGCATCCGGATATCTCAGAGAACATCGTCAACAGTTTCAATGCGGTGCAGGATTCGGAATATCGCGCCCATGCCCATGGCACGGCTATCGCCGGAATAATTAGTGCCAATGGCGAAGTCCAAGGTGTCGCCCCCATGGCCAAGCTGCTGGCGGTTCGCGCCTTTTTCATTAACGACAAAAAACAGCCGGCAGAAACCAGCTCTTTCATTCTCATGCGCGGCATTGAATGGGCCTACGACAAGGGTTCTCGCATTTTCAATCTGAGCTTTGCCGGCCCCCATGATCCGCTTTTGAAAAAAATGCTGAACAGGATTCACAAACAGGACGGGGTTCTGATTGCCGCTGCCGGAAATGGCGGCGTTAAAGCCGGTCCCGCCTATCCCGGCGCTTATCGTAACGTCCTTGCGGTAACGGCCATCGATGAAGCCGACAAGCTTTATAAAATGGCCAATCGCGGTCACTATGTCTTCGCCTCCGCCCCCGGTGTCGACATTCTGGTGACGTCCCCGGAGAAAAAATACCGGTTTTCCACCGGCACATCTTTGGCGGCAGCCCATGTCAGCGGACTGGTCGCTTTACTGCGTGCAACCAATCCGAAATTGTCTAACAAGGATATCCGGCGAATTGTCGAAAAGACGTCCTTTGACCTGGGCCCCAAGGGGCGGGACAAACAGTTCGGCGCTGGCCGTGTCGACGCTAACGCCTCGCTCCGGCAAATGCCAAGAACAGCAAAAAAGTAATCGCCGCCAAGTTACCGCGATACGACAGATGGTTGAGCACAGTCAGAACAAATTGTCCGTCAGCTGTTGATTATGGTTTTGACGACTCCTTTCAATAGCGGCGCATCAAGCATATCCGAAGTACCTATTTAGTACATATAAAGAATATATAATATATAAATCTAGATACAAACGGTATTTACTTATTATAAAACAGATGGCACAGATTAAACATAAATAATAATTATTGTTATTTATATATATTTTTAATTTAAATTGATATGGAGGAAAACATGACCTCTCGTGTTGCTCCCGTTTCCGAGGAACAGATTACCGATCCCGGCGTGCGGGAAAGGCTGCAACAGGCTCGTGAGGGATGGTGGCTCGATGCGCAAATGTTTGGCGTTATCGGTCGAGTGCCCAGCCTTTTGAATACTATCGTACCTGTTTTCGAAAGCTTTTTTATTGCCGATCGCATCGAACCGCATATTTTTGAAATGATGCGCCTGAAGACCGGACAGATCAATGACTGCGCCTACTGATGTACGGTTAGAGCGGACGCCGTGAGCGACCAAGTAAAACCGAAAGAAGACGCAGTATTCGGAGCTGACAAAACGGCTCTGTCCCGACGTGAAAGCCTGGCGGTCGAATTCGCCGAGCGTATTGCGGGCGATCCCCACACTGTAACATCGTCATTCTGGAATGCTTTGAAAGAAGAATTTACCGATGACGAGCTCGTGGAAATGACGTTCGCGTGCGGCATATTCAATTGGGGCAACAAATTCAACATCACAATGCAACTGGATACAGATGGCACAACTTATTCCAAGGGCATGGAATATCGTGAAGTTGAACCGGCCTAAACACCACTTAACAGGTTGATCGACAATTACCGGGTCCCCGCAGCCCACTGCGGGGACTTGACTTTTCGGAGATAATTTTTCTTCCGAGTTATCGTATTACGACGAAGTATGTGTACGAAAACACAATCAAAATCGACACACCGACTACGAGGCACAGGAATAACGACTATGAGCACGGCTACCCCCATTACAACCGCAACTGAGTTCGATTCAACACTGGATCGGGATAAAATTGTTATTGCCAAGTTTGAAACCCGACAATGTGTCATTTGCCGTCGTCTGGAACCGGGACTGAAAATAATCTCTGACAGTTATGGCGACAAAGTAAATATAGTTCAGATTGATGCCGACGAATTAATGCCATTGGCGGAGCGGTATGCCATCCGCGGCGTACCATCTCTTCTCCTGTTCAAAAACGGCAAGGAAGTGGGGCGGTTGAATGGTTTTCATACGACCAGCGCCCTCTCCGAATGGGTCGCCCCGCATCTGGACATGTAAGTCCAGTGTTCGGTCGCTCTCTCGGGAGAGATCAAATTATCTTAAGAACCACTCAACTTGAGAGCATATAAGCTCGCAAAACTTTTCGGCACGGATACTCATATTCAATGAACCAACACCGCAATGTTAGAATCAATGGATATGAGCCCCGCCGGATACCAGGCGAAAAACTTCCAGCTCACCTGCGATACCGCGTAAATTGTGGTGGCCGGAATTTCGGGACTGAATGGTAGATGGCAGGCTTTTTACAAAATCCGCGCCGGTTAAAATAACGACTTCATCATCCGGAGCGATTGACTTTCCAAGCTGTTCCAGCCGCGCTGCGACATTAACAGGTTCACCAATGACTGTGTAGTTTCGCCGCGCACTCGATCCAATGGTACCTACCACAACTTCACCGGACGACAGACCAATCCGCAATCTCAGATCGTCACTCAACCGTGTGTTTCGGGCCTCGATGGCTTCGGCAATTTTGATTGCCGCCCGCGCCGCCCGTTCCCGGTGATCGTCCTGATGTTCCGGTGCTCCCCAGAAGGCCATCACCGAATCGCCGATGAATTTATCTACCGTACCGCCCTCGGCTTCGACGATTTCGGTAATGAGTTCGAAATGTTCATTCAGAAAACGAGCCGTTTCCTCAGCCCCCATAGCATGTGTCCGGTTCGTGTAATTGACAATATCCGTGAACAGGATAGTGACATCCCGAAGTTCCGTTCCAATATCACCATCTGTCGCCTGTTCCAGAAGACGCAGCACAAGGGCCCTAGGCACAAAGCGTGAAAAAGCGTTGAGCCCTGTACGCGCAGCGTTAAAGGCCGTCCTGGCTTCCTCGATTTCCCGAATACGCGAGGGAGGCAATTTGGGGAATGAGTCGAGATCAAAAGACCTGAGCGAATTGGCAGCCCGCGCGAGCCGGTTGATAGGCTTGGTGACCAGCCGTGCCAGATAGGCCGCCAGCAGAATCGTCAACACCAGTAATCCTCCGGCAATCAGAAAGGCCGTCTGTTGCCGACGCAACGTTGATCTGAAATCTGCCGCTGGAATATGAAGGCCAACAATGATAGGAAATCCATGGGATGAGCTCAGATCCTCAAACAAAAACAACGTTCGTCTTCCGACTTCTTCACCCCGGGCGATATGGCCGCCGAGGCCCCCGGGATTGCTTTGGACAATGGCTTCTGTTCGCCAGATCTTCGCCAATGTCTGATCCTCAAAGGAAGCGAGCTCGTAGATATTTTTAAAATCCTTTTTATCTGACAACAAAGGATGGGCCACAACATGATCCCGGCGCCAAAGTACAAAGGGGGTTCCGGCTGAACTGCCACTTTCCTTTATCACCCGGGAAAGATTGTCGGCGTCGAGATTGACCAGCACCAGCGTGCGTTCTTCGGAAACCGGGGCAGACCAGCGGTGGAAAACCAGGATTCTTCGCGCAATCTGCTGCCGAGAATCAGGAAATCCCCAGAAATCATCGCCGCTCTTGAGCTTGTCGCCGGTTCGCCAGAAGCGCGGAAATGTGCGGAACTCGACAGACCCCTGCTCATTTCGCATCATCATGGAAACCTTTTTGTCCGGCGTTACAACGAGAACCCGTCGCACATCTGGCGACAGTGAAATTGCTGTTTTTAGTACGAGTTCCTTCGCCTGCATGTCCTCGGGATCAATTGATGACAGTCCCTGCAGCACAGCATCTGCGACCTTGGGGCCCAGACTCATATAGTTGATGACCAGACGTTCTACCTGCTCCGACAGCAGATTTCCCCGCTGAAACATAACATTTCGGATGTTCTGGTTTGAGGAACTCCAGCTCAACCACAAGACCGACCCGGCTGAAAGCAGAACCGCACCGCCTACGAAGAGGACAAGCAGTTGCAGCAGGGAGATCCGAAATCCTCTCTTTATCGCCATATTCTTTTGGCCTTTCTCGTGAATTCGATCTTTCCTTTGGGACAAGCGGGGTAGCAAATTGACGGTTCGATGGCTTTGTCTGATTGAAATCTGTCCCTGCACGGGCAATTCGATCCTGATCGATTTTACGATCTGCTCTGGAAATTCCGTCGTTGATCGCTAACACGCGCCCCGCATCTGACGATAATTACACCACGTACCATATCCTTGTGCATTGTTAAATCGGACCAGTGGCGCCCAATACATTGACGCAATTGTGATCATTTGCTTGATCCCCGGGGTTTGAATTTCTCAGGACTCCGCTTCAGACTAGCGGTTTACGAAATCCGGTGGGCAAATTTGGAAAACTGTTTATCAAATTCTGAAATCGAGCAAATTCAGCTGAAAACCTGGAACCGGGACGCAGCTGACAGTTTCAGTTCCATACGCAACAGTCTCGTACAAACCGGACAATGGGTTCCGGGGCAGGTAATGGGACGGCGCTTCTCAATTGGCTGTGTCGCCCTTGAAATCACCCAGCGGTGCAACCTGGATTGCAGCCTTTGCTATCTCTCCGAAAATTCCGAATCGATCAAAGACATTCCGCTGGCGGAGCTTTTTCGACGCATCGATGCCATTGCCGATCATTTTGGACCGTTGACAGATGTCCAAATTACCGGCGGCGATCCGACTTTGCGTGCCCGCCGCGAACTCGTCGAGATCGTGACCCGCATCAAACGCCGCGGAATGCGTGCCTCTTTGTTTACCAACGGCATTCGGCTGAAACGAGAACGCCTTGAAAACCTGGTTGATGCGGGACTCACCGATGTGGCATTCCATGTGGACCTGACCCAGGACCGCAAGGGATATGCGACTGAATGCGATCTCAATGCCCAGCGCCTCGCTTATATTAACCGTGCCCGCGGGCTCCCGATTTCCGTCTTTTTCAACACGACGATATTTGATGGTAATCTGAATCAGATCCCCGATGTGGTCGGTTTTTTTGCCCGCCATAGCGATATCGTCAGTCTTGCCTCCTTTCAAATGGCAGCGGATACGGGACGGGGAACGGCAGATCCTGTTGACAGTGCGGCCCTGACGACGGACAAGGTGGTTCGGCAAATCGAAAAAGGGCTCGGAACCGGATTGTCGTTCGATACGGTTCAAGTCGGTCACGGCCAATGCAACAAATATGGTATGGCGCTGGTGACACAGGAACGGAATTTCGATCTTCTCGACGAAAAAGAGTACGTCCGCAAAGTAATGCAGGTCAGCACCGACCTTGAGCTTGACCGCACGTCAAAAATCAAAACGGCAAAGAACATTATTTGCTGGCTATCGCGCCATCCCGGACTCTGGGGGGCTACATTAATTTGGTTTGCACGCAAGCTGCGGATCTGGGGTGGAGATCTTGTTCGCTCCCGCTGCCAGGTCAACAAGCTGTCGATTTTCGTGCACAGTTTCATGGATGCCTGTGCCCTTGATCCCCAACGCATCCAGGCCTGTTCACTCATGGTCGCCACTGCCAATGGGCCCGTTTCCATGTGTCTTCATAATGCCCGGCGCGATGCTTTTTTGTTCCAGCCCCTTGCAATCGCCGATCCAGACAATGTGACCACGGGCGAAAGTTCCAAGGAAGGGCGCACCTACTGGCATCCTGTCACCGGTGATTATCACGCTGAAAAGCCGGAAGTTGCACCAACACCACCACATCCGAAAGTGGCCAAGGGCCGGACGAAAGTCCGACTCAAAATTGGAAACCACAGGAGTTCGGAGAGACAGGTTGGGCCATGAATACGGCACCGATAAAAATCCCTACGAGAACCCTCAATAAATTTATCACAAGCCTGGTTTTGATCATGACACTTGCGGCGTGTTCCAATGTCGAGATCCCGGAGCGGGAATGGAAGGAGACTGATGATCCCCTGAAATACTGGGCAGAAGTTCTCGAAAAACATGTGGACGTTCAGGGCCGCATAGATTTTTCAGGTCTTGCCGCAGCTCCGGAAAATTTACTTGTCTTTCTGAACTATGTGAAACAGACCTCGCCCCACACGCACCCTGCGGACTTCACTTCGTCACACGCGGCCATTGCCTATTACATTAATGCCTACAATGCCCTGGCCATGTACAACATTATCCTGTCGGGATTTCCAGAGGCTCTGACGGGTTGGCGCAAGCTCGACTATTTTCTGCTCAAGCGTTTCAACATTGGTGGGCAACGGAACTCTCTCTATGGTTTTGAAAACCGGATCATCCGCAAGCTTGGGGAAGAACGTGTTCATTTCGCCCTCAATTGCATATCCGTAGGTTGTCCAAGATTACCTGCTGTCCCTTTCACGCCCGAGAACCTGGAGAAACAACTCGACCAGGAAGCGCGGCGCTTCTTTGGGGAAGACCGCTATCTTCAGGTAGACAGCTCGCGCAAGACAGTCAGGGTGTCGGAGATTCTCGATTTCTTCACGGAGGATTTCACCAATAGATCAGGAACACTGATAAACTATATCAACCGCTACCGTGAGGAACGGATTCCGGGCTCCTACCGGGTCGAATTCCTGGACTATGACTGGACGGTTAACCGGCAGCCCATTAAAACGGGTCAGGCGCTTAAAGCCCGCTGAAAATCTGCAGTCCGCATACTAAAGTTTCCCTTGCCGCATCTGTGGTCCATGAAGATTACTCCTGAGAAACTTCAATCGATATCGAATTTCACGCCTTGGGCGAGGGGCAGCTCCCGGGAATAGTTGATGGTGTTGGTTGCGCGGCGCATATACCCTTTCCACGCATCGGAACCGGATTCTCGGCCACCGCCGGTTTCTTTTTCACCGCCAAAAGCGCCCCCGATCTCCGCGCCTGAAGGACCAATATTGACGTTGGCGATACCGCAGTCGGAACCGATGTCCGATAGGAACGTTTCGGCTTCCGGGATATCGGTGGTAAAGATGCACGAGGCCAG
>CAJHZG010000119.1_pt1 | contig 16978 bp, 18 predicted proteins | sample 9198901 | NCBI WGS metagenome assembly CAJHZG01 (sample SAMEA7708382, study PRJEB35096) | sediment metagenome | biome: marine neritic benthic zone biome [ENVO:01000025]; feature: sediment [ENVO:00002007]; material: shallow marine sediment [ENVO:03000034] sea grass bed [ENVO_01000059] ... | reverse complement strand
CCATTATCAGCCTGGATAAACCCCATCTGCTGGTTCTTGACGAACCAACAAACCATTTGGACGTGGATAGCCGTGAGGCACTGATCCGGGCGTTGAACGAGTTTGAAGGCGCTCTCATGCTGATTAGCCATGATCGCCATCTCATCGAGTCGACTGTGGACAATCTATGGGTTGTGGGCGGCGGCACCACCGAACCCTATGACGGAACCCTGGACCAATATATCAGGGATCTGGAAACGGCTCGGAAAAATCGCATGTCCCAATCCAGAGCAGACAGAGACAGTGGCAAGTCAGCGGCCAACACGCGTTCGCAGAAACGGCGCGAAGCCGCAGCCCAGCGCGCTGAACTGGCACCTCTGAAGAAAAAGATGCTCCGGTGCGAGGAACAGGTCAACCGGTTGAGTGAGGCACTTGATTCGCTGGATCAGAAACTGGCCAATCCCAGGCTCTACGAACAGGAAGGAGACCGCCTGCAAACGCTGACCAAGGAACGGGGTGAAGTTGCCCGCGACCTGCAAACAGCCGAGGAAGAGTGGATTGTGGCATCGGAAGCATTGGAAGCAGCGCAAAATCAGCAATCCTGAGGCCAACCGGACGGATTGGGATCAAAACCAGCCAATTAAATGTATCAGGAGAGGCGTCAAGCGCGTTTTTCCCATTTGCCCGTTTCGCTCTGCTGCCAGTAGGTGACGTCATGGCCGCTGTCGAGAGCGCTGCGGTAGCTTTCCCGCGCCGAGGAGACGGAATATTCATCATTTCCATCGAATAGATAAACAACCCGTTCATAGCCTGACATATCTTCCACATTGGCGTTTTCGACCAGAAAGCGGATATTGGCAGCGTTGGGATTGATGTCTGTCTGCGTCAAAAAAACCGGATGTCGGTCTTCGACACCGTCCTTGCTCGTGCCGTGGGGAAGGAAAGATGTATCACTGAATGTCCAGAGCAGAGAATCCAGAGATTCGACACGCTCCTCTGTTGTTGCCTGCACAACGGCCCGCCAGCCCCGTTCCAATGATTTTTCAAGAAGTCCGGGGAGAACTTTTTCCAGTGTCGTGCGCTCCAAATGGTAGAACAGGATGTCCGTCATGAAAATTCCAACGACCTACTTTTGTTTCTGCACATAGGGATTTTTACCCTTTCTCAATTGCATCCTGAGAGGAACCCCTTCAAGTCCGAATTCCGATCGCAAGCTGTTTGTTAGGTAGCGCACATAGGAATCCGGAAGACTTTCCGGCTGCGAGCAAAAGACGATGAACGTCGGCGGACGGGCATTGGGCTGGGTCATATAGCGCAGTCGTATTCTGCGACCCGAAATCGCCGGCGGTGGATGTTGATCGACGGCCTCACGCAGGAACTGGTTGAGTGCGCCTGTGGGAATGCGCCTGTTCCAGAGTTCATAAATGCGGGTTATAGCCTTGAACAGAGCTTCAAGGCCGGAGCCGCTTTTTGCCGATACGGGAACGACGGGGATTCCGGAGATTTGCGGCAGCAGACGGGTAATATCATCGCGGAGCCGGCGAATGACGGCGGATTTGTTCGCCACCATATCCCATTTATTTATGCAAATGACGAGTCCGCGCCCTTCGCTCACCACCATGTCCGCGATCTGCAGATCCTGTTTCTCCAGCGCCCTGTCCGGTTCCATCAGGAGGAGGACAACTTCCGCAAATTTCGCAGAATTAAGAGCATCGCCCACCGAAAGTTTTTCAAGGCGGTCTGAAATCCTCGATCGCCGCCGCAATCCAGCTGTATCGAAGAGGCGAATGGGCCGGTCATGCCATTCGAAATCCACGAAAATGGAATCCCGTGTTAAACCGGCTTCCGGACCTGTAATCATTCGTTCCTGATCAATGAGCTGATTGAAGAGGGTCGACTTGCCGACATTCGGCCGTCCAAGAATAGCGATTTTCAGGGGACGTAATTCATCCGGATGATCGCTGAAATCGGCGTTTTCAGCTTCTTCTTGAATTTCATCGATGCGTTTTTGTAGCTGATCTTCGAGATCGCCGATATTGATGCCATGCTCGGCTGAAATAGGCAGAGGCTCGCCGAGGCCCAGCTCATAAGCTTCGAAGAGACCGGGTTCCGCCGCACGACCTTCCGACTTGTTGGCCAGCAATATTATCGGTTTCCCCGACGCACGCACCTGCTTTGCAAATGCCTTATCGACCGGCGTAACACCAACCCTGGCATCAATGACAAACAGAATGACCTGTGCATCGGCAATCGCTTCTTCCGATTGCTGGCGCATGCGTTCTTCAATTGTCCCATCGGGGGCATCTTCGAGACCGGCCGTATCAATGAGATGAATGGTTCTGTCGCCCAAAGACGCAGACGCAATGCGCCGGTCCCGTGTCAGGCCCGGTGTATCGTCAACGAGAGCCAGGCGTCGTCCGACCAAACGGTTGAACAAGGTCGATTTGCCAACATTGGGCCGGCCTATAATGGCAACAGAGATTTCCATGATCTTATATTTGGAATAATGAACAAGGTCTCAAATACGGACCAAACCCTCGCCCCGCAGACAGATAGGACTAGTTCAACGAGATGAGTTTGGCCTTATCCGTATATATGTACATTCGACCACTGGCAACGATTGGCGCAATATGCACTGGCGTGTCCAGGTTCTTTTTGTTGGCCACACGGCCATCAGCGGCATCAATCCCAACCAGCTCACCAGAGGAAGCAACCGCCCAGAGCCGATCTCCGGCGAGAATCGGACCATACCAGCTCTTGGCTTTCGGCAGGTTTGTCACCCAACGAATCTTGCCGTCTTTACGGTTCAGCGCAATCATATTGCCGGAGCTCTCAACGACGAAAACCGAATTCCCGGCGACAGCCGGTGTCTGATTACTGCGAATGTTCTGGGTCCAAACTCTTTCGCCGGTGTCACGCTTGGTCGCCAGCATCCGACCGGACTGGCTTACCGCATAGACAATGCCCCGATCGATAACAGGTCTTGCGGGACTGTTCAGACCACTGAGGGCAGATCCGCCACGACTGCGAACCAGGGATTCCGACCATACGGGCTGGCCTGATTTGGCATCAAAGGCGACCACTTCGCCAACAGCATAAGGTACGACGACTTTATCCCCGGCAACTGCCGGGCTAACATTCGACAGGAGAGAGGCACTCTCCGAAATGCCACGCGCAGTCCACAGTTCAGCGCCATCCCCGGCGCCCAGGGCATAAGTTCGCCCCTCGGTGGTTGTGACAAAGACTTTACCACCGCTCGCAGTCGGAGACGTACGAACGGGAACACCCAGATTTTTTTCCCAAAGCTTTGCGCCGGTGCCGGGATTAAGGCCCATAACCCAGCCGTAGCCGGTGGCAACAAACAATATTCCGTCACTGACCGCCAGGCCGCCGCCAAAACCCTCATAGGGTTTTTCGTTTTTCGGGGTCATACTGACTTGCCAGGACTTTTTGCCACCCGGGATAGTGAACGCACGAACCTGACCGTGGGAGTCCAGAGTGAAAACGCGACCATTATAAATGATCGGGCTCGCGGTAAGCTGACCTTTCTTGCTCGACCCCTTGCCGGTATCCAGATTCCAGGCCCGGCGCAATTCCTTACCCAGCGCCAGATGACCCGGGGAATTGTTGGCGGCTCCGCCGGGCTGACTCCAGGCAACATTCAAAGTCTGCTGTGGCAGCTGGACCGGTGTTTTGACAGCATTGGCATCAATCTGCAAAGCCTCTTTCGAGCTCATAACGGCTTTGCGTTCCCCTTGCAGTTTTTTTTCTTCTTCCTTGAAGGGGTTTAGATTTTTTAAAGTTGGAAGTTTGGGAGCACCGGAACAGGACGCGACCAGAACTGAAACCGCGACAATACCGGAAATCTTTCCTGACAATTTCCAACAGTTCATTTCTCGTTCTCGCCTCTTAGCTCTCGCCCTGGTCTTGTTTGATCGCAAACGCCGAACATTCACCAGTTCATAGTCCAACTCACATCAATTCGATTTCGTATCATCGTTCTGACCTTTGGAAGAACCGGGTTTTTCCTCGATCAATAGTGACAACATCATTTCGGCACGCTGGCGAATATTGAGCGGAACACCAGGTGCGCCGATGAGTTTTGAATAGTAATCCTCCGCCAGCTTTTTGTCGCCGCTCCGGTATGCCGAAAGTCCCATCATCTCTTGGGCCGAGAAGCGCCACGGTCCGGACCCTTCTGAAAGTTGCCCTATTCGTGATTTGATCTGATTCGGATCGGCTTTATCAATGAGCAACATAGCGGCCTGAATTTGTGCAAAGTCCTGCAACAGTTTATCCACAGAACCGGATTTGGCCAGTTCATCGTATAGCTTGACCGCCTCATCCACTTGCCCGTCGGCAGCGCTGTTGGCCGCCAGCCGAAACTTCGACAGAACCTGGTAGCCCTGGGGACCACCCTCTATCAAAGATTGGAAAATTTTATTGGCCTCTGACGTTTTACCGGTGTTTGAAAGCGTATCGGCACTTTCAAACTGAGCCCCGGCGGTCGCCGCTTTTGACGCAGACCACTGAACCCAGAATTGATAACCCGCGACAATCGCCACAATGGCAACTGCAGCACCAATGATATAGGTCCCATACTGGTCCCATATCTTTTTATATTGTTCTTTGCGAACCTCTTCTTCGACTTCGCGGAAGATATCACCGTCACTCATTGTCTACCGTTGCCAGCTCTCTGTAAATTTAATGGATTTTCCAAACACAAATGCGTTTTAACTGATTCCATGACTTGATAGCGCGGGATTGATGCCCGATCAAATGCCCCGGCGAAAATAATCCAGCAATATTCGACAATAATCGCCCTTTAAGTGCCGCCTATTTTGGACTTTTTCGTGGCCCTTTTGGATGGAGGTGGTGCATCTGAGCGCATTTTGTACGTATTTTCTTCCCCGGGGAAGGTTCGGCTTTTCACTTCTTTGGCATAGGATTTAACCGCCTCTTCGATCGCCGAGCCCAGATTTCCGTATTTTTTTACAAATTTTGGAACGATGGGACTTAATCCTAGCATGTCCTCCAACACTAAAATCTGGCCATCACAAGCCGCTGAAGCCCCAATCCCGATTGTGGGAATATCTATCTTTTTAGTGATGCGTGCCGCAAGGAGTTCCGCGACCCCCTCGATCACGACGGAAAACGCGCCGGCGTCGGATACCGCCTTGGCATCTTTTTCGAGGGCCGCCCATTCCGATTTATCGCGCCCCTGGGTCTTAAAGCCGCCCATCATATTGACGGATTGCGGCGTCAGGCCGATATGTCCCATGACCGGGATACCGCGCTCGGTGAGATAGGTAATGGTTTCCGCCATGGACGTTCCGCCTTCAAGCTTGATAGCCCCGCATCCGGTTTCCTTCATGACACGGCTGGCATTTCGAAAAGCTATCTGAGGACTTTCCTCGTAACTTCCAAACGGCATATCAACAACAACAAGAGCCTGCTGGGAACCGCGCACAACGGCGCTTCCATGCATAATCATCAGGTCGAGGGGTACCGGCACCGTCGATTCAAATCCGTGCATCACCATGCCGAGCGAATCCCCCACCAGCAGAAAGTCGACATAGGGATCGATAATCCGGGCCGTATGGGCATGATAAGCCGTCAACGATACGATCGGTTCCTTGTTTTTTCGATTTGAGATATCGGGGACAGTGACTCGTTTCACCGGAGCTTGGGAAGACATGACATACCTTTTGGCTTGATGGCCCTTTGGATTAACGACGAAAACGCCATGAGACTTAGCGATGAAAAAGTACGGCGCTTTTCGCATTCGTGGGGTACGGGTTTCGTACCTGTTCATCAGTAGATATAGTATTGGACCCCCTTCAAAGGCAAGCTGTCCCCGCAAAGTCGCCGATTTATCCGGAATTTATTTGCACGTGGTTAACAAATTCATCGGATCTGCCGGCGAATTCCATATGGCGGCTGATCAGATTACTGGCACTCCGATCAGCCAAACGTGCAGCCAGAGCAGGATCGCCACATAGACAGCCCCGCCGGCAACAATGGCGATGACATCGTTGATGTTAAAGCCTGTTTTCGTGATTTCCGAATTGTTCCGATCCCGGGATCGGGATGACAGGAAATTGAGCACCGACCAGACAAACAGCCAGCCGAACAACAGAATATCTCCCAATGTGCCATTGACCAGCAAATGCGACCCGGACCAGAGAACTGTCGCCAGAGCCATGGGATGTCTAATGGTGGATTTGATCCATCCCGTTGAATTTGGAGCGGCCAGCAGAATAAAGGAAATCAGCATGAGGGTATGGGTCACATGCCGCCCCCATTCCGGAGGATCGTAAAGGAACACGGGATCGGCCCGCATCTGCCCGTATCCCCAGATCAACAAGCCAAATCCGACAAGGGACACCAGCGAATAAAGACCGCGATAGGCGTTTTGCCCGACTGCCAATATGGCCCGTTCGCGCGCTCCCGGCGCCAACATTTTTATGGAATGGCTGCCGATAAAAAGAACCAGACCGGTAATTAGATAGATCATTGTGACCTGCCGCACGCTGTCTATGATGGCCATCTACTTAACACGGGTGCTGCCAATTTCAAGACCGATCCAGTTTTCCTGCTTGCCTCGATTTGTTCGCCAAACCCGTTTGGTGCTAACCTCGCTCTTTCTCATCAGCGACGAAAGGTCGATCATGCCCTGGCCAGTGGAAACGGCACGCAAAGTTCTCATGCAGCGATTAGAGGAACTGGAAACCCTCAGCCGGGACTCCCAGACGGACCGGAACCCTGTAACTCTTGACCAGCAAAGCGTTGGCCGATTGTCTCGCATGGATGCCATGCAGCAACAGGCCATGGCCCAGGCAACGGAACGTCAGCGGCTGATTGATCTGCAGAAAATCCATGCCGCCCTCAAACGCGTCGATACAGGCGATTTCGGTTATTGCGAAAAATGCGGCGATGAAATTGCCGAGGAGCGCCTGAAAATTGATCCCGCCGTTGCCATGTGTGTGAAGTGCGCGCGCGGGGATTGAAAGAGATGTTGATGATCGTCTCGATGCATCGCCTGCGTGATGGAAAATAAGTGCGCAATCCGGAGATCCCGTTAAACAATCCCGTAGCGCTACTGCATATCAAGTTCGAGCAAGGTACACGACACTGTTTCGTTGCGCGCGAGGCAAAATATCTCTCCTTGACCGACGAGTTCAAACCCCAGTTTCTTGAGCACTTTGGCAGACGCAGGATTACCCTCCATATAGGAGGCTTTGATCTTGCTGAGTTGCCATTGGTCCCGGGCATGGGTGAGCAAACCCCGAGCGGCTTCTGTGGCAAATCCCTGTCCCCAGTGAGATTGACCGAGCCAGTAACCCAGCTCATATCGGTCACCCGACCTGGATCGTGTCACCCCGACTCCTCCGATCAGGGCGTTGCTCCTGTAAATATTCAGTTCAAAGTCTACGGAAGATAGGGAATTCAACCAGGTTTCTGCGTCTTCGGCGGTATAGGGATGTGGAACGCGCGCCAGCCATCTGGCGACTTCCCAATTCCCGATCTCGTCAACCAGCTTAGCTAAATCAACTCGACGGAGGGGCCTTAAAACAAGCCTATCAGTGCGAATTTCCACTATTCCCACTCAATAGTGCCGGGGGGTTTGGACGTTATATCGTAGACAACCCGGTTAATGCCTTTGACCTCATTTGTCAGGCGCGTCGACGTCCGGCTCAGGAAATCATGGTCAAAGGGATAATAGTCGGCGGTCATGCCGTCGGTTGATGTTACGGCACGCAAGGCGCAGACATAGTCATAGGTCCGGGCATCCCCCATAACCCCAACTGTCTGCACCGGTAGCAGGACCGCGAAGGCCTGCCAGATTTCATCATAAAGTCCGGCTTTGCTAATCTCGTCCAGATAGATAGAATCCGCCTTGCGCAGGATCTCCAGTTTCTCGGTTGTGATCTCGCCGGGGATGCGGATCGCCAGCCCCGGCCCGGGAAAGGGATGGCGGGCCACGAACGCGTCCGGCAATCCAAGCTCCCGCCCCAAATCGCGCACTTCGTCCTTGAAGAGCTCGCGCAGTGGTTCCACCAGCTTGAGGTTCATACGCTCCGGCAACCCGCCCACATTGTGGTGAGATTTGATCGTCACCGATGGTCCGCCGGTGAACGACACGCTTTCGATGACATCGGGATATAGTGTTCCCTGGGCCAGGAATTCAGCGCCGCCAATTTTACCGGCTTCAGCGTCAAAAACATCGATAAACAGGCGGCCGATTATCTTGCGTTTTTGTTCCGGATCCCGGACCCCTTCCAGTTCTGTCAGAAATTGGTCTTCGGCTTCAACATGAACCAGGGGAATATTATAGGTCCGGCGAAAGAGATCGACGACATCCCGGGCCTCGTCAGCCCGCATCAGACCATGATCCACAAGGATACATGTCAGCTGATCGCCAACGGCTTCATGGATGAGCACGGCGGCAACGGCGGAGTCGACACCACCGGACAGTCCGCAGATGACTTTGCCGGAACCGATTTGTTCCCTGAGTTTATCAATTTCAGTCTGCCGAAAGGCGGCCATGGTCCATTTGCCGGTACAGCCTGCAATCTTGTGGGTAAACTGCCTGAGCAGATTTGCCCCGATCGGGGTGTGCACGACTTCCGGGTGAAACTGGACACCGTAATAGTTTCGCGCCTCATTGGCGATGGCCGCGAACGGCGCATTGTCAGATGTGGCGATAACCTCAAAACCTTCGGGAAGGGCACTGACCCGATCCCCGTGGCTCATCCACACCTGCTGCTCATCGCCCACGTCCATGACATCGGCAAAAAGAGCGTTCGCTTGTGTGAGTTTCAACTGGGCCCGGCCAAATTCGCGTTCCGATGACGCCTCGACTTCGCCGCCGAGCTGGGCGCACATGGTCTGCTGCCCGTAGCAGATGCCGAGAATGGGAATGTCCATCTCGAAAATTTTTTCCGGCGCCCTCGGACTTGTCGTTTCGATCACACTGGCGGGCCCGCCGGAGAGGATAATCCCCTGGGGTGCAAAGGATTCGACATAGTCTTCGGCCAGCTGAAAGGGTACGATTTCGCAATAGACACCCGCTTCTCTCACCCGCCGGGCAATGAGTTGTGTCACCTGACTGCCAAAATCGATAATGAGGATTCGGTCTGTCATGGAGGTGGGTTAAATCATGAACCCGGAAACTGCAAGACGTATCCCGGTGAATGCGAAAATATGCGAGGAAAACGGCAATTTTGATGCACTTTCCATGGGCCGGGCAGGGCTATCACAGGCTCTCCCCAGTGCGCTCCAGCACCCCGAAGAAAAACCCGTCGGTCCCGGTGGAGGCTGGTGTCATGGTCAGGGTGTTTCCGTCCATTGACCACGGTTTCAAGTCGGATTCGCCGACAAGCTCTTCCCATACTTCACCCGCTGATACCAGTTCAAACCCCTGATTTTCCTCCAGAAAAATGTAAATTTGCATCTCGTTTTCTGATGGGATGATGGAGCAGGTGATATAACAGAGATAGCCACCCGGTCGCACGAACGGGGCGGCCTCCAGTAGCACGTTTCGTTGTTCTGTTTGCCTGTTTTCAAGGGATTCCGGGGTCAAGCGCCACTTGGTTTCCGGACGCCGCCGCCATATGCCGGAACCGGAGCAGGGCGCATCGACAATGACCCGATGCATAGATCCTTTCAGATCGTCCAGCTTTTCATTGCCCGGGGACCGGACCTGAACATTTCGCGTACCGGCACGTTTCAGACGTTCATGAATGGGTGCCAGTCGGGTTCTGTCAGAGTCATAGGCAAAGATTTGCCCCTTGTTCTCCATAATCTGGGAAAGCGCCAGTGTCTTACCGCCGGAGCCCGCGCAATAATCGAGTATCTGCTCCCCGGGTTGTGCAAAAAGCAGCAGGCTTGCAAGCTGACTACCCTCGTCCTGGATTTCAAACCAGCCTTTTTGATAACCCGGCTCAGGCAAAACATTAACATTGCGCGCTTCCCGTTCTGCCGGTGAGAAGCGAAGTCCCAATGGCGACAGGGCCGTGAACTGTGGCCCAAACCGGTCGAGGGATTTCGCCACCTTGTCCCGATCAGCCTTGATCGTATTGACACGGATATCTGTCGGAGGCCTTTGCGACAGGGCAATACCCTCGGAAACCAATTCTTCCTCAAATGTTTCCGACAGTTCCGAGGCGAGCCATTCGGGAATGTTTGCTTTCACCCAATCGGGTGCATCGTTCAGGGTTGATTGTTCAAGACTTTGAATTTCAGCTTCCGTCAGAGGGTCTGGCGCATGCACGTCATCCTTGAACAGGCTCGCGAGATTGTCGGAGGTTTCCTTCCAGTGGAAACTGAGTGTTCCGAGAACCAAGGCGCGGGCTGTTTCCTCACCCATGCGCCAGGCTGTTGTGGACCGATTTCGGAGGGTGTCATAAACAATATTGCCAATTGCAGATCTGTCCTTGGACCCGGCAAACCTGTTATTCTTTCCCCAATCGGACAGGACCTGCCCCGCAGGCCGGCGCCGGCTCTCAATGTCCGCGACGATCTCCATGGCGGCCCTAATTCTGCCCGCAGGACGCATAAACTTTTTCTCCGATATTTATTCAATCCGTTTGGGCAAAGTTGCGAGCCGGGTCAGACTAACTGCGGCTCGGATAGTTCGGGCTTTCTCGGGTAATCGTTACATCATGGGCGTGACTTTCCTGGTGCGCTGCCGATGTTATCCGCTGAAAACGGGCCAGCTTCTGAAAAGCTGCGACGTCTTCTGCTCCTGTATAACCCATGGCCGCGCGCAATCCGCCAACCAGCTGATGCAGTACGCTCAGGACCGAACCTTTATAGGGAACCTGACCTTCAATACCCTCGGGTACAAGTTTGAGGGTATCGGAGACCTCCTGTTGAAAATATCGGTCCGCTGATCCCCTTGCCATGGCCCCGACAGAGCCCATGCCGCGATAAGATTTGTATGACCTGCCCTGATAAAGATAGACCTCTCCCGGACTTTCATCCGTGCCTGCGAACAGGGATCCAATCATCGCCGCGTTTGCACCGGCGGCGACAGCCTTTGCCAGATCTCCGGAAAACTTGATCCCGCCGTCGGCAATTACCGGTATATTGGCTTTGTGCGCCTCTTCAACGGAATTCATGATGGCTGTGAGCTGAGGCACGCCGACACCTGCGACAATCCGAGTCGTGCAGATGGATCCCGGACCGATACCGACTTTCACGGCATCAGCGCCGGCGTCAATCAGGGCACGGGTTCCATCGGCCGTCGCCACGTTGCCGGCGGCAACCTGAACCTGGTTGGACAGGCGCTTGATGCGTTCCACCGCTTCAAGCACGCGACTCGAATGGCCATGAGCCGTATCAACGACAAGGAGATCGACACCGGCCGCAATCAGCTGTTCAGATCTTTCAAAGCCATTGTCGCCGACGGTCGTTGCGGCAGCGGCGCGCAATCGCCCCTGAGAATCCTTGCAGGCATCGGGATGGAGCTGAGCTTTTTCAATATCCTTGACGGTAATGAGACCGATGCAACAATAGTTCTCATCAACCACCAGCAGTTTCTCAATACGATGCTGGTGCAACAGTTTTTTAGCTTCTTCCATGCCCACATTTTCGCGAACCGTTACCAGATTCTCATAGGTCATGAGTTCGGATACCGGCTGGGACATATCGTTGGCGAACCGGACATCCCTGTTTGTCAACATACCGACCAATTTACCGTCGCGGGCTTTGTCGTCATTTTGTTCGACAACGGGTATCCCGGATATGCCATACCTTGTCATCAAGGCAAGCGCTTCGTTCAAGGTTGCTTTGGGATTGATGGTCACGGGATTGACGACCATGCCGGATTCGAACTTCTTCACCTGCTGAACCTGATCCGCCTGGTCCTCGGGTTCCAGGTTGCGATGAATCACTCCGATTCCTCCGGCCTGGGCCATGGCGATCGCCAGTTTGGCTTCGGTGACCGTATCCATCGCCGAAGATAAAATAGGTATGTTGAGGCTGATGTCCTGGGTCAGCCGCGTGGTGACATTCACATCTGTTGGCAGAATTTCGGAATGTCCGGGACAGAGCAGGACGTCATCAAAAGTCAGGGCCATCTCTGTTTGAACTCGAGATATGCTGTCAGGCATACCGCCAACCTCCTTCGGTGATTCAGGTTCGATCATTGTCGAATATTTGTGGACTATTACGTCGCCTTGATCACAGAACCAGTTCGATTTCCTGTGGGCTGTGCAGTTCGCGGCGACGACTCACCCCGGTTGGCGCTTTTATCTATCATTTGTTGGCCGCAAAGCAAAGTGTTTGCTGTTTCTGAAATTGTCGCAGCCCGAGCGATGATCCAACCCTGTCAAATCATTCAATAAATCGCTGTGACGGCGCGACTAACTCCGGAATCCGGTCGCCAGAACGTACTTTTCCGAAGAATCACTGCGACTGGCTTTCGGCTTCACATGCATAACTTTTGCAAATGACTGTTTCATCTCGTGCAATAGCTCGTTTTCGGTGCCGCCCTGCAACACCTTGGCCAGAAAGCAGCCACCGGGCGACAGCGTTTCTCGGGCAAACTCAAAAGCAGCCTCGCACAATCCCATGATGCGAAGGTGATCGGTATTCTTGTGCCCGGTCGCCGGGGCGGCCATATCCGAAAGGACGACATTGACGGCGCGTCCCTGAAGGGCCTCGGCAAGTTGTTGCAAACAGGATTCGTCGTAGAAATCGCACTTTATGAACGTCACTCCCGGTATCGCATCCATATCCGATAAATCAAGTGCGATAACCCGGTTCATGTCGAGATTCACACCCACACGCTCAGCGGCCACCTGGCTCCAGCCACCTGGCGCGGCACCAAGATCGACAACGACATGTTCCGGTTTCAGAATCTTGTGCTTGTCATCGATTTCGATCAGCTTGTAGGCGGCGCGGGAACGCAACCCGTCTTTCTTGGCCGCCTCCACATAGGGATCGTTCAACTGCCGTTGCAACCAGCGTGTCGATGACAATTTCCGGCCTTTGGCTGTTTTAACCTTGACCGACAAATTCCGATCCGCCCGTATTTTCTTTTTTCGAGATTGTCCCGTTTGTCTGACCTTGCTCATCGTTTAGTTTCCAGACTGGTGTTCAGACGCCGAGGCCTGGGCACCGTTTCCCGGCAACCGGTCTTCGGCAATCAGGGTCGTCAGGATGCCCTCACGCAATCCCCGGTCGGCGACGCGCAGGCGATCACAGGGCCAGGTACGGATAAGAGCCTCGAGAATGGCACAGCCCGCGAGCACGAGGTCCGCCCGTTCTTCACCAATACAGGGTTGTTTGACCCTTCGCTCATAGTCCAGAGACAAGAGTTGGCGGGACACGTCGCGTATGTCACCATCGGAGAGCCAGGTTCCGTCGACACGGCGGCGGTCGTAAAACGGGAGCTTTAAATGCACACCAGCCAAGGTCGTAACAGTGCCAGAAGTTCCAAGGAAATGGGCATTTCCCTGGTTGAGTTTTCCCGCAATATTATGCCGGGATTCAAACACCTGCAATGGCTCCATAACATCCTGGACCATGGCCTCGTAACAATTGTCATCAACGTTCGTCCCCCCGAACTTCTCCGCCAGCGTAACAACTCCGACGGGAATGGAAGTCCATGCGACGACACAATTCTGGATATCCAGGCGATCTGAAAGGGATCGGCTCCAGTTCTGCTGACGCCGGGAAAGATCCAGCCAGATCAGTTCCGAAGATCCGCCGCCAATGTCAAACACCAGAGACCACTCACATTTCTTGTCAATCAGTGAGGCACATCCCGAGACCGCGAGTCTGGCTTCCGTCTCCTGGGTAATGATCTCAAGTTCAAGGCCCGTTTCGCCGCGCACCCGTTCGATGAAATCCGGACCGTTGCGGGCCGATCGGCAAGCCTCGGTTGCGATCAGGCGCGAACGACTCACACCCCTTCGATGCATCTTCCACGAGCACATCTTTAGTGCTTCGATGGTTCGGCTCATGGCTTCTTCGGAGAGAATGCCTGTCTGGCTCATACCTTCGCCGAGACGAATGATACGAGAAAAGGCATCAACGACCAGAAACCCGCGGCGCGTCGCCTTGGCAACGAGTAAACGGCAATTGTTGGTTCCGAGATCCAGTGCCCCGTAGACTTGCCTGTTCGATGACGACTTTAGCGTAGAACCATCTTCTGAAAATTTGGTAGGGGAATTGGGTTCAACTTCCGACCCTTTGCCTGTCCTTGTATCCTGCCCAGTATCCAGTTCTGTGCTCGGCGCAGCCGAACGGTCACCCGAAATATCGGATTTGCCATCACGCGCTGTGGACTTAGATTTATGACGTCCGTCATGGGAACCGGAAGCCCAATCCCCATTGCCAGAGTTTGTATATGTCGGTCGTCCGTTCCGTCCGGACTTCTTATCTAAATCCTGCTTGGCCGCGCGCTGGATGTCGCTCGGCCTTTTCACAATTCTTTCTCCGGCACATCAAATTCTCACAAAGGATTGGCGCCTGTGGCGATTCTCTCCTTCGCTTCTTCGAATCAGAGTGCAAATTTCGGTATCGTTTACAATTCTACCCGAGTGTATCATCTTCTCGACGCCGGTAAAGTGTTCTGTCGCGAATTAGCGGCCTCATTTCGCTCCGCCAGACGGTTTGATATTATTTAAACACGTTTAGACGGGCTCCTGTTCGGGTCCAGCAATTCAACTTTATTTCCGCTTTAAGAAAATGGTAAATAACGCCAATTTTGGACTGGACCGACTGCTAAACCCAAGCCATAATTCGGGAAAAGTGAATTCGGGAAATGTGCTACCGTTCGATACATGGACGAACGCAGTTCGATCATCGAACGAACAAGAACGGACCGCGGTGCACCAGCCTGAATCCCGTTGATTTCAGATCCATGTTTAGATTAGGAAATGCCAAAATGAGCGAACCTCAAAACAAGATGATTTACAACAATGCGCGCTTCAAAGTTAATCACTACAATTTTGAAGAGTTTATCGGGCCAGCTGCCGGGGAAAAAGCAAAAGATGCGACGTTCACCGATCTCAATACGGGAGAAGAGGTAAAGATTTCGGATTTTCAGGGACAATGGCTGGTGATCGAAACAGGCTCGTCCACCTGCTCAATGTACACCAAGAACATTCCCGACATGGAGGAAATTGCAAAGAATCACCCGGATGTGGCCTTTGTTGTCGTCTATGTGCGGGAAGCCCATCCCGGCGAACGCCTTGGCCCGCACAAATCCATGGACGAAAAATTAGAAGCCGCGGCGCTCTTGAGGCCGCGCTATGGCGAACATCGCCGCATTCTCGTAGACAATCTCGATGGGGATTTTCACCGGCAGTACGGCTCCATGCCGAATGTCTGTTATGTCGTTCGACCCGACGGCACCATACATTACCGCTGCAACTGGACGGCACCGCACCTGCTTGAGGCAACCCTCGAAGAGCGTGAGAAATTCCACACCATGGAAAATGCACCAATGCTTGAGCTCCGGGCTTCACGTAAAAAATACAATATGTTCCGCACCATGTGGACCGGTGGCGCAATTGCCCTATGGGATTTCCTCAAGGGAGCTCCCCACGTCGTGGCAAAACATAAAATGATTGATGACTATTACGCGGAGCACGGCAAGTTTCGCAATCAGCCCAACTCAAATTAAGACCGCAGTCTTTTTACACACCAAAGAGCGGCAAAACGATTTGCAGAACAATCAGCCGGGTAGCTGAAAAACAGCTACCCGGTTTCGTTTTATCTAATCGCCAATTTTCTGATTGCCGGAATCATCGTCCTTGGCAAATTCTTTGTAGTGCGGATATGTCTGATGCATATACCAGGAGTAAAACTCGTGATAGGTCTGGGTTGGATATTTGGGTGGATTGTCCGGACCGTGGCATGTGGGAAGACATTCACAGACCTGTTCAAAGTTCGGGTTCACAAAACAGGCCACTGAATATCTATCATTCTGTGTTGGCGGGATCACGCGGTGCGGAGTCGCGCGGAAGCGTTCGTTGGACCAGCGCTCCAGGAACTGGCCGAGGTTCATTATTATGGCTCCCTCTTCTACTTCCGGCCAGAACCAGTTTCCATCGCGGTCGAGAATTTGCAAACCCTCTTCCTTGGCCGGTGGCAACCAGGTCATAAACCCTGTATCCGCGTGCGCGCCAAGGCCGTATTCATCCTCTTCAAGGGCCGGTTTCGGCGGATAGTAGGCCATGCGGAAATAGGTGTAATTGTTCTCGAAATAGGGTTGGAAATAATCTTCTTCCAGTTCCAGGGCAAGTGCAAATAGAGGCAACAGACTCTTACCCACATCCGTGATGCGGCCCATGTATTTCTGCACATTTTCTTTGAAACCAGGCAGATTCTCCGGCCACTGATTTTTCGCGTAGAACTGCTTGCCCGCAACGACTCCCGGATCATCATCCTCATATTCCGTCGCCATGACCAGGGTCGCATTCAGATCAAACTTTTTGTTCTCGCTATAGGTGGAATGCTTGATCAGAGTGGCTTTCGGCTGAATGTAACCACGTTGATGCTGGTTGACCTTCATCTTGAGTTTATCTTCCATGGCCAGAGCATGGAAGCGCTTCGTTTCATTCTCGATCTCATCGATCTCGGCTTGAGAGATGCCGTGGCCGACGACGGAGATAAAACCCAGATCCTCACAGATCTCCCGCAAAGAATTGGCGCAGGACTTCTTCGCGTCCTCATCTCCACTCAAAAAATCTGAAATATCTAAGACGGGTAGTTTTGCACGATATGTTTTTCGGACTTTTTGTTCAAATTCCTGATCCTGAAGAGCCATGATTGCCTCCCTGAGTTTTGACCTTGAGCCTCAACCCTGATTTCAAAAAAATTCAATTTTGTTTCCGATAGTTAAATTATGGGACAAGTCTTGGTCTTAGTCCAGCCTAAACAATAAAGGAGTGGTAGCGGTTTAACCCGTACCACTCCCTTAATGATAAGGAGAAAGCAACTGTGCAATTGCACGCACCTTATTTATGGAGGAAAAGTG
>CAJHZG010000120.1_pt1 | contig 17011 bp, 17 predicted proteins | sample 9198901 | NCBI WGS metagenome assembly CAJHZG01 (sample SAMEA7708382, study PRJEB35096) | sediment metagenome | biome: marine neritic benthic zone biome [ENVO:01000025]; feature: sediment [ENVO:00002007]; material: shallow marine sediment [ENVO:03000034] sea grass bed [ENVO_01000059] ... | reverse complement strand
CCCGGGATGGATCGACTCAACGGCTGACCCGGGAAGTCTTCCGTATCAGCCTTGTCGACGGTTCGACGGTCAATATTGTTTTGCGCGACGGAAGATTCTCCGGTGATCGTGTGAATGAGGAAATTCCCATATCCGGTGATGAAGAAGCGCTACGCCTGATCCGCGAAATCATCACGACACAGAAAAACCGGCAGGTCCAATCTCAAGTCATCACCACACAGGCGCCGGGACGGATTTCTCCAGACAATATGAACTGAGCGGGAATGAACTGAAAGCGAAGGGAACGTGTCCTTTTAAAATGGGACAGGACACGAATTTGGCGTTCACGGCCTCAGCTAGCGTCAAGCCGGTTTAACCGTATTTGAAATCGAATATGTGAGGTTTTCGACACTTACTGGACACCTCCGAGAACCGAAATTCCCCGGGGAATGACCAGCCCATCAGAGTCGTTCCCGGTCCCGGCTTCCTCATTCTGTGCTTCCTCATTCTGTTTGACCTGGGTCTCCCGGGAATTCGGCACCCGGTCTTGTGATTTCACAGATTGAATTTGGGAGCGATCGGCAACGACTGGTTTTCGGTTCGAATCATCGGCGACTGGCAGCGTTTCCCGGAACGGCGGGTCCTTGGACACGGTTTGGGTGCGTGGGGTTTGCTTTGATATCTGTTTAGTCTCGTCTTCCAGAAGCGACAGGTTTTTTCGGGCCTGGCGATGCTCGGGATCAATTGTCAGGGCGGAGCGATAGGCATTCAGGGCGGATGCCCGCTGTCCCGTCTTGTAATAGACATTGCCGAGATTGTTGACCGCGTCCGCATTCACAAGGTTCAGTTTAATAGCGACTTTGTAGTCGGCGATAGCGGCGTTCAAATCTCCCTTGGCCTCGAAGACGTTGGCGCGATTGAAATAGGCCAGGGAAAATTCCGGATCCTGTTCAATGGCGATGGAATAGTTGGCAATAGCACGGCCATACTGTCCCATGCGTTCAAAAACAACCCCGCGATTAAGCCTTACAATCAGGTCCCGGGGGCGCAATCTCACAGCTTTTGTAAAATCTGAAATCGCGCGCTTAAACTGCTTTTTCCGATAATAAGCCATGGCCCGGTGATTGTAGACCAGAGCCAATTCCTTGCGACCGAGATGGCGCGATTTCAGAAGCTGGGTACATCCCGAAATTTGTTTGTCGCTGTTCGCGGACTGGTTACAATCCGCGATCGCTCCTGCCTGGCCATCGGCGCGGTTAAAAAACAGCAGTCCAAAACATACGCAAAACGCTAACTGCCGGATAAATGAAAGCCCCCGCATGCTTTCTCTCCTCAAATTCAGCGTTGTTCTGCAATTGTTACAGAGATTCTAGAAAACAAAAAACCTCAGACTGCGCCTTTTCCCCGTTACTGTTACCCCCAGTTTTGCCAAATTTTCACGGATTTTCGACTAATTCTGCGGGTTTTGCCGATTCGCCTCCTGCTTGGTTTCTACATCAAGTGTGAGTTGTTCGGCACATTTGGAACAGAGCCGAGAGGCCCGGGGACGATTCTTCAGATCCACATCACCCCCGCATTTGTAACATTTCACGGGGCTCCTGTTCTCAGTTTTGAGCTGTACAGCCATGACCTCGATACCTCTGTTCTTATTTTCGACATTCAAAGGGGGACTGATGAGAAATATCGGACCCCGGAAATGACGAAGATCAGTGACGAGTGATCTTCCAAATTATTGATTTACATGCGTTTATTGAAATTTATTAAGCGAGTGAATTTACCCCTGCCGGGTTATGTCGTAAGCAAATTTCATCGTAACTTACCCTCAGTCTTTTTGCTGTTACTCGCGATTTATGGGGCACTGCCAACGCCTCTGGTTAGAGCACCGGGTGCCATGGCCGGCGACGGTCCCCAAGTTAATTTCAGAGTGTGAATTTTTGCTGATCGCAGAAGAGAATAAAACAAAAATGTTTGCAATGCAGTATTGCCGTTGCTGCATGGCAATATCATAATTGTGTCATAATGGTCCCGGTCGATACTCCGGATTGCGATATTCGCATATCCAGTTTAACCGGGTCCGAATATGTAGCGTTGGAGACGTTAACGGACACATTTCCGAATCACGGACAGGGGTACAGATTTTGAGCGATCGCGAATTTTTCGACGGGTTCACAGTATGCTACGGAAGCGATCGCGGTGATTTTCGTTTTTTTGTGTCTGCGCTGATCGGATGTGTTTCCGTGCTTGTGTTTCTAGTTGTCGGGCAACCACTGGCATTGGCCACGGCTCTCCTGTTCCTGTGTTCGGCTTACTATCACTTTCCACTGGTCGAAAAGAAGGTGCCGCGAATAGGCGCCAGCCAATACGGTATCTTCGTTGACGGCTTCGGTATCATCGACTGGCGCGCCGTTAAAGACATTGAAATCCGGACCTATGCGGTGCGGTCTATTGAAAACAAGGAGCTGATCATCGAACTGAACCGGGACGTGGATGCGGCCCTGATATCCGACTGGCGCAAGCTGCCTGTTCACAGGTTGCTTATGAAACTTCCCTGGCGGCTCCGGGATGACCGCGTCCTGTCGGTTCTGCTTGAACCGTTTGCCGTTGATAAGGACAAATTGCTCGAGACACTGCAACAGATGCGAACGTTTTACGACAATTAGGGGGCAGTCCCGTAATTCAGTTCAGGGGGATCCCGAGTTTTTGCAGGTTTTCCCTGGCGGTGTGAAACCGGGGATCAATGGCGAGGGCTTTTTTGTAATCTTCGATAGCCCTGTTTTTTTCTCCTGATTGCTGATAGGCGGCGCCGCGATTGTTGTAGGCCGGGGCCGAGTCCGGATTGAGTTTCAGGGCAGCGTCAAAATTTCGGATTGCTTCGGCATATTTTTCCTGCTGCAGAAATGCGAGGCCGCGATTGACGTGGGCCCGATCATAGGACGGATCGCTTCTGATCGCCTGGTCGTAATTGGAAATGGCCTCATCATATTTTTCACTCATGAAGTAAAAATTTCCGCGATTTTGAAAGGCCCTGGCATTGGTGGGGTCGATCTCAATGGCTCGGTTGAAGTCCTGCAATGCCTGTTGGTTTTGTGCCTGTCGAAGATAGGCATTGCCGCGGTTGGAATGGGCGATGGACAAGTTTATTCTATCCACGCGTTTTTCCGAAATAATCTGGCTGCAGGCCTGAATGGCTAATTCGGCAGAGGAATTCGAGCAGTCTGCCCACGTGTCAGCCACAGCCGTAAAAGGTGGAAGAAAGCCGCAAATCAGCGTGGAAATCAGAATAATGAAACGCATCTGTACCCGGATAATAATTAAATCAAAAAAATCAAAAGCTGGGCCCAGGGCCTGATTCACATAGACGCCAGAGCTTTGCTAAATTATCATCGAGTTTGCTGGTGATGTAAATGTTTCCAAAACGGACATCATCTACAGGGGCGGAGAAATTTTTCGGGCGTAAACGCAGGACGAATTCGAAGTTTGTGCAATAAAGCCAGGAAAACCAGGCAAATCACAATACAATAAGGAGAACGTTTATGCGCATAGGTCTGCTTCATCCGGGACTGATGGGTGAGTCTATCGGCGCTAGCGCCCAGTCTGCAGAAAACGTTCAGGTCCTCTGGGCTGGCGAGGGGCGCAGCGAGGGGACCCGGCAGCGCGCCGCCAGACACGGCTTCGAGGACTGTGATACGATCGCAAATCTTGTGGCCGCCAGCGATCTAATCGTCAGTGTCTGTCCGCCACATGCGGCGGAAGATGTCGCCCGCCAGGTATTGGGGCTTGGCTATTCCGGTCTGTACCTGGATGGCAACGCGATATCGCCTCAGAGGTCGCGCAAAATCGGATCTCTGCTGGCGACAAATAAGATATCCTATGTGGACGGGGGGATCGTCGGCCCTCCTGCCTGGAAGGGTGGCACAACCTGGCTGCATCTGTCAGGCCCCAGGGCCCAGGAGATTTCCAATATATTTGCGGAAAGCGTGTTGATTGCGAATGTGTTGGGGGATGAAATCGGTGCGGCTTCCGGTCTAAAAATGTGCTTTGCCGCCTATACCAAGGGTGTGACATCCCTGCTTTGCGGCATTCTGGCGACGGCGCATCAGCTGAACGTATCTGAAGCGCTTATTCAGCAATGGGCCGACAAGGGAAATGGATTGGATACAAATGCCCCGCACAATGTCAGGGAAGTAACCCAGAAAGCCTGGCGGTTTGTCGGGGAAATGGAAGAGATATCGGCAACGTTCAAACACGCCGGGTTGCCAGGAGAATTCCACCAGGCTGCCGCCGATATCTATCGCCGTATCAGCGGCTTCAAGGGCGCTGAGGAATTGCCGGACCTGCAAACCGTTCTCGAAGCACTCATCGATGGCAACGAGGATGAGTCAAAAGTTCGGACGGCTCTCGGCGAGTAGATCGGAAATTAACCTCGGGAGATTCTCGACCAATTAGCGAGTTTCTCTGACTATCTAGGATTGCGGGATAACCTGCGTGAGCGATGGAAGGACAGGTCATGCCACCGACGGCCATACTGGAAACCGCACTTTATGTTGACGATTTGGATGCCGCGGAACATTTCTATGTCGATATTCTGGGGTTCAAAAAATATGCACGCGTCGGTAATCGGCATTTATTCCTGAAACTCGAAACTCAGATGCTTCTGATTTTCAATCCGCAAGTGACGATGGAATCTTCGGACGCGCAAAAACTGCCGGTCCCGGTCCACGGGACCACAGGTGACGGTCATGTGTGTTTCACCAGCACTGCCACAGAAATTTCCGATTGGAAAGGGCACCTTGAAGCCAACAAAGTCACTATTGAATCCGATTTTCACTGGCCCAGCGGCGGGCGCTCCATTTACTTCCGCGATCCTTCGGGTAACAGCCTGGAATTTGCCGAGCCCTCTATCTGGGGAATGGGCGAGCCGGACTGAAATTTCACAGTCCTTCGCAACTAAATCTCAAATATTCTTGTAAAAGATCAGCTTGTTGCCGAAGGGATCTTTCAGCGTCATATCCCGCGTGCCCCAGGGCATCTCCTCAACACCGGGCCGGGCATGTTTATATTTTTTGTCGTTGAGTTTCTTGCAAAAATCATCAACGTCCGGATCCTCGATGCGGAGTGCTCCGCCAGGGGAACAGTCTCCATGATGTTCGCTCAGGTGAATACGGCAATTGGCCTTGGAAATCTGCATGTAGATCGGGAGATCGTCCTCAAAACGATGCTCCCAATCGACGTTAAATTCGAGAAAATCGCAGTAGAATTCCCGGGCTTTCGCTTCATCAAAAATTCGAAAGATATTGATGATTTCACCGTAAGCCATGATTTGCTCCTCTGGTCTCACTAGCTGTTTCTACTGCGGTATCTCGTCATTGACGATATTCTGCTCTCTGTCTCACCTGACAGGCGAAATCGGCGATCAGGCCGCATTTTCCGTCAACAGGAAACCGCCGGACTGGCGTTTCCAGAGTTGGGCATACAGTCCGTCGAGTTCAATCAGTGAATCGTGGCTTCCCTGTTCGACGATATTGCCGCGATCCATGATTACCAGGCGATCCATGGCCGCGATGGTTGACAGGCGGTGGGCAATGGCAATCACCGTTTTACCCTGCATTAGATTATAGAGCTGATCCTGTATGGCGAACTCCACCTCGCTGTCGAGAGCGGAGGTCGCCTCGTCAAGCACCAGGATCGGGGCATCTTTCAAAAGAATGCGGGCAATGGCGACGCGCTGGCGCTGGCCACCGGACAATTTCACTCCGCGTTCACCTACATGGGCTTCATAAGCTTGTCTTCCCTTGGGATCTACGAGGTCGGCAATGAACTCTTCCGCCTGTGCCTGCTTTGCCGCCAGCCGAGCCGCGGCTTCGCCAGCCGCCGGATTACCGTAGAGGATGTTGTCCAGCACTGAACGGTGAAGCAGGGATGTATCCTGGGACACGACACCGATGAGTGCGCGGACGCTCTCCTGTGTGCACGCGGCAATATCCTGACCATCAATCAGGATGCGGCCATTCTCGAGATCATAGAAGCGCAGCAACAAGCTTACCAGCGTCGACTTTCCGGCGCCGGATCTGCCTACAAGGCCCACTTTCTCTCCGGCTTCGATTTTAAGCGACAAATTGTCGATGATGCCGGCGGAACGGTCATAGTTAAAACGGATATTGTCAAACTCTATTCGACCATCACTGACTCGCAGTGGCTTTGCCGATGGTTTGTCGGTCACTGAAATGAGATTGGAGATCGATTCCATTCCCTCCTGCACCGTTCCAATATTCTCAAAGATACTGGTCACAACCCACATGATCCATCCGGCCATATTGTTGATACGGATTACAAGTCCGGCAGCAAGGGCAATAGCGCCGATGGTGATGAGCCCCTGGTTCCACAGCCACAAGGCTATACCCAGGGTCGATACAATCAGTACGCCATTGATGGTCCAGACAGCGATATCCATGAGGGTGACTTGCCGGGACAAGCCCCTGAATTCCGTGACGACATCGTTCATGGATTCACGCACATGGTTGTCCTCAAGGTCCGCATGTGCAAACAGTTTCAGAGTCTGAATATTCGTATAGCTGTCGACAATGCGGCCCGTCAGCATGGAGCGCGTCTCAGAAGCCTGCGCGGACCGGTTCTTAATGCGCGGAACAAAATAGGCCAGAATGCCGGCAAATCCGAAAATCCACACGACAAGCGGCAGCGCCAACCGAAGATCGAGACTGGCGAAAAGAACGAGAGCACTGAATGCATATACCATGACAAACCAAAGAGCATCGACGGACTGCACGACGGATTCCCGAAGTGACGGACCGGTCTGCATGACTTTGTTGGCGATACGCCCGGCAAAGTCATTCTGGAAGAATGAAAGACTTTGTCGCACCACATAGCGATGCATCTGCCATCTGAGCAGGTTCGTGAAACTCGGATTTATCGCCTGATCGACAATCAGGGAATGCAACCCGAACAATACGGGCCGAATTATCAGAGCGACAAACGACATCCAGATGAGAAGCGTCGCGTGCTCAGCGAAAAATGACTTTGTCGTGTCTGCAGCCCTTAGAAGATCGACAATCTCACCGACAAATGTGAAGAGGGAAACTTCAACTATGGCGGCGCTGAATCCGGTAACCAACGCGACCGCGAAGATCGGCCAGACCTGACGAATATAACTCCAGTAGAATGCCAGTATGGTTATCGGCGGCTGTTCTATGGGTACGGTTTTAAATGGATCTATAAGGTTTTCAAACCATCGAAACATTTCGGGACTCCGGAAAAAGCTAAACTGTTTTCACTTGGGCGTCTAAAACGCCGACCGGATGTCTGTTCGATGGCAAATTCGGATAATGATTTTGCCTGTATTTAGTCCGGTCTGTTCATAACCAGGGGGCTGAAATCATCTTGTGAAACCTTTTATTGATTAATGAGGACGCGGCTCATAACACAACTCGTTTGCGGAAAAAAGCCCCGACTATGATTTTTTCTCGCCTTTGTAATCGCCGGGCGGGGTGAATTGTTAACTGCGTCCGGACCAATAGTTAAGAGGGTCGAAAAGGATTTGCGTCAATGCGGAACGGGCAATTCCGATGTCGCAGCTAACCTCATCAGATCTCTATTTTTTCTCCGACTTTGTCGCTTCCGGAATGGCGTCCGTCGAGGCGAAATAGGGTTTGATATCTATCAGGGGTGTATTGTCCAGGCAATCAACGGCGTCTACTTTGATGACACCGTTTTTCTCATCAATTTCGAGGAGTTGCACGAATTCGAGCCCGATCGGATTGGGCCGTACAGGGCTCCGCAGGGAAAATGTGCCAGTAGGCTGATCCGCATGTGCCGGATTTTGAATGACGAGATTTCGCTCGGACTGATCCAGCCACACCAGAAGTATCGCATGGGAATAGCGCGAGAGCCCTTTCAGGGCTGACCGCCAGGCCGGATCGACCAGCACTTCCACCGTTTTCTGACGTTCCCGCGCCTGCACCATGTTTTTTGGACAATCGGCCCGGTCTGTCCAGGGGGATCGCACATGACCGATATATACCAGCCCAGCCGAAGGTTCCATTTGCGCCGGATCGATATCGGCTAAAATTTCGTTTGGGCGTGGTTCGCGTCCTGCCATGTGTGTTTTCCCCTGAACCTGAATTTTTACTGAATACAACTACGATGATATTGGTAACTGGTGGACAATTGGTTCCATCAGTCAAACAGGGCCACAGCACGGGTCCAGCCAGCGGAAGCGGCTTTGATTTTGAACGGAAAACAAGAGACCACAAATCCCTTGTCCGGGAGTTGCTCCAGGTTCTGTAGTTTCTCCATATGACAATAGGGAATTTCGATACCCGCGTAATGCCCTTCCCAAATTATAGATGGATCTTTTGTTTCCAGCCAGCGCTCGCGCATATGGTCAAACGGCGCGTCCCATCCCCAGGCATCGATCCCGGCGACGCGCACGCCGCGTTCCGTCAGAAAGAGGGTTGCTTCCCGACCCATGCCGATACCTGCGGTCATGAACTCGTCAGTGCCATAGCATTCACTGGCCCGGGTGTTGACGAGCACAATATCCAGGGGCTGCAAGTCGTGATCTATGCGCTTTAGTTCCGCTTCTACTTCTGCCGCCGTAACGATGTGCCCATCGGGCAGTTTGCGAAAATCAAGTTTCACGCCGGGGCGGAAGCACCAGTCCAGGGGGATCTGGTCTATCGTCATCATGGGATCGCCGTTTTTGTCGACGGGATGAAAATGGTAGGGCGCATCAAGATGGGTGCCGTTATGGGTCACCAGATTGATCCGTTCCCAGGACCAGCCCTTGCTATCTGGGAGCTGATCTACGGTCAGTCCCGGGAAAAACTGGCAGACCATCTCCGCATTGTCGGCATTTGTCTTGTACTCGATCTGGGGACGCATGATTTCGTGGTCCGTCACCGTCTCGTTGTCGAGGGGCATGGATATATCAACTATTTTTGAAGGCAATTGCATCTTGGACTCCATTGACTGGGCATTGACTGGGCGGGATTTAAACATCGATAACCGGATTTGACACACCAGTTCGCCACAAGCGGCCGATTAAACTGAGATTAGCAGTTATCGATTTCGTGTAAATCCCCCGGGAACAGGAATTGTGCCCGCTAAGCAGTTGAACGACACCCCCAATTAGCTATATACAAACAATCAGGTAACTAGATTTATCACCACATCGACTCATCTGTAAATGAAACTCAGGTGCACGACGTGCCTCGGACTATTATAAAGCACGTCGCGGACACGAACCGGCCCAGCGGACATGATTGAGTTCGGAAATTGGGGCGCCGGAATTTGGGAAGGATGCATTGAATGGCCTACGAAAAACTCGAACTGCTCATTGACGGGGAATGGACCCAGGGAACATCGGGAAAATCCGAAAAAGTAATCAATCCGGCGACTGAAGAAGTTCTCGGTGAACTGCCGCATGCGAGTGCCGCGGATCTGGATCGCTCCCTCGACGCCGCCCAGAGAGGGTTTGAGGTTTGGAAAGCAACATCCCCGGCATCGCGTCAGGATGTGATGGAAAAGGCGGCGCGTCTCATGGAAGACCGGCTGGATTCTATCGCCGAAAATCTTACCCGTGAGAACGGCAAGCCCCTCGCTGAAAGTAAAGTCGAAATGGGCTTTGTGATTGCGGTTACACGCTGGTACGGGGAAGAAGGAAAGCGGGCCTACGGGCGCCTCATCCCTCCGCGCATTCCGGGCGCGCGCCAGATGGTATTGAAAGAGCCTGTCGGGCCGGTGACTGCGTTTGTCGCCTGGAACTTCCCGGGCACCAATGTTATTCGCAAAGTGGCTGGATCCATTAGTGCCGGTTGTTCGATTATCATAAAGGCCAGCGAAGAAACCCCGGCCACCTGTATTGCCATCGCCCGATGCTTCCAGGATGCCGGTCTGCCTCCCGGAGTTCTGAATGTTGTCTTCGGTGTTCCCGACGAGGTTTCCCGGCATCTGCTGGCTTCACCCATTCCGAAAAAGCTTTCATTCACAGGCAGTGTTCCCGTGGGTAAACACCTCCAGCAACTTGCAGCGGATACGCTCAAGCGTTGCACCATGGAACTTGGTGGTCACGCGCCAGTGCTTGTCTTTGACGATGCCGATGTTAACAAAACGCTTGACGCAATATTCCCCCATAAATTCCGCAATGCCGGACAGGTCTGTATTTCCCCGACCCGCTTCTACGTTCAGGAAAAGATCTACAATGAATTTGTTGATGGTTTCACAGAACGCGCCCAAAGCCTGAATGTGGGCAACGGGCTCGAAGACGGTACGCAAATGGGGCCTCTGATTGCGGGGCGCCGACTTGATGTCATGGATGAGTTCATGGCCGATGCCCGGGACAAGGGGGCAAATATCGTCACCGGTGGCGAACGTATCGGTAACCAGGGTACTTTCTATGCTCCGACGGTTCTGAAGGATGTACCGGACGAAGCCAAGATCATGATCGATGAGCCCTTCGGTCCCGTCGCGCCGATGACCACATTCAAGGACTTTGATGATGTTGTCGAACGCGCCAACAGCCTGCCGTTCGGATTGGCGGCTTATACATTTACATCCGATGGTGATCGAGCCCGTAAACTAGGTGACGCGATTGAAGCGGGCATGGTCGGCGTCAATCATGTCGGTGTGTCCATGCCGGAGACCCCGTTTGGCGGTATACTCGACAGCGGCTATGGATCCGAAGGCGGTATTGAAGGGCTGGAGGCCTATCTGAGAACCCGCTTCGTGACCGAGCTCGACGTTTAGGTTGCGCTTCAAGAAACCGTCATCTGCGATCACGTTCAGTGATCAATCAAATGAAAACCGCGGCAGAACAATCTGCCGCGGTTTACTTATTGGGCTCTGATTTTATCTCGCTGCGTCCCTAGACGGCATTTTTGCCTTCGTCGGTCTCCGGTTTCCAGACCTTCTCATGGGCCGCGTGGCCTTCTTCGGACCAGATATGCTCTGTGCCGTCGCCCATGAATACGACGAACACTTCGCAGCCATCGGGGTATTCGTAAGGACCGTGAATCTCGTCCCAGCCAAATACATAGTCCCCGGGGCGCAGATCCTTACCGGCCACACACATCCGGCCCTTGAGAACAACAATCGAATGCCAGCTCTTGTGAGAATGGGCCGGTTCCACATAACCCGGTGGAAATTTGACTTTCATATCGACGCGTTTCATGGCGAGATCCTGGTTCAGCACTTTGACCTGAACCCCGTCGGGGAGTGTCAGCAATTCGTTGGCCAGCCCCGCCTGCCAATCGATTTCATGGTCGTAAAGTGCTTTGAAACTGTGATCAAACCCGTCATTGCTGGTATTGTCTGTTGTCATGACTTCCTCTCAATAAAATTTGTCGCCCTTCCGCAGTCTTGACACCGAGTTTAATCCAAATGCCGCTCGCTTCACAACATCTCGCCGGCAATCCTGCCGTAAACTGGGGTCTAAACGTGTTTTTTTGAAAAGTCCGATGCTGCCGAAGTCAGGCGTTTTGCTTATCAGGAGACTTGGCCCGCAAACCGCGAATGGTCAGGTAGAAACCGATGGCGCCAAAAAACGCGTTCAACCCGTCAAAAGCAAGCTGTACCGTATCCCAGACGCCGCCCGGAGGAGGTGCCAGTCCTCTTGTGCGTCCTTCGGGGAGCGCACCTCGATCCGCCTGAACAGTTTCCAAGACAATGTCAGAGACCGGGGTCAGAAACCAGAGTGCTGAAACACCGATCAAAAGGAGACCGGCAAGGGTCAAAGTGGATTTCCTGGACAAGGTATTTATCTCCCGCGTATTTTCCCATCAACTAGCATTAATCGCTCGATCTGCAAGAACGGATTTCCTAGCCGGAAAGCCCATTTGTCGCCCTTGGTAATCCGCCGAATGGACCATTTCGTGACAAAATCCGTATTTTTCAAACATATCATTGCTTCCCTTGGGTGGTAATTGCTTAAAATGCCGGATTTGCCGTGGTTTTCAAGTGATTATTACCGGTCTTCAAATCGCTTATTTTTTCCGATTTATTTCTGGGTTAGGATTTGGGAATGTTCGGCTGAGAACGGCGACGAAAAGTTGTCAGAATTCAAACACGGGCAATGTTTGCCAAAGAGAAACAATAGTGACGAGGAGGGATACTCAAATGCTGCGCTCCATCAACGGATTCCGGATTATTTTTGCAGCGCAACTCATGTTTGTGAGTTTGCAGTTAGCTCCTCCCTTATCGGCAGCGGATCAATCCAAGGTCATGGTTGTGCTCGATGCCTCTGGCAGCATGTGGGGACAGATAGACGGAAAATCGAAGATTGTCATAGCGCGCCAGGCCATTCGCGACCTGATGAAAGACTGGGAACCGTCAATTCAGGTGGGGCTCAGTGCCTACGGCCATCGCCGCAAAGGTGATTGCAGTGATATTCAGACGCTGCAACCCGTCGGGCCGTTGGAGCCTAATGCCCTGATGCAAGCGGTGAACAGCATTCGACCCAAGGGCAAGACCCCGCTTTCGGAAGCAGTGCGCCGCGCTGCGGAAGAACTCAAATACACGGAAGACAAAGCCACGGTTATTCTCGTCAGCGACGGCAAGGAAACCTGTGATGCGGATCCCTGTGCCCTGGGTAATGAGCTGGAAAAACTCGGTGTCGATTTTACCACCCATGTGATCGGTTTTGACGTCAAGAAATCGGAAACTCAGGGCCTGCAATGTCTGGCCGATAATACCGGTGGATTATTCATCAATGCGAGCAATCCTTCGACCCTCCTCGTAGCGCTGACGACCACAGTGGAAGAGGTCAAAAAAGAGCAGAAGAAGGCAAATCCGAAGAAGCCCAAGGTTGTGGCGGCCAAACCACCAGAAGTCAAAAAGCCGGTATCGAAGCCTGGTCACCGTTTTACGGCCTTTTTGAACGCCGGGGGTTCCCCCCTCGATCGCGGTATGCGCTGGGATGTCTACGAGGGCAAGGCCGGTATCGATGGAAAACGCAAGCGCGTGATCGGAAATTATGAGGCGCGCCCCAATTTCAAACTCAAACCCGGGGCCTATAAGGTTGTGGCCAAACACGGTAATGCCGCTTCGAGCCTTGATTTGGTCGTGCAATCGGAATCCGAAGCCAGGGTACATGAGATCGTTTTGAATGCCGGACGCCTGGTGCTTGAAGGGGCGCTTTCTGAAGGCATGCCGGCTTTGCGAAAAGGACTCCGGTGGGACGTCTACCAGGCGGAGAAGAACATTGACGGCAAACGCCAGCGGGTGAACGGAAATTATGACAGGCGGCCAGTGTTTACCCTGACCGCAGGCCGTTACCATGTGGTGGGTAAGCATGCAATGCGCGCGTGGCCACCGATGTTGAAATCAAGGCCGGTCAGAGGGAGGAGCTTAGTCTTGTCTTCAATGCGGGACTTGCAGCGCTGTCCGCAAAGTTCGCCGAGTCCGGTCCGCCGGTAAAGCGCGGTATGCGTTGGGATGTTTATGAAGCTGAAAAGGATATCAGCGGCAAGCGGACACGCATCAATGGCAACTATGATACAAACCCGACCTTCATCCTGCCCGAAGGTCGCTATCATGTGGTTGCAAAACGCGGCAATGCGGTTCGCAGCAGTGAGCTTGAAATTACTGCAGGGAAGAGAAGCGAACTCAACATCAACCTGTCGGCAGGTTTGCTGGCTCTCAGTGCTTCCCTGGGTGACAAAACGGAACTCCTGAAAAAGGGCATGCGTTTTGACATTTATAGTGTCGACAAGAATCTTGAAGGTAAACGCAAACGCTACAACGGCACTTATGATGCCCAGCCGAATTTTACCCTGCCGGAGGGCAAGTTCCTGGTCGTCGCTAAGAATGGCAATGCAAGGCACGAACAAGAGGTTTCCATCAGTGCCGGAAAACGCGCCGAGGTGAGGCTGAATTTGAAGGCGGGGCAGATCCGGCTTGATGCCAAGGATGCAGTGGGCAGTCCTGTGAGCAAAGGTCTGCGCTGGGATATTTACGCGGCGGAAAAGGACATTGACGGCAAACGCCGCCGCATTAGCGGGAATAGCAACAAAACACCGCTATTCACCCTGAATGAAGGTAAGTATCTTCTAATCGTCAAGCACAACAAGAAATCCACCGAACAGGAACTTGTTGTAAAAGCAGGCGAACAGCGGCAGCTGACCATAAATTTGGCAGGCAGCAACTGAACAGGTTTTGATTGCAACCGCAAACGTGTAAATCAAGACGACTTATAGTTTGGAGCAAGGCGCGCAGGTTCAGGACAGCTTTGCTTCCTTGCGCAATTCGCCGTTATCCTCAATGCAGTAGTAGCCGCTGATCCGGCTGATGATATTTTTCCGGCGCCAGTCATTGATTTGGCGACTGACATTTTCACGGGCGGAACCGGACATGCGTCCGAGGTCGGCCTGGGTAAACTTTTGCCGGATCAGAATACGGCCATTATCCACATCCTGTCCAAATCCGTCTGCTAGCCTCAGAAGTACGCGTGCCAGGCGTCCTTTGATCGGAAGCAGTTTCTGGGCCGTGATGGTGTCATTGGAATCGCGCAGGCGGCTGCACAGAATCTGCAGCATATGTTGATAGATGCACGGATTTTCCTCGGCATAGCGATTGAAGGATATGGCAGGCAAGAATGCCAGGGTGCTGACCTTGAGCGCGCGGATATTGGCGGAACGTGGTTCACCGTCAACAAGACCCATTTCACCGGCAACATCGCCTTCTCCAAGCACTGCGAGGAGAGTTTCCTCACCGTCGGACGACTCAGTTGTGACCTTTACCGCCCCTTCGACAATGGCATAGCAGCCATCTGCACGATCCCCCTGGCGAAAGAGTGTCTCATCGCGTTTCAGGCGGATCCGCCGCGTGAGCTTTGAAATGTCTCTCAAGACGTTGTCATCAAGACCGTCAAAGAGGGTCGAGTTGGCGAGGATGGATAGTTCTTGCGAAATTTCGGTCATCATCAACCCCTATCACATTCGGGGTGTTAGTTATATTCAAGATTTTGAAAATTGTTAAGATAGCTCGGGAGTCGAAGAGGTTAATTTTGACAGATTTTCTATTTAATTCATGCCGTTGCCTCGCGGCGTCCGGATTGCAGTCGACCTTCTCGCAAGGGAAGTATCGGTTGCCTCAGGTGGGTCGAACATCTTCGAGATACCAGGTCGTCATCTCGCCGATGCCTTTTACGTCGATCATACCTCGCTCGGCAAAACGAAAATGCGTTTCTGCAGCATTCTTATAAGCGCTGGAGACATGAACTTTGCCGACGGATCCGTGACTTTCCATGCGGGATGCGAGGTTTACAGTGTCCCCCCAGACATCATAAGAAAATTTTCGACGGCCAATAACCCCCGCGGTTACGGGCCCGGTATCGATACCGACCCGGACATTCAGGGTACCGTCATAAGCGCTGGAGATCTCCTGCACCTTTTCCAGGAGTTCGAGGGAGAATGCACCCATTTTACGCACTTGATCCGGGTCAGGTTGCGGTATGCCGGCTGCGACCATATAGGCATCGCCAATGGTCTTGATCTTCTCGAGATCATATTTGGTGGCAAGAATGTCAATTTCGCTAAAGATATTGTTCAGGAGACGTACGGTTTCCTCGGCGCCGAGATTTTTGCTCATCGGCGTAAAGCCGACGAGGTCTGCGAACAAAACCGTCGCTGATGGGAAACTGTCCGCAATCGAACGATCCGGCGCTTGCATCAGGCGCTCGGCGACGGATTCCGGCAACACGTTGCGCAACAGCGTGTCTGTTTGGGCTTCGGCATTGTTCACCAGAGTCATCGCATAATAAGCGACTATGGCAACGATGCAGAAAGTCGTTATCGCAGATGTCACGTAGACATTTGTCAACAAGAACGGCTCAGCGATCTGGGCGGCCATATTCGGAGGAAACAGGAACCAGGCCACGAGGTGGAAGACGAGCGCGAAGGTGACCATCGACAGGATAAGCCAGATACGGGTCAGGTCGAAGATCAGGAACGGTATGGCAGCGGCGACGATATAGTTGATCTGGATGCCGGAATCACGACCGAGGACGGATATCAGGTAAAACAACAGGATAAACTCGGCAATGGCCACGATAACCCCGCCGGCAATATCGCTGAAGCGATGGGTGTAAGGGACAAGCAGGGCCAAGACCAACAGGAATATATTGGCATAAACGACGATCTGGTATTTGAAGAAATCAGTGACGGAATAGAGGACCGCGTAGTTCAGAGATGCCAGGACGATCAGATAGGCGGCGACGTTGACGATCATCAACCGGCGTCGTGTCTTCTTATCGTAACCCTCGGTTCCCGCTTCAACCAGCTGACTGATCATCTGGGTCCATGACCGGGAACCCGTGTTCCTTCTGAACGGAAGAAACGGAGTTCTCGGGACAGATAAGGGGCCGAAACGGATCCATTCATTTAAACGCGGCATGGGACGAGACCAGCAGACGAGATTACAGATCGAAACTATATAATATTCGAAATTATGAAATTTTAGTAGGGGGGCGGAAATTGAGCGGTCCAATTTGCCGTTTTCACAAGGACGCTGCCTCTTAAAAGGTCTCAACTGTCGCCGGCGGCCCAATTCGAACGAGAATACTGAGCCAGCGAATTAGGGGCTTGATCTGAACCGGAATAAGGTTTTTGCTGTGCAGCATAGGGTGTGAACACCTTGCTGAGGGATCATTATTCCAGAAGCCGTCTCAGCCTGGTTAACAAACCACATGCTATAAAATTCTCAGAACAGAGAGGTTAAAGCAATGCCAGAACAGAAAATTGCCGTTGTAACGGGGTCCACGAGCGGAATCGGCCTCGGAATTGCCGAAGCCTTCTGTCAGGCGGGGATGGCGGTCATGTTGAATGGATTTGGCGATCCCGATGAAATTGAAAGCCATCGAGCCCGCCTGGCTGACTCCTATGGCACCAAAGTAGGCTATCACGGTGCGGACATGACAAAGGCGGATGAGATTACCGATCTTATTTCCCAGGCATCAGAAAAATTGGGCAAGGTGGATATTGTCGTAAACAATGCCGGAATTCAGCATGTATGTCCCGTCGAT
>CAJHZG010000011.1_pt1 | contig 17122 bp, 15 predicted proteins | sample 9198901 | NCBI WGS metagenome assembly CAJHZG01 (sample SAMEA7708382, study PRJEB35096) | sediment metagenome | biome: marine neritic benthic zone biome [ENVO:01000025]; feature: sediment [ENVO:00002007]; material: shallow marine sediment [ENVO:03000034] sea grass bed [ENVO_01000059] ... | reverse complement strand
GTATGGGTGGATGGGGGTTGTAACTGTTGTCCGGTCAGTCGGAACTGGATCCGACCATGCTGCTCATGCCCCATACGAGCAAAGCAAACAAAATTCTCATGATAATGACAAAGAACATGAGAACCAGGGATTCCTCTTTGAATATCAACTTGATCCAGATGTTGTATTTGACCGGGATGCCTGCAGACGTTATCGAATTCTTAATATCTGCCGCGAAATTGATCATGGAATCCACGAGCGCCGGAAAGAGAACGGCGCAAAACGCCAGTGCAATCGCTCCAAGTAAGAGCGAGAAAAAGATATTGGCCGTTGCTGCTATTACTCTGGTCACAGTATTGGTCCCCCAAACGCTTAATTTATTTTATGGATCCATCTGTCGAAGTACATATCATAACACTTAAATAGACTTTTGTTGGCAACAACAAAACAATTTTTTCTTCGTTTACCTCGTGAATTCGTCGGAAATCCGGCTGGAATCCTACTTTCTAAACGTCCAATATCGTCCATTAGGATGCCTGATCTCTCTCAGGGCAAATCTTTCTGACGGGTTTTAAATGTATGAATGATCGAAAAAATATCCGAAACGATTGATCGTGCCTCTGCATAGTAGGAGTGGCCCAAAAAGCTGGATTTCACCTGGGATGCATCGATCGTATGAATACCGTCGATAATCAAAACATTATCTCCTGCCTCGCCTGCCCTTCTGTGACCATGGAATGTCTTGGAAAGGTTCAGGGCACGATCGGCCGAGGAAACATACAAAGTCACGTTTTGAGCGGCATCAAGCAAACTGGGAGCAATATCTCTCTTGAATACATCGGCATCAATATCCGGGGCCGCCAGCATGATGCTCTTGAAACGGCTTTTTGCCTGGGGATTCGATTGAATCAGGGAGGCCACGGCCCGGGTCAACCCCCTGTTGCCCATGCTATGGCCGATTAGATAAATATTCTTGGCTTCTGACCGGGCCAGAAAATCCGAGAGGAACTGTTTGATATTTTGTTCTGACCATTCGATATTGGCCTCGTCCTTCAGATAAAATCGTTTTCGCCCCTGAGACGGCCAGCTGTAAAAAACGGGCGCACCGTCAAATCCCAAATCATATGACATTTGAGCCGTGCGGCGCGCGGCATCTTCAAACGTGACATTGTATCCATGAACAAAGACAAATGCTTTGCTTGCGCGGGATTTGGCGACGCGGTCTTTTATTTCAGAAAAATATTTGTTTTTTCCGATTTCCTGAATTTTCTGCAGAACCACATGTTTTTCAGGATTCTCCTCAAATTCCAGGCGCCAGATAGACGGGCTTTCAAGCTGGCCTAACCGGTGGTCCCTCGGAATGGAAACCTCAGTAGCACCATAGCGAACCCGTGTGGCTCGGCCAGTACCAAAATACGCCTTCGCAGACGCATTGCCGGTCTTGCTCCGGTCTGTCGCAAAGAAAACCCGAACGGTTGTACTTTTGGCTGTTGAATTGTCGTTCGCCGCTTCGACACTGAAGCCGCGCGTCTTGGCCGCTTCCGGTACGACATCCAGCTGTTTCTGAGAACAGGATATCGCGAAGAATGAAATGAGTATTACGGTCAGTAATTTAAGACGCCGTTTCATCTTTGCCGCACTTGCCCAATATGATCCCAAACGAGGTGATGCGATATAGTCTAGTTGACTGTTTGCGCGAAACTCAAATGTCCAAATTTGCGACTTCCAGGGCATTTTCCTGAATGAACTCGCGACGGGGCTCCACAACGTCCCCCATGAGTTTTGAGAAAATCTCATCCGTCTCATCCATGACCCCCAGTTTCACCTGCAAGAGGGTACGGGTTTCCGTGTCCAATGTTGTCTCCCACAATTGGTCGGGATTCATTTCTCCAAGCCCTTTGTAGCGCTGCATTGATATCCCCTTGCGCCCGGCATCAAAGACCCGGTTCAACAAATCTGTCGGACCGAATATTTCCAGACGATCATCGTTTCGAATAAGCTGACCAGGCTGGCTGAATATCTCGCGCAGGAAATCGGCGAGTTGATTGAGCTTACGTGCATCTGTCGATGACAGAAAAGCCGCATCGAGGATATTGACTTCCTGAACGCCTCTGACTTCACGTGAGAACTTCAAAGAACCGTTCTCCAGATATTCTCCAACCCACCCTTTTTCGGTTTCATCAGAAAGCTGATCCAGTCTTCCGGCAATCTCCGTGCTGAGTTGCTGCCCGCTCTCTCCCGTCAGAACTTCCGGATCTAGGGCACCGGATATGGCCGCCTGCTCAACGATAAACTTGGCATAGCGAGAATGGATCTTTGACAGGATCTCGGTAGCCCGCCGTGCCTGATCCACGATTCCCCGGAGATCGATGCCACCGCGCTCCTCGCCACTGCCCAAACGCATTGTCGTCCCTTCCAGGCCTTGCGAGATCAGAAAATCCTGAAACGCATCTTCATCTTTCAGATATTGCTCGGACTGTCCCTTCTTGACCTTGTACAGGGGCGGTTGCGCAATATAGAGATATCCCTTCTCGACAAGCTCGGGCATCTGCCGGTAGAAAAAAGTCAATAGAAGGGTCCTGATGTGAGCACCATCAACATCGGCGTCGGTCATGATGATGACTTTGTGATAGCGCAGCTTCTCAATATTAAAGTCATCTCTGCCGATACCGGTTCCCAGTGCAGTAATGAGCGTGCCGATTTCCTGAGATGACAGCATCTTGTCGAACCGGGCTCTTTCCACATTTAGAATTTTTCCGCGTAGCGGCAATATCGCCTGGAACTCCCGATTACGCGCCTGTTTCGCAGAACCGCCGGCGGAATCCCCCTCGACAAGAAACAGTTCGCACTTGGAGGGATCTCGCTCCTGACAGTCTGCCAGTTTCCCGGGTAAACTTGAAATATCCAAAGCGCCTTTTCGGCGTGTGAGTTCGCGCGCCTTACGCGCAGCTTCCCGGGCGACCGCAGCTTCCACGATCTTCCTCACGATCAGTTTTGCATCACTCGGATGCTCTTCAAGCCACTGACTCAAAGCATCGTGCATCGCTCCCTCGACGACAGGACGGACTTCCGATGAAACAAGCTTATCCTTGGTTTGGCTGGAAAATTTCGGATCCGGGACCTTGACCGACAAGACACATGTCAGCCCCTCGCGCGCATCATCCCCGGTCAGCGAGATTTTCTCTTTCTTGGCGACACCTGAATCCGAAGCGTAATTGTTGATTGTCCGGGTCAAGGCTCCGCGAAATCCAGCCAGATGCGTTCCCCCGTCTCTTTGGGGAATATTATTGGTAAAACACAAGACATTCTCATGATAACCATCGTTCCACCAGAGGGCGGCTTCAACTGTTATTCCCTCGCGCTCCGTTGTTACATAAATGGGTTTCTCGAGCATGGATGTTCGCGTTCGGTCGAGATATCTGACATACTCAACCAGCCCGCCTTCATAAGACATTGTCTCGGTCACCGGATCGGCTTGCCGATTATCATGCAGAACTATCGTGACACCGGAGTTCAGAAAGGCGAGTTCCCTCAAACGGTGTTCGAGTTTTTTGAAATCAAATTCAGTCAGAGCGAAAATCTCATCGCTGGGAAGGAACCTGACCTGTGTCCCCGTTTTTCCCTGAGATTCGCCTGTTTGCGCCAGAGGTGATTTTGATACACCCATTTCAAATGTGATCTTGTATTCCTTGCCATCGCGCCAGATGGTCAGATCAAGTTCGGTTGACAGGGCATTAACGACGGACACGCCGACACCGTGCAATCCGCCGGAGACTTTATAGGAATTCTGGTCGAATTTTCCACCGGCGTGCAATTGCGTCATGATGACTTCAGCAGCGGAGATACCTTCTTCCGCATGCAGATCCACCGGAATACCCCGACCATTGTCTTCGACAGTCACGGATCCATCGGCATTCAGCGCAACGGTGACCGTGTCGCAATATCCGGCCAGAGCCTCATCTATTGCATTGTCAACGACCTCATAGACCATATGATGGAGCCCCGAGCCATCGTCCGTATCACCGATATACATGCCCGGTCGCTTACGTACGGCATCAAGGCCTTTGAGAACCTTGATGGACTCTGCGCCATAGTCATTATCAGCCAATTCGTTTTGTACCGGCTCATTACTCATTTTCAAGCTCTTTGCTAAAGTCGCCAGGGACTTCTGTTAGATCGTTTGTCGGGTGCTATTATATATGATTTTATATGAAAATCATGGATTTAGGTCGTCACAATTCCCTTATCCACGGTGAGATATTGGGCATTCTCTCCAAGTGATGAAAACATATCACGGTCTGTGCCTGTCATCCACACCTGTCCACCCAGTTGAAGCACATTTTCAAAGAGAGATTGCCGCCTTTTTACGTCCAAATGGGCTGCAACTTCGTCCAGTAATATTATAGGGCCCATGCTGTGATTGATCTGTTTTACGAGATGCACATTGGCCAGTACCAGATTAATGAGCAGGGCTTTTTGTTCTCCTGTGGAACAAATCTCGGCGGGCATGTTTTTCTCGCCATGTCCGATCAGGAAATCCGTCCGATGTGGCCCTATCAGGGTGCGCCGCGCCGCCTGATCCTTGGCTCTGTTTCCTATCAGCAGGTTCCGATAGTCATCCTCCACCTCGATCGCCGGCAATTCCAGCAATTGCTTTTCCAGATAGCCATCGATTTCTATCGTCGCCCAGGGGAAGGGGCTATCCAGCTCTGACCGTCTGAGGGCAATCGAGCGTTCGATTTGTTCCACCATTTCGATGCGATGAGCGGCGATTGCCACCCCAAACTCGGCGAGCTGAATTTCCAACCCGTCAAACAGAGGATTGCTCAGGTTCTGTGCGTCCAGCAATTTATTCCTCTGGCGCATGGCCCGGTCAAACTGGTTGGAAATCTTTTGGAAGCTCGGATCCATCGCTGCTGAAATTCGATCCATAAATCGGCGTCTATCTGCAGCCGGTCCGGTGAACAATCCATCCATCGCCGGGGTCAGCCAACTAATGTGGAGATAGTCGGCGAAGACGTTCGTCGATCGATGGGTTTGACCATCAATACGCGCAATCCGGTTGTTGCGTCCTGTCGGGCTCGTTTTTAACTCAAGCCCGGTACCGATCTGAAACCGACCGTGGAATGTATCCATATCAGCAGACACAGCCCAGGCCGAGGCTCCCCCGATACGGGCGAAATTTTCCGTCTTGCTTCTCCGAATACCGCGCCCGGGCGCAAACAGTGAAACAGCTTCGAGAAGATTGGTTTTTCCCGAACCATTATTGCCGGTAATCACTACGGAGCGTTCATCAATATCAAGGGTCAGATGCGGGTAGTTACGGAACTCATTCAGGATGAGCCGATGAATTGCACATCGATTTGTTCCCGCTTCTAAACCCGTTTCACCGGATAGGATTGGATTGTCTATTTTGCAACTCCATCGTTGCGGTGCAGAAATTTAGACGCGCATGGGCATCAGAACGTACAGCGCCCCGACATCTCCTTCATCCAGAACCATTGTCGGAGACCCGGGATCAGATAGTTTAAACCGCGCCTGATCGCTGTCCAGTTGCCCGGATATATCTAATAAATAGCGCGCGTTAAAACCTATTTCCAGGGGATCTGAGTCATAGGATACGGCAAGCTCTTCTGTAGCGCTGCCACTGTCGGGATTGTTCACCGACAAGGTCAGCTTGCCTTCCTCGATGTTCAATTTGACGGCACGGCCTTTGTCAGACGACAATGTCGAGACCCGGTCAACAGCCTGGGAGAACTCGACCTTTCTGACGTCCATCACCTTGTCATTTTCTTTCGGGATTACACGGTCATAATCCGGGAAAGTTCCGTCAATGAGTTTCGAAGTCAGGATGAGGTCGCCGGTGGTAAATCTTATTTTGCTGTCGGACAATTCAATATCGACGGCACTATCACTGTCTTCAATAAGACGGTGAAGCTCGAACACAGTCTTCCGGGGAACGATAACGCCGGGAATTCCTTCCGCGCCATTCGGAAGCTCAAACTCTACCTGCGCCAGCCTGTGGCCGTCCGTTGCTACAGCACGCAACATCTCAATATCATCGGTTGTCGAGGCGTGGAGATAGATGCCGTTCAAATAATACCGGGTTTCTTCCGTCGAGATGGCAAATCGGGTTTTTTCGATCAGCCGCTTCAGATCCACCGAAGACGCGGAGAATTTGAAACTCAGGTCGCCTGCATCAAGAGACGGGTAGTCATCGACCGGAAGGACCTGAAGGGCAAAACGGGAGTGTCCGGAGGACAGTGTCATGCGTCCTTCATCCTCACCCCTGGAAAGTTCTACATCGGCACCATCCGGTAGTTTGCGTATGATATCGTGCAGCATATGCGCGGAAACAGTCGTACCGCCGGCCTGTGAAATCTTGGCGGGAACCGTTTCGACAACCTCTCGTTCGAGATCCGTCGCCGTCAATCTCAGTTGATCATTATCCGCGGAAAGCAGCACGTTGGACAGAATGGGAATAGTATTTCGCCGCTCGACCACACTGGTAACGTGGTTGAGAGATTTCAGCAGTGCGCCCCGTTCAATTATCAATCGCATGTTTCGACCCTAGTTTCGTCTTTCTCATCCCCTGAATGTCTTCCTTATAGGGGGATAAGCGGCAAATAAGCAACGCTTATTGCCGGGAACCTGAACATCATAGTGCGCCCAGTCGGAAATGTCTGAACTACCCGCAGAAATCCACAGTTTGCCGCAGTTGCGATTGAATTACAATTGATTCGAAAAACAGCCGGCTATCCAGATTTAGCCGGCTGTCTCAAAAGTCTTCTCAACTTGGACACGATGAAAGGAGCAAGCTGGCGAATCAGTCCTTCAGCAATCGCTTGAGAATTTCCAGTTCTTCCTTAAGCGTCTGATTATCCTTGACGTTTGCTTCGATCTTGCGAATAGCATGAAGCACGGTTGTGTGATCTCGGCCACCGAATCGCCTGCCGATTTCGGGCAGGGAGCGCGAAGTCAGGCTTTTCGCAAGATACATCCCAATCTGTCTGGGCCAGACAATCGATCGATTGCGTCTTTGAGACAGAATGTCGCCACGGCTGACGCCGTAATGCTTGGAAACAATTCGCAGAATATCATCGATTTTGACGCGCTTGGGTTCCTTGCCGCGCATCAGGTCCCTGACTATATGCTCGGCTGTCTCGACGGTGATTGGTTCGTCCGTAAGCTGGAATGCAGCGTAAATCCGGGTAACGGCCCCTTCCAGTTCGCGACCGCTTTCGGTCAACCGTGCACCGAGAAACTCCAGCACATCGTCGGCAAGCACAAAACCCGGATCTGCAGCGGCTTTTTCCGCACTCCGCTTTCTCAGAATTTTGTATCTCAAATCATAATCCAGCGGACTGATTTCGGTAACGAGACCGCCTGCAAGCCTTGAGCGCATCCGGGCATCCAGGCTTTCCAGCATGGTCGGTGCGCGATCCGAGGCGACGACGACCTGCTTTCCACCATCAATAAGGGAATTCAGCGTATGACCAAATTCCTGCTGGATTGTCCGTCCCTGCAGGAACTCCATATCGTCGATCAGCAAAATATCAATGCCACGTAGCTTGTCTTTAAAGGCGATGGCATCGCGGGCCCGCAATGCCTCGACAAAACTGTACATGAATCTCTCGGCCGTGAGATAGAGAACCCGCGCATTCGGATTGCGCTTTTTCACTTCCCAGGCAATCGCATGCAACAAATGCGTTTTACCAAGTCCGACAGACGAATGAACAAAGAGTGGATTATATCTGAGCTGAATGTCGAAAATGGATTCAGCCACCTGCCATGCCGCTGCATGCGCCAGTCTGTTGGCACTACCGACAACAAAGGATTCAAACGTAAACCGGCGGTCAAGTGGTGACCCTTCAAATCCTTCATATTCGGTACGAACTTCATCGGAGCCATTTGTTAACCGAATATTCGACCGTGTCGTCGTGCGAATTCCGGGCTCCTGCCCTTCGAGCAAATTGCTTGCCTGCAGTTTTTCCGTATAGCCCTTTGGCTGGCGTACACGAAAGTCCACGCCTTCGACATCTGTCAATTCCGTCGAAAAGGCTTTTACCACTCTGTCTGAATAGTGAGATTTGAGCCAGCTTTTCAAAAACCGGGTGGGTACGGAAAACTGGACACAACCGGACTCATACTGCTCCAGCTCAACGCGACCAAACCAGCTAGAGAAAACATCTTCTCCGAGCTCTGCCCGCAACCGAGATTGAACCTTGGTCCATGTCTCTTGTAGATTCGATTCGTTATTATTCACCATTTGATCCCCGCTTAGTTTCACCGGTCGCCTCTTTCGACCGGATCTTCAAAAATTTAGTTCGTTTTATAATTTGTCGTAATCACCGCCTCTGGTAACCCGACTGCCTTCTTCAAACTTAAACTTGTCAGCTTTGCACCCAAGGAAGGCCCTCAAATTTCCAACCCGAAATTCCGCCTCTATGACGCTTTTCATCGATGGGTCCTTCAAACCCTTCCCTGACGTTGATGCAATTAACCCATCCGCGCTGAGACATCGCATTCGCCGCCGCCAGGCTTCGCTGACCTGATCTGCACATAAAGAATAGTTTTGTTTCTTTACCTCGATTTCTCTCCTCTAGTTCAGCTTCGAGCTTCTCTACAAATTCCGGATCTATGGCTCCGGCCGGATAGCCGAGCCATTCCAGTTGAATTGTTCTTTTCGAAATACCGGCGAGATCGCAAATCCCGACGAACGCCCACTCCGCCTGGGTTCGAACATCAATGAGTTCTGCGTCGGGGTCTGATTCGAGGCCTTTCCAAACGTCTGCAACGCCCATATCGCTTGGAATATGTTTCTCAAATCCACTCAAAGTAAACTCCCCGTCCAACGAACCATGTCTCACCCAGCGGAGTAAAACCGGACCGTACACTCAACAGCGCAATGAATATTCCCAGTACATCGCAAATATAAGTGACTTATGCACAGTTTACCCACAGTTCATCAACATATTGGCTGTGGCCAATTCTGCAAACAACTTAAATGTTCGCAGTATTATCTATACAAAGGTCGAGTTTGACGCCTTTATATTTTCTACTGTGTGAAACCCCGCATTAATCGTCGGCGAATATACACAGCGTGCCTGGGAGTGACAAGCGGCAACCTCTTCATTAGCCGCCATATGCTGGGCCGACTGAGGGGGGCGATGAAACAATACGTGTTAACAATTCCGAGCTTGAAACGTTAACAAGAGGTTAATTTTGTTGGTTAATTTTGCATTAAGATTGAACGGATTCGACTTTACAACTCTGTGACAATTGACTCCAAATTTTACTCGTTTTGTGTTTGACTCCGCAAGATATCAGAATTCATTGAATCAAAGCGATCCCAGGGGTTCTGTGCATAACTGGTTGAATCTCAATGGCATGGCGGGCCGATTTGAGGCAAAAAAATAACCCGGCCAAAGGCCGGGTGTCGTCAAAATGTCACAAGGGTTTTGACAAAGGCCATTTCAGCCAATTAGGCGTCCATTGCCTTAATCTGACTAGCCAGCCTTGAGATTTTTCGGGAAGCCGTATTTCTGTGAATGACACCGAGTTGACCCGTGCGCGCAATGGTGGGCTGGGCCGTTTTGAGCGCTGCCATAGCGCCTTCTTTATCACCAGACTCGATGGCTTCTTCGACGGCCCGAATGTGGGACCGCAATTGAGTTCTTCGCGATTTATTCAGTTCGGTTTTTCGGGCTATCTTGCGGACAGCTTTTTTGGCCGATTTGGTGTTGGCCATAGATTATTCCTCGTTCGACTAATAAAAATTATCCGGGATCGTAACCCCGGCGGGTTAAATTCTTGATTTTCCGATTTTACGAAAAGTGTCGGGAATACAATCAAGCGCTGAATTCTTAGACGCGTCTGTATATCCGTCGATCTGTCGACGGTCAACTTAATTACTTCGTAATAGTCGCAATTTCCGCGCTATTTTATACTTTTAATCTCGATAAATGAAGTTCAAAATTGGGTTCGAACTAGCGATCATTGAATTTTGGCGACCGCTTTTCGACAAAAGCCTGCATGCCTTCCTTCTGATCGTCGGTCGCAAACAGCGAATGGAATAGCCGGCGTTCAAAGCGTATGCCTTCCTCAAGGGTCAGTTCGTAAGCCCGATTGATGGTTTCCTTGGTAATCATCACACTGGGCTGGGAGAAATCCGCGATTTTCTCGGCGATCTCCATCGCCGCATCCAGGAGATCATCGGCGGGCACTACGCGGCTCACCAGACCGGAGCGTTCGGCCTCTTCGGCATCCATCATTCGACCGGTCAAACACATATCCATGGCCTTGGTTTTGCCGACAAGGCGTGTGAGACGCTGCGTTCCGCCAACACCTGGCATAACGCCCAATGTGATTTCCGGCTGTCCAAACTTTGCCGTATCGGCAGCAATGATTATATCGCAGCTCATGGCCAGTTCACACCCACCTCCCAGCGCATAGCCGGCGACAGCAGCGATAACCGGTTTCCGGCACTTGGCGACCCGATCCCAGTCATCAAGAAAATTTTCCAGGTACATTTCCATATAGGATTTGGACTGCATTTCCTTAATGTCCGCGCCAGCGGCGAATGCCCGGTCAGATCCCGTAATGACAATTGCCTTAATCTGGTTGTCGGCCTCAAATTCGTTCAAAGCCGTGCTCAATTCGGCGATCAGGTCAGTGCTCAACGCATTTAGAGCCTCCGGCCGATCCAAGGTGATAAAACCGACTTTTCCACGATTTTCGACAATTATGTTCTCAAATGCCATTTCAATTAACTCCATTCAAAGCCCCGAGCTTAAATTTTGTTTAGGGCGCTTATCTCTGACAATCTGTGCAGTAAAAGGTTGATCGACCGGCTTGAACCGTCCTTTTGATATGGCCGCCACAGCCACTTTGTTTGCAAGCCTGTCCTTCTCTCCCATAAACAGTAAAAGAATGCTGAAAATATCCGAGGGATCCATCTGTCTGCCGATGATCCCGGAGAGTTGATCCACCGGACTCAATGGCATCGGTGAGCACGGTCTTTATTGCCGGGGCCAGACGCTGTGCTCGCAGGGACGGAGTTCGATTGCTTCGCAGCAGGCAATTCGCCGAACGCTGCGGCGAGATCTTCGCCCGGTGCAATGCTTCGCAAACGTAGATATTTCCCAATCCCGCGATATTTTTCTGATCCATTAAGAAAGACTTGATCGATTGCTTCTTGGCGATCGCTTTCTCGGCCAGATAATGTTCGTTGAACTCATTCCCCAGGGGTTCTACTCCGAGATTCTTGAACAACGCATGGGACTGAAGCTTTTCTCGCGGGACAATCGTCATGAAGCCAAATCTCCGGGCATCATTATATCTGAGCACAATGCCATTGCTAAGCTCCAGTACGACATGATCATGAGGGCTGGCATCATGAGGGCTGGCCGGTTTATCGGCATCTGGCGTCTTTGTTTTACGTGCATTCAGCTGGTCATCCTCGATTAAAAATCTCCCGCTCATTCCCAGGTGGATAACCAAAACGTCTTCACTCTCTAAAAACACTAATATATACTTGGCCCGTCGTTTGATCGATCGAATACGGCTTCCTTCCAGCTTGTGTACGAATCTCTTGGGAAAGGGAAATCGCAAATTTGGCCGTCGTTGCTGTACCTTCCGAATCGTCTGACCCAGAACAACCGGCTCAAGTCCGCGTACAACTGTTTCCACTTCCGGTAATTCCGGCATAGTTCCGAAGGCCTTTGAGTGCTCAAGTGATCGTTTAAAAACGGGATTATGGGAAAGTTTGGCCTGAGTTACAAATTCTAATGAAAATTGCTATCAAATTTAACTTATAAGAACTCAAAAATGACGACACAATCAACAAGTTTTGGCTTCAAATCCGTAAAAATTGATGAAAAACAAAAACTTGTAAATGACGTCTTCTCTAAAGTAGCCGATCGTTACGACCTGATGAATGACCTGATGTCGGGAGGGCTTCACCGAATCTGGAAAAATATCCTGATCGACTGGCTGGCCCCTTCACCGAATACGAACGATTTCAAGCTTCTCGATGTTGCCGGAGGCACCGGAGACATCGCCCAGAAGTTCCTGACCGCATCCGGCAAATCCAGTCAGGCGATGATCTGTGATATTAGTGAGGATATGTTGAAAGCCGGTCGCAGCAGGATCGGAAATTCATCCATTCACAAAAGGTTGGCCCATGTCTGCGGCAATGCAGAAACTCTCCCGTTTGAAGATCATTCCTTTGATGCCTATACAATTGCCTTCGGCATAAGAAATGTAACACATATAGATCGGGCCCTTGAAGAGGCGTTTCGTGTCCTGAAGCCGGGAGGTAGATTTTTATGCCTTGAATTTTCCCAGGTCGAAGTACCGATACTCAGTGAAGTCTATGAACAATATTCTTTCAAGGCGATTCCGCAAATCGGCAGACTTGTAACCGGAAACCCGGAGGCGTATCAATATCTGGTGGAAAGTATTCGACGATTTCCGGATCAAGAATCATTTTTACAAAAAATCGCCGATACCGGTTTTGAAAACACCAAATTTCGAAACCTCAGTGGGGGCATCGCAGCCATTCATTCCGGATGGCGTATTTAGATTCCGGACAACAGGCCATCTCAACAATATTAGATTTCGATAAATTCGAGTGCACTTAATGACCACGCTAACCAATATATTGCGACTCATGCGTGCCGGTTGGGTATTTGTCGTCTATGGGGTGCAACTGTTTCCAAGTGATGTGGAAGTCCCCGTAATATTGAAATTGTTCAGAAGCCTGAGTTCCCTGTTCGGAAGATTCAAGAGCGACCAGCCCCATGGCCAGAGGCTGGCACATGCACTGACGAAACTCGGTCCCAGTTACATCAAGCTTGGCCAGTTTCTCGCCACCCGCGATGATGTCATCGGATCGGAAAACGCGTGGGAACTGGCGAAACTTCAGGATCGCCTGCCTCCGTTTCCAATGGACCAGGCCCGGAAAACGATTTTCCAGGAACTTGGTCGAAATACTGAGGACATATTTGAATCATTCGAACCGGCCGTTGCGGCGGCTTCGATCGCTCAAGTTCATAAAGCTGTGTTGAAAGGAAATCCAGAAACCGCCGGATCTGGTAAGCAGGTTGCGGTCAAAATCCTCCGTCCGGGAATCGAGCAGCGATTTCAAAAAGACCTGCAAAGTTATTTCTTTGCTGCCCGTCTCGTTGAAAACTTACATTCCGGTTCCAGGCGCCTGAAACCGGTCGCCGTGGTCGATACTCTGGCAAAATCGGTTGAGCTGGAAATGGATTTGCGCATGGAAGCAGCGGCAATTTCAGAATTTTCCGAGAACACGGCCAGTGATGAAGGTTTTCTTATTCCCAAAGTCGAGTGGAGTTTGAGTGCCAAACGCGTATTGACCCTCGACTGGGTGGATGGGATTCCCATCACCAATGTTGCGGAGTTAAAATCCAAGGGCATGGATCTAAAGGCTGGCGCGTCTTGTTGTCCAGTCATTTCTGCGCCATGCGATGCGCGACGGGTTCTTCCATGCGGACATGCACCAGGGGAATCTCTTTGTCGATTCCGAAGAGAATATTGTCGCAGTAGATTTTGGCATCATGGGCCGCCTCGGCCTTAAAGAACGCCATTTCCTCGCGGAAATTCTCCGGGGGTTTCTGAATCGGGACTATAAGCGGGTAGCCCGGGTTCATATGGAAGCGGGCTATGTTTCCCTGCACCATGGAGAGGATAATTTCGCCCAGGCGCTGAGAGCGATCGGCGAACCATTAATGGACAAAACCGCAGATGAGATTTCAATGGCGCGTCTGTTGGGTCAGCTGTTTCAGGTCACCGAAATGTTTGATATGGAAACCAGACCCGAATTAATCATGTTGCAAAAAACGATGGTCGTGGTTGAGGGCGTAGGCCGGTCCCTGGATCCCAATCTCAACATGTGGGAACTGGCTGAACCGGTCGTTCAGGAGTGGATACAGCTCGAACTCAGCCCCGATGGCCGACTTCAGGAGGCCGCTGAGGGTGCAGCCAGCATTGGCAAGCTGGTTGGTGAAATCCCCTCAATCTTGATGCGTGCCGAGCGCACTGCCGAATCATTGTCGGATATGGCTTCAGAAGGACTTCGTCTCGATAACGCAACAATTGAGAAACTCGCCAGGGAGCAATCGAAGCAAAACAGACTGGCAAGGGTGGGGATATGGATTTTGGCGATTGCCCTGGTTTTTATCGCCGTTAACCTGTTTATCCTCCGTTAAGGCTGCCAGCACAAATTATGACAATCTCGACCATTTGACGCCCGGTCTTTGCAATTCTGATTTCACTTATTGCAGACAGTGCGATAAAATTATGTACCCCTGCTGCATGTTTCCAGGAATTCTGAGTTAAATCTGTGAAAGACAAACATATATTGCTGATCGTTAGTGGCGGCATCGCCGCCTACAAATGTCTTGACCTGGTGCGTCGGCTCCGGGAACGGGGCGCTGATGTAACCGCGGTTCTGACGGAATCCGGCAAGCAGTTTGTCACACCTCTTTCCCTGGCGGCCTTATGCGAAAACCCGGTCTATACGGATTTGTTCGATCTCAAGGATGAAACTGAAATGGGCCACATCGCGCTTTCGCGAAATTCCGACCTCATCGTCGTCGCGCCTGCAACGGCAGATCTGATGGCACGCATGGCCCAGGGTATGGCCAACGATCTCGCCACCACCATTTTGTTGGCGACGGACACGCCGGTACTTGTCGCCCCGGCAATGAATGTTCGCATGTGGCAACACCCGGCAACCCGGAGAAACTTGGCGACTCTGAAATGGGACGGAATTCACTTTGTCGGTCCCAATGAGGGCGATATGGCATGCGGAGAATTCGGACCGGGTCGCATGTCAGAAGTTCCCGAATTGCTCAAGGCCATCGAAGATTTGCTGGCGATGACTGCGGACCAGCCCCTGCTTGGAAAATCTGTTCTGGTCACGGCTGGCCCCACCTATGAACCGATAGATCCCGTGCGCTACATCGGCAACCGCTCATCCGGCAAGCAAGGCTACGCACTGGCCGCCACAGCAGCGAGACTGGGAGCGGAAACGACGCTGATTTCCGGTCCTACGGCCCTGCCTCCTCCCCCGAACGTCAACAATATCAATGTTGAAACAGCCAAAGAGATGCTCGACGCGGCCAAAAAACTGGGGGCAGTAGACATTGCCATTTGTGCCGCCGCTGTTGCAGATTGGCGGGTCGCTGAACTTTCAGATCAGAAAATAAAAAAGAAATCGACTGCAAAAAGCCCCCCTCTGATCGAGCTTGTCGAAAATCCGGATATTCTGAAAACGATCTCAAAGAAAGGCTCGCGCCGGCCCGTTCTGGTCATCGGTTTTGCAGCCGAGACGGAACATGTCATTCCCAACGCGCAGAAAAAACGGCAATCGAAAAATTGCGACTGGATTGTCGCCAATGATGTTTCCGAACAAACGGGAATAAAGGGCGGAGATCGCAATACAATCCACCTGATTACCGAGTCAGGAGTTGAAGATTGGCCCGAAATGCTGAAAGATGAGGTCGCGGAAAAACTGTTGCGTCGCGCCGCCGACTATTTCAATGAACAGAGATCAGCAGCTCAATGACGACAATCGATAGTCAAATGTTCGAAGTTCAGGTTCATCTGAAATTTCTCGAGCACGGTCGTGGTCTGAAACTACCGGAATATCAGAGTGAGGATGCAGCCGGCTTTGATCTGATGGCGGCTGTCCCGGAAAGCTCACCCCTCACAATTCAGCCCCGGGATAGGGTGCTCGTCCCGACCGGCTTTGCCATGCAATTACCTCCCGGATATGAAGCCCAGGTTCGGCCAAGGTCGGGCTTGGCCCTGAAACACGGAATAACAGTTCTGAACACACCGGGAACCATCGATTCGGATTATCGGGGAGAAGTCGGGGTCATCCTCATAAATCACGGCAATGAAGCGTTCCAGGTTAACCGTGGTGACCGTATCGCGCAAATGGTTATCAAGCCGGTAGTACAAGCCAGTTTGCGAATGGTCGGTGAAATCGATGAGACCTTGAGGGGAGAGGGCGGATTTGGATCAACCGGCGAAAAGTCCAACTGAAAAACTCTTCCGATTTGCGCCTACAATCTGACACGCTTTAGAACCAACCAATTAATCGCAGACTTGCCTGATGAAACTAACCAGCGAAGAAATCCAGCGTTATAAAAGACATCTGGTTTTGAAAGATGTCGGTGGTGCTGGTCAGCAAAAACTGAAGGACTCCAGGGTTCTGATTGTTGGTGCCGGTGGACTTGGCTCTCCGGTTCTAATGTATCTGGCGGCGGCGGGAGTGGGCACCATCGGCATAATAGATGATGATGAAGTGTCTCTCGACAATTTGCAGAGACAGATAGCGCATAAGACAAGCCAGATAGGAAATTTGAAAACGTCAAGTGCGGCTCAGACCATCGAAGAGCTAAACCCCCTTGTCGAAGTGCATTCCCTGCCGGAGAGGTTAACCGCGGCCAATGCCGTGGATATTATTTCTGATTACGATATCGTGGCCGATGGTTCTGACAATTTTGATACCCGGTATTTGGCAAATGACGCCTGTTATTTTGCCAAAGTCCCTTTGGTATTTGCAGCGGTCGGACCTTTTGATGGCTACGTCTCGACATTTCGCGCATTTGAGACCACGGCTGACGGCACACCAAAGCCGAGCTATCGTTGCATCTTTCCCTCGGCTCCGCCGCCCGGCACCGTGCCGAATTGCTCGGAAGTTGGCATTCTCGGTGCCATTGCCGGTGTAATCGGCACCCTCCAGGCCACGGAAGTGCTGAAGGAATTGATTGGCATCGGAGAATCAATGAGCGGTCGCCTGCTCATCTATGATGCTCTTTCATGCCGCTTCGAAACCGTGAACATTCGCTGGGATCCGGATAATATTCTCAACGGCCGGGAAGCGAATATTTCCCGGTTGAGTGACCTGCACCCCTGAGCAGGCCTCACGGTCTCAAACAAGTCCGGCGACAACGGCTCAACAGGGACAGGAAAGCAAAATCCTGACTTACAACATCGCCGAGTACACGCGGTCCCGAGGTGTGTGGCCATCGAGGAAAGTCTTGATATTTATAATCACCTTCTCGCCCATATCGATGCGCCCCTCGACTGTCGCCGAACTCATGTG
>CAJHZG010000564.1_pt1 | contig 17127 bp, 11 predicted proteins | sample 9198901 | NCBI WGS metagenome assembly CAJHZG01 (sample SAMEA7708382, study PRJEB35096) | sediment metagenome | biome: marine neritic benthic zone biome [ENVO:01000025]; feature: sediment [ENVO:00002007]; material: shallow marine sediment [ENVO:03000034] sea grass bed [ENVO_01000059] ... | reverse complement strand
ATAAATTTTCAGATTGTGGGTAATAGGAAATTTGTCCAAGACAACTTTAGAGCCTATTTGTTGCCTTCGACATGCTGAAATCGGGATGTCGACTTTAATTATTGATCAGAAGTTTCGCTGCGCACCGCTGCCCGTATTTCCGTGATCCCGTTCGGGTTGATCATGATTCCACATGTTGGACAACTCGGCTCAAAACAATAGTTAATTTCGCCTTGAAATCGTCTATATCAAACCAATATATATAGACATTGAATAGATTGTCCTTTTGGAGACCAGGACCGGACCAAAACCGGAATTTCACATGAATATACGTACTTTATGCCTTGGCATTCTGTTTTTTGAAGATGTCACGGGTTACGAAATCAAGAAACTGGCTGCTGAAGGGCGCTTCAATCACTTTATTGAAGCCAGTTACGGGTCGATTTATCCCACGCTGAACCGGCTGACGGATGAAGGTTTGCTGATCTGGCGGGAGGAGACCCAGGAAGGGAAACCGTCACGCAAGATTTACTCCATTACCGACCGGGGTCGTGACGCCCTGTTCGCAGCCCTGCATGAAGAAACCAAACCCGATATATTCAAGTCAGAGTTCTTGTTTGTTTGCCTCTACAGTGCCTATCTCGAGACAGACACCCTGAATAATCTCGTTTCGACCCAAGTTCACAGGCTCCGAGAAGGCTTGGAACGACTTGAATCTGCTGCCGAGCAGTGCTGCCATCCGGGCAGTCAGTTTGCCATTGGATATGGTGTGGCCTTGCATAAAGCAGCCATCGAATATGTCAAAAAAAACAAACATTTGCTGGAAAATTCTCCGGAGATTTGGCCGGAAGTAGCGGCACAATAGGTGTCACTGCCGGTGATTGCAGATACTGAATTTTGATTGGCGTTGAATAAATGCAATCCAATGGGCACATCTCGTACGTTATGAACAAGGAAAGACAACTGGACTGAACGCCATGACGACAGAAAACGAAAATAAACCGGTCAGCAAAAGACGCGGGATCAGACCTTCTTATTTGTGGGCCCTGTTCTTTTTAGTATTGGTCGGAGGATGGTTTCTCTCCAATCCGGAATTCCGACAGAAGGTAATTTCGGGAGCCGATGCGACCATAAATAGAACCGGCGAAGTCGATTCTTCAAATTCTTCTGTTGATGGTTCAGGCAATCCGAAACTATCGGGGGACAAGTCAAAAACCCCTGACCTCTTTCTTGTCAAAGTCGAGACAATTAAAGCCAAAACCAGGGAAAATTTTCTGCAACTGCGCGGACGTACCGAAGCGGTCTCTACGGTTCATGCCAAAGCTGAAACTGCTGGTATCGTTCAGAAGTTGCCGGCCATCAAGGGATCAAGAGTTCGCGAGGGTGACATTCTTTGTCAACTTGAACCAGGCGCGCGATCGGCCCAGATTGCCCGCACTGTGGCGCAACTGGAAAAAGCCAAGGCCGACCTGAATGCTTCGTCAAAACTCGAAAGCCGGGGGTTTACCGGGATGCTGCGGGTTAAGACGGACAAAGCTCAGCTCGATTCTGCCCAGGCGGATCTCGAAGCGGCGGAACTGGACCTCGAACGCACAAAAATCAAAGCGGCGTTTGAAGGTATTGTCGAAGAGCAAATGGCCAAAGTCGGTGATTATCTTAATGTCGGCGACCCTTGTGCCATGATCGTGACTTTTGACCCCGTGCTGATTGTCGGTACGGTCTCGGAACGCTCCATCGCCCTCCTGAAAACGGAAATGCCGGCCTTTGCCAATCTCGTTACCGGGGAAACCGTTGAAGGCACCATTCGTTTCGTATCGGGATCGGCCAATCCGGATACACGAACATTCCGCATCGAGATCGAAGTGCAGAACCGGGATAACAGTGTTCGCAATGGCGTAACCGCTAATATCAGAATTCCACTGCCCTCCGCACCCGCGCACCAGATCTCACCGGCCCTCCTGTCACTGAACGATCAGGGAAAAATTGGTGTCCGTATCGTAACCGCGGACTCTCGGGTCAAGTTCGTTCCGATCCGGATATTGTCCGATGGCAACAAAGGTGTCTGGATCGCCGGTCTCCCGGAATCCGTGCGCATCATTACGGTCGGTCAGGACTATGTTGTAAACGGACAGAAAGTCCGCACCAGCGATGACGAATCGGCAACCGCCGTCAGCCAAAAAATCAACTAGGACCTCAATGCCATGATGCTCTGGCTCGAAACAATATTGTCGCGACCGCGTACCGTGCTGACACTGATGGTGGTCATGGTATTTGCCGGCATATTCACCTATATCACCATCCCCAAGGAAGCTAATCCGGATATTGAAGTTCCGGTCTTTTACATTTCCATAACCCACCAGGGCATTTCTCCCGAAGATGCGGAGCGGTTGCTCGTGAAACCGATGGAAACGCGCCTGCGGGGCCTGGAGGGCTTAAAAGAAATAACCGCGATCGCCAGCGAGGGTCATGCAGGTATCATCGTCGAGTTCAAGATTGACGTCGACCTTTCCGATGCCGCTGTCGATGTGCGGGAAAAGGTTGATGAGGCCAAGAGCGAACTCCCGACAGATGCTGAAGAACCGAGCGTTAATGAAATTAATCTCAGCCTGTTTCCAGTGCTTGTCGTTTCCTTGTCCGGCGATGTGCCGGAGCGAACTCTCTATAATCATGCGCGAAAATTGCAGGATCGCATTGAAGCCCTTCCCAGTGTGCTCGAAGCCCGGCTCGCCGGCAATCGGGAAGAACTCCTCGAAGTAATTGTCGATCCGACCAAGCTTGAATCCTACAATATCGGTCAGACCGAGCTCATCAACGTGGTGACGGCTAACAACCGGCTGGTCGCGGCAGGCAGGCTGGATACGGGAAAAGGCCGGTTCAATATCAAGGTCCCTGGTCTGTTTGAGACTGCTCGCGATGTCTACAATCTGCCGATCAAGACATCCGGGGACAGTGTTGTCACCCTTTCCGATATCGCGACTATCCGGCGGACATTTAAAGACGCGGATTCATTCAGCCGCTACAATGGCAAACCGGCCATTGCGGTGCAGGTGATCAAACGCATCGGCGCTAACGTCATCGAGAACAACCGGGAGGTTCGCCGGGTCACGGAAGAGTTTTCCAAGAACTGGCCGGATGCGGTCGAAATCAACTACTCACTGGACGAATCAAAATTCATCTTTGAAGTCCTTGGTTCTCTGCAATCTTCGATCATGACCGCCATCGCCCTGGTTATGATTGTTGTGGTCGCCGCCCTCGGTATGCGGTCCGCCCTTCTGGTAGGGTTGGCCATTCCAACATCATTCATGATCGGATTTCTGATTATCGATCTCGTCGGCATGACGGTGAATATGATGCTGATGTTCGGGATGGTCCTGACCGTCGGAATGCTGGTCGACGGGGCCATTGTTATCGTCGAATATGCGGACCGAAAAATGGCCGAGGGACTGGATCGCAAGCAATCCTATCTTCTCGCGGCAAAGCGTATGTTCTGGCCGATTGTTTCTTCCACGGCAACGACCCTGGCAGCGTTTCTGCCACTGCTGTTCTGGCCGGGTGTTCCTGGCAAATTTATGAGTTATCTGCCGATTACGGTGATTATTGTTCTGACAGCGTCTTTGATTACAGCAATGATTTTCCTCCCGGTTCTCGGGGGATTGTTTGGAAAAACAAGCGCCAGCACCAGAGATGCCGAAGCCGCCGCCCGTCTCTCCGGCACCGCGGATTTTGATTACAATGAGCTCACCGGCATTTCCGGTCGCTATGTCCGCACCTTGCGCGGTCTTATCCACCGTCCCCTGACGGTCATTTTCATAACCGGCATCATCGTCTTCGGTGTGTTCTATTCCTTCACGAAGTTCAACAATGGTGTCGAATTCTTTGTTGATACGGAGCCGGAACAGGCAATCGTTTTTGCTTCAGCCCGGGGGAATTTATCCGCCGAAGAAAAGCTCGAACTGGTTCGAGATGTCGAAGCTGTGATCCTCGATGTTAAGGGCCTTGACGCTGTTTTCGTCACCGTTGGTGGCAGCGGTGGCGGTCCCGAGCTTGGAACCGGTGTATCGGACGCCCCGGCGGATCAGATTGGACAATTCACCATTGAACTCGCTGACTTCAAGACCCGACGTCCGGGCGACGACATTCTCGAAGAGATTCGCCAGCGTACGGCCAATCTGCCAGGTATCAAGGTTGAGGTACGAAAACGCGAGGACGGTCCGCCGACCGGTAAAGCTGTGCGCCTGCAGGTCACTGGTGACGATTTCAAAACGGTGGAAAAAGTAACGGGTCAAATCCGCGCCCACCTTGACAACAATGTAGCGGATCTCAGGGATATAGAAGACTCCCGGCCCCTTCCAGGAATTGAATGGGTTCTGACGGTTGACCGCAGGGAAGCCGGTCGCTTTGGAACTAATATCGCATCTGTGGGGGCCATGATACAAATGGTCACCAACGGCATATTGCTGGGCAAATATCGCCCAGACGACAGTGAAGATGAAGTCGATATCCGCATCCGTTTTCCCCGGGATGAACGCTCCATCAATCAGCTGGATCAATTGCGCATACAGACAACTTACGGCCAGGTGCCCATCGCCAATTTTGTCGAACGCAAAGCTGAGCCGCAGGTAAACACCATCCAGCGCGTTGACGGCGAGATTGCCATGACGGTCAAGGCGAACACCGTTGAAGGTGTCCTCGGCGACACCAAGGTTAAAGAAGTTGATGCCTGGCTGAAAACACAGACCTGGCCGGAAAATGTCACTATCAAATTCCGTGGCGCCGACGAGGAACAAAAGGAATCCGGCGCTTTCCTGGCAAAAGCCATGGTTGCAGCCTTGTTCATCATGTTCCTGATCCTGGTCACCCAGTTCAACAGCTTTTATCAGGCTGCCATTACATTGTCGTCGGTGGTTCTTTCCCTGGTTGGTGTCCTTATCGGCATGATGGTTACCGGACAAACCTTCTCCATCATCATGACCGGAACCGGCGTTGTTGCCCTGGCGGGTATCGTTGTGAACAATTCGATTGTCCTTATCGATACGTTCAACCGGATGAAATCAATGGGAATCGACACTCTGGACGCGATCCTGCGCGCCTCGGCTCAGCGTTTTCGCCCGGTTTTCTTGACGACGATCACCACGATCTTCGGCTTGCTGCCCATGGCCATGCAGATTAATATGGATTTCATATCCCGTACGGTGCAATTCGGGTCTGTAACATCCATCTGGTGGGTTCAGCTTTCAACCGCCATCATTTTTGGTCTCGGTTTTTCAACGCTTCTGACCCTGGTGTTTACGCCAGCGCTTCTGGCACTTCCAACTATATTGGCGCGACGATGGAACAAGTTCATCAATTTCCTAGGATTCGGAAAGAAAAGAACGGGGACCGTTCAACAGCATCCGGAAAAAATTCCTGCGGGCCTCGCCGATGCCGCGGAGTGATTAAAATAAACCAGTGTCGTTTGACCAACGATTGGGGATTGAATTCTCTCGCCGTTCGTGAGACCTGTTCTCAGCTTATTCAATTGTGACAAGAGACGACGCTTTGCCCATTTCACGAAAAATTGCCGTCATTGGGCTCGGATATGTAGGCCTTCCCGTTGCCGTGGCGTTTGCCAGCAAACAGCGAGATGTCATTGGATATGATATCTCTGCACAGCGCATCGACGAACTGCGGAATCATATCGATCGCACCGGCGAGGTGGAACAATCCGATCTCGAGGCCGCTGAATTGAAACTTACTTGTGATCAGGCGGATCTCAAAACAGCTGACTTTTTTATTGTGACCGTTCCAACACCCATCGATGATGCCCGGCGTCCGGATCTAGGTCCGTTACTCCGGGCTTCGGATACTGTGTCCCAGGCCCTTAAGCCTGGAGATATTGTCGTCTATGAATCGACGGTTTATCCCGGAGCCACCGAGGAGGATTGCCTGCCGGTCCTGGAAGCGGGTTCCGGACTAAAGGCCGGCACGGACTTCACAATCGCCTATTCGCCGGAGCGCATTAATCCCGGAGACAAAGAACACAGGCTGGACTCAATCATCAAAATCGTTTCAGGTCAGACACCGGAGACCCTTGAAATCGTTGCGAATCTCTATGGACAGGTCGTGACCGCGGGTATCCACAGGGCTCCGAGCATTCGAACCGCTGAAACCGCCAAGGTTATTGAAAACGCCCAGCGTGATTTAAACATTGCCTTTGTCAACGAACTGTCCGCGATCTGCCACACCCTCGGCATCGATACCATCGATGTCCTCGAGGCAGCTTCAACCAAATGGAATTTTCTCAATTTCCAACCCGGACTGGTCGGCGGACACTGTATCGGTGTCGATCCCTATTATCTAACTCACCGGGCCGAGAGAGCCGGCTATCATTCGCAAGTTGTTCTTGCCGGACGCCGGGTCAACGATGAGGTTGGCAAACGCGTGGCTCAGGCCTGCCTGAAACAACTCTTAAAGCTCGAACGTCCAAGCCGGCGGGTTACGATCCTCGGACTGACATTCAAGGAAAACGTCCCGGATATCCGCAATACGGGCGTCATAAACATTATCCGCGAACTGGTGAGCTTTGGAATATCTGTTCAGGTTCACGATCCTAGGGCGGATCAACAGGAATGTTCCGATGAGTACCGTCTCAAACCTTTGCCAGTGGACAGGCTGGTGCCGGGCGATGCCGTGATCCTCGCTGTTCCCCACCAGGAATATCTGGACTGGGGCTGGGACTTTATCGAAAGCCTGCTTCTGGATGGCAGCGGTCCGGTGCTTGATGTCAAAGCGAAACTGGAACGAGAGAGTTGCCCAGAAAATATATCGCTCTGGCGCCTGTAGAGGCATTGCCTGTTTCGTATTCAAGTGAACGAATTTTGATTTCGTGCGTTACTGGGGACGCGTAGGGGCATCATGGGTCGGTTTATCCGATGTTTCATCTCCGGCCTTGTCATCTTCACCAGTCGCTGGCTGATCGGAGGCATCAGCGCTGCCTGAAACTTTTTCTCCTTCTCGCGCAATTGCGGGTTCGGTTTCCGCAAATTCTCTTTCATTCTGCCGGTATCTTAAAAAACTAATGGGAACAAACCCAAGATAAAGGAGACTACCGACGGTCAATGTGGCGTAAGGATAAGTAACGAGGACGGCAAAAAACAGGATCGTGAATACGAACACGGGCAGCACATATTCCCGTCCTACTTTTTGACCGATCAGCTTGCCCGAAAAAGTAGGAACCTGGGAAATCATCAGCAAAGCGATAATAGCTGTGTAAACGAGAATGACGGGAGCTGTTCCGGTGATCAGCTGGGTATTCAATCCATCCAGATAAAGCGGCAGCAACAATACAATTGCCCCAGCTGGTGCCGGCACTCCGACAAAGTAATTGCCTTTCCAGTTTGGCTGCTCGACTTCCAGCGCGACATTAAAGCGGGCCAGCCGCAGCGCCGCGCACAGTGCAAACAGCAGGACCGCAATACAGCCAATGGACTTCAGGTCACCCAGCGCCCAGGTGAAGATAATAATTCCCGGCGCGACGCCGAAATTCACGAAATCCGCCAGGCTATCGAGTTCGGCGCCGAACCGTGTCGAAGCTTTCAAATAACGCGCAATTCTTCCATCCAGGGCGTCGAGAAGAGCAGCCAGGATGATCGCCGCCACAGCGATTTCATAGCGCTGTTCGATGGCCATACGAATGGAAGTCAATCCGGCGCACAAGGCCAGCAATGTAAAAAAGTTTGGAATGAGCATGCGGATGGGCACTTCCCGTGCCCGCGCAAATGGTCGCGGACGGCCTTTCTTTTCCGGCTGTTCCGGATCAAAGGGAGGAAAGACATGTGTCATCGGCATTACCTGAATGATAAGAATACAACTGTATAAACTACGCGCCTCGCTTCATGAACGACTCCCAGGCCTCAGGACAGGCGCGCTTCCCGGTCCTGTTCCGTTCCTTTCAAATCGGCAATTACCGTCTCTCCGGCAATAGCCCTCTGTCCCACAGCAACCAATATACCGGTATTTTCAGGTAAATAAATATCGACGCGGCTACCAAAGCGAATTAGGCCGAAGCGCTCGCCAATTCCGATAGGCTGGCCTTCTTCGACAAAGGGAATAATCCGGCGGGCGACCAGTCCGGCGATTTGGACCACTCCAACCTCAAACCCGGAACTCGTTTCAATAACAAGAGAGCGACGTTCATTGTCTTCGCTGGCCTTGTCGAGCTCGGCATTAAGGAATAGGCCCGGCATGTACGATGCGAGCTTGATACGTCCGGTAACCGGTGAACGGTTGATATGCACGTCAAATACGGACAGGAAAACCGAGACCCGTTTGCGCGGTTCATCTCCGAGTCCCAGATCGACGGGCGGGCGAACTTCCTCAATGGCTGCAACACGGCCATCTGCGGCACTGACCACGAGCCCTTCCCGGACCGGCGAAATGCGGTCGGGATCGCGGAAAAAATAGGCTATGAATAGAGCCACCAACCCAACAAGCCAGCCCAGCGTATCCCAGACCAGGAACAATAAAAGTGAGAGTACGATGGCGATGGCAACGAATTTGTGCCCGTCCCTGTGGATCGGTACAAATACCGAGCCGATCGTTTCAAATAAACTCCGGTTGCTGTCTGACACCCGCTGCCCTCCCGTGCCAACCTAATATCACTATTCAGAATATGCCTATATCATATCGGTAGGTACAAGGAACAGCCTTACGAGGAAATGATTTCCGAATCCGGATCGAGATCCCGTTCGGAGCGATACCGCTCTTTGTCCAAATCGTCTCGGGAAAGCGTGGAGCGTTCGGAAGGCCTGGTCTGCTCTTCCAGGGCATCGGCCAGGCGGGCGCGCGCTTCTTCGGCTTCACGCTGGCGATCCCACATACTGGAATAGAGCCCTTGCTGGGCGATCAGTTCGCCGTGGGTCCCCTGCTCGACGATCTGGCCCGTGTCAAAAACAAAGATTATGTCCGCATGCACAACCGTAGATAAGCGGTGGGCAATTACCAGTGTCGTGCGATCCCGGGAAATCTGGTCCAGAGCATCCTGGATCTCTTTCTCGGTGTGGCTATCAAGGGCGGATGTTGCCTCATCGAGCATAAGGATTGGCGGCGCTTTCAATATAGTCCGGGCGATTGCGACGCGTTGCTTCTCGCCACCGGACAATTTCAGTCCCCGCTCTCCGACCATCGTCTCGTAACCTTGTGGCAGGGCTTCAATGAACGCGTCGATTTGCGCCAGGCGGGCGGCCTCCCTGATTTCTTCGTCGCTGGCATCGGGACGTCCGTAACGGATATTATAGTAGATGGTATCGTTAAACAGAACCGTGTCCTGGGGAACCATGCCGATGGCGGCCCGCAGGGATTCCTGTGTCAATCGATCAAGAGACTGACCATCGATCAGAACCTGACCATCTGCAATCTCGTAAAAACGAAAGAGGATTCGCGAAATTGTCGACTTGCCTGCACCTGAGGGGCCAACGAGAGCCGCCATTTTACCAGCCGGAACTTCGAAGCTGACATCATTCAGAATTGTGCGGTCGGAGTCATAGCGGAATGTGACGTTTTTGAACGCGATATGCCCCCGGCTAATTTCCAGAGGTTTGGAATCGGGATGGTCAACAATTTCCGGATCCTGGTCGAGGAGTGCAAACATATTTTCGAGATCCACCAGTCCCTGTCGCAGTTCACGGTAGATCATGCCCATGAAATTCAACGGCATGTAGAGCTGGATCAGATAGGCATTGATCATGACAAAATCGCCGACTGTGTAGGTTCCGCTGGCGACGCCCCGGGCCGCCAGCAACATGCACAGCGCCATGCCCGTGGAATAGATCAGCGCCTGAACGCTGTTCAAAAAACCCAGAGATGAGTAAGTCTTGATCGCCGCCTGCTCATAGCGCGCCATGGAACTGTCGAACCTGCGGGCTTCGTGTTCTTCATTGCCGAAATATTTGACGGTTTCGTAGTTCAACAGACTGTCAATGGCTTTTGAATTGGCCTCCGTATCGGACTTGTTGAGTTCCCGTCGGATCTCCAGTCGCCATTCGCTTGCCTTGACTGTGAACCAAAGGTAAATCGCAATGGTCACCGCCAGAATCAGAACAAATTCCCAGCCAAAGAACCAGGACAGCATAATAGCCACGAACGCCAGCTCGATGAGTGTCGGAACACCGTGAAGAACTCCCATGCGAATGATGAGCTCAATCGCCTTGATCCCGCGTTCTATCACCCGGCTCAAGCCGCCGGTACGCCGCTCCAAATGAAAGCGCAGACTCAGCTGGTGCAGGTGACGAAATGTCCGATCCGCCAGCACCCGTACTGCGTTCTGTCCAACCTTGGTGAACAGGACATCGCGGATCTGCGCGAAGACGACCATCATCAGTCGCCCGACACCATAGGCGACAATTAACATGATCGGGACGGTCGCCAACGACACTATGCCGTCGGAAACCGCATCACTGCCCGTGGCATTTTCGGTCAACCAGTCGACTGCACCTTTGTAGGCAACGGGTACGAAAACGGTCACAACCTTCGAAGCGACAAGGGCGGTGAAAGCAAGAATGACCCGCAATTTCAGATCCGGGCGGTCACGCAGCCAGACAAAGGGTATCAGTGCCTGCATCACGCGCACATGACTGGCACGGTCGTTAAACTGATCGAAATTCTGGAATCTTTGACTGGACATTTGGCCTTCTGTTTTGCGCATTCCAAGGGCGATGGTATCGACGGACCGGTATTTTAACTCCCGGCAAGCACACTTGCTCTTCATAGTGCCGGGAATGCTTCGCAGACTTCAAAGATCGGTATCTCGTCGGTACGCGGCAACCCCGGAACGGACTATCGATGAATCAGACCGGTCAGTTTGGGATATCAGCGCTCGGTGTGCTCGACACAAAGCCCTTCAGATTGAAGCAAACTTCACCGTCTCTCACACAGTGGCAAATTTGACCGCCGCTTTTCCTGCTGCCATCGCCTGGCCATGGAGCGCCGTTGGGCTTCTCGACGCTTCCTGACCTCCTGCCGCCATTCTTTCATCCGTTTTTCGTGAGCGATGCGCCAGCTCTCCCATCGGCTTTGGTGTTCGCGGCGATGATCGAAGAAATCACGATGCCGGGGACGCAGCCGGACTGTTGACGCCCGCGAAGATTTTCTGGTAGTTCGATATTTGCGCTTGGAAGCTGTCCGCGATTTTCGCGTTTTGGACCTTCGGCTTTTTTTAGAACGGGTTTTCGAGACTGACTTTTTGCCAATCTTTTTCCGGACTGTCTTTGATTTCCGTGGCTCAGTTGCCTCCTGTTTTTTCGCCACCTCTTTTTGCAGCTTGGTGGCGCTCGACGACTGGTCCGTGGCCGTCGGTTTTTGTTTGGCTTCGGGGCGGGAAGCCACGATCGTCTTTTGCTCCGGCGCCTTGACTTTGGCCGCCGGTTTTACAGGTTCCTGCTGGCTCTGATTGCGCGCCACAGCCTCGGCCTTAGTGTCATCGGGATCGGCATTAACCCGCGCAACCGTTACTGCCTTGGGCAGTGCCCGCTCAAAAGCGTGATTGACCAGGGCAAGAGTTTTTCCCGACTGGTCCACCTGCTCCGCGCGGATCATATGTTTACCTGGCTTGATAATGATCTTCTTATAAAAACTCCAGGTTCCCTGGTCATCGACCCGGGTCGATCCGATGGGATTGCCGCCCAAGAACAGCTTGATTCGGGTTTTAGGCAGGCCCTCGCCATTCAGGGTCAGGAACCCGCTGTTTTCCACGGAGCGCTCATATTCCACTGAATTCACCTTAACCAGGGCGACGGGAATAGGCTCACCTTTGTGTAGCGGTTGCAGCGGTTTCTCACCTGTTGCGGACGGTTCTTTTTTGGAATTGCCGTCACTTGTGAACAGATTCTTTATACGCTCACCGATGCTTGGCTTTTCCGCCAGGACCTGGGGCTTTTGTTCACCCCTGTTTTCGACCTTATTGCCGTCTTCGGTACGGCTCTGGACCATCGTTTCTTTCGGCTGTCCGGCTTTATTCTCCGGCGTTTCTGATTTGCCGGCGGTAACTATCTCCTTAGGCGCTGATTTTTTATCGCCGGTGCCGTTATCCGGTTGCTTCGCGGCCAACTCGGTTGTTCGCTGCTCCTGTAATACCTTGTCGGTGCGGCCGGCTTCCGCGAGAACGACCTTTGGCAGGGTTTTGCGTTTGTCGGGAACCACTACCCTCAGTGCCTGTTTCGACTTTGTTTCTTTGGACTTGTCCGGTGTGATTGACTTCAAAGTCAGTAACTGATCCCCGGTTTTCAGGGCTTGGTCTGTTATTATGACCCATTGACCCGTAACACCGGCTTTCTCTTCGCCGATAACTTTGCCACCGGATTCGATAACAACCCGGGATCCCGGTTCGGCACCGCTTCCGGCAATAACTCCCATTCCTGCCTTATCGATATTGACGACGTCAAAGGCCAGGGAAGGCGCCTTGTCTCCGTCTTGGGTTGAGGCCTCCTTGGACATCTCGACGGGCGACTTTGCAGCAACCCGCTTGTTTTCTTTGTTGCTATTTTCGCGATCAGCGCTCCGGGCCGCGGTTTTTACCTCATCCGGAGCCGGTTTTTTTGCGTCGGATTGTTCTCCGGGCTTTGTCCCAGCCTTCTCGGATTTATCACCTGAAGCGCTCGCTGCCTTCTGATCGGTGGCTTTGGTTCCGACGTCGGCGGTTTTTTCCTTTTCCGCCATACTGTCCGTCGCAATTTTCTTATCCGCCGACATTTCCATTCCGGCGGGTTTTTTCACTTCTGGCTTGGTATCCGCCGTCAATTTCGTTTCGGTGGCTTTTTTCAGTGCTGCCGGTTCTGACTCAGGTTTGGTCTCTTGTTTGCCATCTCTTTTCACGGCGATGACCTGAGCTTCATTTGACGTCTCACTCTTGGAGGTCGTGCTTTTTTCCGGACTGCTGTCGTTGGAAGCCTTGGCTTGACGATCAGGCTCGCCGGATCGGGGCTGCTGGATATTTGTGGTTTCGGTCTGGTTTCCGGTCCACTGAGCCCATCGGTTGCTCACATCATCCCAATTCAACAGCAACACCACACCAATGGAATAGGCGAGGATGACGGCCAAAACTGTTGCTAAAATTCGTCCACCACTCATGGTTTTGGACCCCTTGTACTCATGGGTTACGCTGAACAACCAAAAGCTTCGCGTCTATTTACCCTATCCATTAAAGTTTGATGATGAAATCTATTGGTCTAAAGCGAGACCTCAGTCAATATGACACTTACCATACAAACGCCTAGAGTTACATACGTCCCAATTTGGCCGCCACGGAGTGCCTTAATTATCGCTATCCGTATCGTCCCACTCGAGGGTATAGTCCAATTGTTTAGCATTTTTCGTCGAAGAAACAAATAGATAAGGAGTCCTATGCAGAAACAGACTAATTCTTCAATTCCAGCGACAAATGTCTGTGTTTATTGTGGCTCTGGCTCGGGCGTCGATCCCGTCTATGCCGCTTCGGCACGCATTCTGGGGAGAAATCTGGCGGAAGCCGGAATGGGCCTCATTTATGGAGGCGGCGGCATGGGGCTGATGGGTGAAGTTGCCCGCTCCGTTTTGGATCACGGAGGATATGTAACTGGAATCATTCCGCAATTTCTATGCGACCGGGAACAGATGTTGAAAAACGTCAACGATCTCATTGTCACCGACGACATGCATCAGAGAAAAATGCTGATGTTTCAGAAATCCGCAGCTTTTGTCGCACTTCCCGGCGGCATTGGCACCCTGGAAGAACTTGTCGAGCAATTGACCTGGGCGCAGCTCGGCCGCCATGTAAAGCCGATTGTCATCGCCAATATCGAAAATTTCTGGGATCCCCTCAAAGGTTTGTTCGCGCACATGAAGAACCAAAAATTCATTCGCGAGGGCCTGGAAGTCAATTTTGAGATCGTCGACAACGCCGAGGATATTGTTACGAATCTACAGAATCTGATGATGGCTGCTCAGACCGATACTGTTGCTGAACAAGTTGAGCAAATCACCGATAAATTCTGATGAAATTGAAAATACATTGTTATAGTAACTGCAATTAACCAAGTTGAGAATGTCGGCAGGGCGACCATAGGCACAGGCATTGTCCGAATTGATTGCAGGTTCGATTTTTCATGTTGTTTGAAGAATATTCCACACAAAATCTCCCCCATCTTCTGAAAGATGCGCGGGCAGCGCTGTATTCCGAGCTGGAGGATCGTCGGCGACAGCACCCGTCGGACGCATACTATGCTGAAACACGTCCGTTTCTGTCCCGCGAACGACTGAAACTGCACCGCATGCGCAATATTCTCCATTCCGTTCTGCTGCTCGTCGGGCTGATGGGCATAACCGCAATAGCCGCAAGCTTGCTGTGGGGATGGATGGGCTTGCTGGTTGCCTCGTTCAGCGTATTGGCCGTGTTCCTTTTTGCACCGCGCATTCCGCCGGAATTGCTCATGCGCATTTACAAGGCGCAACCGGTCGATCCCAATCACGGGCGCCAGCTCATGCGCATCATGGAAATTTTGAGCGATCGTGCGGAACTATCTATAATCCCTCACCTGTATACGATCCCCAGCGCCACATTGAACGCGTTTGCAACTGGACGTGAAAATCAAGCGGTCATTGGCATGACCGAAGGCATGTTGCGAAAACTTAATCTGCGGGAAATCGCCGCTGTGCTGGCCCACGAAATCAGCCACATACGAAACAATGACTTATGGATCATGGGACTCGCCGATACCATGTCCCGGGTTACACAGATTTTTTCTTTTATCGGTATCGGGCTGGTCATCCTGAATCTGCCACTGGCGCTGTTTGGTCAGCCGACATTTTCCTGGAGTGCGGCTCTGCTGCTCTACTTCACACCATCCATATCGAGTCTTCTGCAACTGGCGCTTTCACGAGCCAGGGAGTTCGATGCCGACCTTGAAGCGGCGCAGCTCACCGGTGATCCCGCGGCACTGGCCTCGGCGCTGAGCAAGCTCGATCGCGACAATGGTCAATTCTGGGAGGATATGCTGGCTCCCGGGCGGCGCATACCGCAACCGTCTCTACTGCGTTCTCACCCGCCGACCAAAGATCGCATTGCCCGGCTCGCCGACTTGCGTGCCATGCTGCCGCCTATCGTCATTCAGGATAAACCGATGATTTCGATGATCGGGTACGGACCGGCCAGCCTGCATCCACGCTACCACTGGCCCTGGCCCGGTATCTGGTATTAAGAATTCCGCAGTTCGCCGGTCTTAAACCGCTTTCATCACACAGTCGACCATTTGGTCCAGCTGACGGCGTTCACTAGTCACCCGCCCCACAGATCGCAGACCCATTTGGCTCATGGTCAGATAGCTGGCGATTTCTTCCGGATCTCTTTCCGCCATAATTTCACCCCGGCGCTGTCCGTCCCGGACGGTATGTGTAAAAACATCCTTCATCCGACTGACACCGCGTTCGATATGTTGGGCGGCTTCCGGGTCCTGGGGCAATACTTCGATGGCGCTGTTGTGCAGAAGACAACCGCGACGATCGCCACTTTCCATGATGTCGTCAACAATACCTTCAAGAGCCTTGCGGATACCTTCACGCGGGCTGAAGGAACTCGACAGGCGTTGTGACAAACGGTCCGCAGATTTCTTAGCGTAGTGATCGATGGCTGCCAGAAAGAGCTCATGCTTTGTGCCGAAACTGTTGTAAAGGCTCGATTTCGACAAATCCATCGCCTTCAGGAGGTCCATCAGAGAAGCTGCTTCATAGCCTTTGTCACGAAATGTTTCGACAGCGCTATCGAGAGCTTCAATTTCATCGAATTCACGTGGGCGTGCCATAACTTTTTTCCCTTATCCTGTTCGGCCCAGTCTGGAATTGAATGTTGCATAACCAAAGCAATGGGCCGGTTTAAGGCATATTATATTGATTCGACTCACTTCAGTCCAAAATTATATTTGATAATTTGAAATTTCAATCAAAACAAACAAATGTCGCACAACATTAGCACGTCCATGTATTTGGTCGAAAACTTTAGTTTTTGGCTGTTTTCCTGGAACAGCGGCATATTCCAGATCATTCATTGTCACCGGAATTGAAAGATTACGAATAGATGAACAGGTAACCGGCCTGGCAGAGCACGGCGATCCAGATTTGCTTTGTCGAATTTAATCCCGCGGGGATCAGCAGATTCCCAGCTGTTTCCAACGGGAATAAGACCAAAATCACCGATCTTGTTGTCGGCCGCACCGCACTTGGGGAAGTGCGTTATGACAAATTGAACGAATTAAACGTCCAGGCCCGGCGCCTGATCGCGCATAAGTTTGTAATTGATGGAATCGATAAGGGCCTCGAAAGAGGCATCGACAATATTAGGGGAGACACCAACGGTAAACCAGCGGTTGCGATGCTCGTCCATGCTTTCTACGAGAACCCGGGTTACAGCATCGGTCCCACCGGTCAGGATCCGGACCTTATAGTCGACAAGTTCGATGTCGGTTATGTAATCCTGATAGCGTCCGAGGTCCTTGCGCAGGGCCTTGTCCAGGGCATTGACCGGCCCGTTGCCCTCTCCCACGGACATGACTACTTCACCGTCTACATGCACTTTTACGGTTGCTTCTGAGATGGTAACCAGTTCACCGATGGCATTATGACGCCGCTCGACGAGCACCCGAAAACTGTCGACATCAAAATATTTTGGAACGCTTCCCAGAATACGCCGCGCCAGCAACTCAAACGACGCGTCAGCGCCTTCATAGGCATAACCCATGGCCTGGCGGTCCTTGACCTCGCCAAGAAGCCGGTCAATACCGGGATCATCCCGTTCGACCTCGATTTTCATGCGGGCCAGCTCCGAAAGTACGTTGGAACGCCCGGCCTGTTCCGACACATAAACCTTGCGCATATTGCCGACGAGTTCGGGATCAATATGCTCGTAGGTGTCGGGATTTTTCAAAATTGCGGAAGCATGGATTCCGGCCTTAGTGGCAAACGCCGCATCCCCCACATAGGGGGCGTATCTGTCCGGGGTCCGGTTCAGGGTTTCATCCAGAACCCGCGACAGGTGGGTCAGCTGGCGCAATTTTTCCGGTCGTACACCAATCTCGAATCTATCGGCATATTCCGATTTCAGCATAAGTGTCGGAATGAGGGAGATCAGATTGGCATTGCCGCATCGTT
>CAJHZG010000503.1_pt1 | contig 17172 bp, 11 predicted proteins | sample 9198901 | NCBI WGS metagenome assembly CAJHZG01 (sample SAMEA7708382, study PRJEB35096) | sediment metagenome | biome: marine neritic benthic zone biome [ENVO:01000025]; feature: sediment [ENVO:00002007]; material: shallow marine sediment [ENVO:03000034] sea grass bed [ENVO_01000059] ... | reverse complement strand
TTCCTTGTTTCAGGAAAGTGCTTGTTAATGTGAGCAGCATGATCGAAAGATATTCGCGTCCGACGCTTGAAAGGGTAGTTTATGAATTCAGGGTGGTCGGACTTGTAACTATCGAAAACCTTGACGTGACATCCCTGGCACTGCTGATCCGAAAGTCTGGTGGACTTGAAGTCCATTCCCTTGTGTTCCCGGTGGCAGGTCGCACAATAAATGCCATCTTCGAATTTGCCCTTAGTCTCAAACAACAATTTTGAGAGTTTTACCTCTGCACTTACATCATTTGTCGTTTTTCTTGATTCGAACGTACGTGTTTTTTTATGCAGCGATGATTGGGAAACGTTGTGTTGTGTAAAATTGTGATTTTGTAATTTATGACAAACGATACAACCTTTGCTGTCCGCAACCGGATCCGGCCGGGCAAACATTGTGTGCATCCACGTAAAACGCGAATTCGTCTGTGACGTATGGCAGGCGGTGCAGTCTGAAATAGCACTGTGGCTCGAAGTTAGTGGTCCCGGCATAAGCCACTGTTGATCCGGTGATTTCCCCATCCAGATAAGAACCGTTCCCGCGGCAATTAACGACGTCCAGATGGAAATCTGGGTTGTCCGCTGACTGATTTGAATCTTGCGATCGTTTGTCATGTTAAGGCACACCTGTCGAAAAAGCGGAGATGATAGCAATGTGTACCAATGACACGATCAAGAGTGAGTATGTGGCGGGTACATGAACCAGGAGCCAGCTTGATCGAATCTTGTCGTAGCTGAGTTGAAAATCTGCAGCAAGTTTATCGACAGCCTCTCTCTTGAGTTCGGCTATTGCGGCGGAACCGTCAGAACCAATGATGTCCTCTATCTCTTCCAAGTGAATCAGGAACCTCTGCAATGGCAGGCGCGGTTCTTTCAGAAGTTTCCAGGCATTTGGTTTTTGCTGAAAGAAATCATAAATTTTCCGGGTGGAGTTCTCAATTTCCGGATTCAGTTCTACGCGGGTCAAAAGAGTCGAAAGCAGAGTCTCAATCCTATTGGTTTGTTGGAGGGCATTTGGATCGCTATTGGGCTGTTTCGTCGTAATATTTAACTGTTTGACGGTGCGTAAGAAAAATCGTTCCAGTGACATACCCAAAAATCCGGATGCAACAACAAGAATGAAAAGACCCCAGAGTGTGGCACCGAGCATACTTCCCGGCAGATCCAGTTCTGCGTGAAACAGAAACATCACGCTCGTAAATGTGCCGCAGTAAATGTGAAATGTTTGTCTTCTGTTGACAGTGCCGGGTTGTGTAATTTTAATTCGGATGCGATCGGAATGGTTCAATATATGAAGCATCATCTGCGGAATAAAAAGCGTTGCCAGAATCCAACCGTCGATAAATTTCGGTTCTCGCAGCGCCGCTTCAGCAAGGCCGACAAAGCCCAGAGCCGTTATCGAAGCGATAGCGACAGTTAACATATTCAGCGGAAATAATTTGGATCTGGTCATACCGGGTACGATTCTTGTTATTAATTTGTTTCTTCGGTTCGTCCGACGTAGCTGCTCTTCTTCGGCAACAGAGCATCCATTGCTCCCAGTTGTTTACCGTCATGCTTGGTTAAGAAAATCTGGATCTGACTCGCAATTTTGTCGGCGGATTGCGTCAGGGCCTTGCGATTGTCTAACTTCAAGCCGGCTTCGTAACTTGCCACTGAAATTGCTTCGAGTTCGGGAGATTTGGGTATCAGTTTATAGGCGGCGAGAAACTTCTTGCGTGACTGATCCACCCGGTGCGCCATCTTAACGGAATAGTGGTTGGTTTCTTCTGAAACGGCGACAGCGCGTATCGACGACTCTATCTCGACGGTGAGACCAACCAAATACATTATTCTTCGCCTTTCGATTGATGCTTCGCGATTTCCCTTGTCGGGCTGATGCCAGAGATTGTGCCTGATTTCGCCCTGGGACCAGGAGACGAGGTCAAATGAACTGCCGGCCGGATGTTTTCCGACATTGATCAGTTTTTCGAATGGCACGATGTGGCACCCGAAGCAGTTTTTGGCGATCCGGTAAATGTTGCCTGGCCGGATCATCTTGTTGTTTTCTGCAGATTTCCAACGGCTCTTTTTTTCAGCCTCGGATTCTGTTTCCTTCGTCTTGCCACTATAGGAACTGTGAAGGTCGATATATTTTTTGCCGGCTCCATGACAGGATTCGCATGAAATTCCGGCAATTACTTTGACCTTTTTTTTCGATGCCTGCTGGCTCGTAAAGTGGCAGTTCAGGCAAAGGCTTTCGGATTTAATGCGTTTGATTTTGAGGCGTTTTGCAATGTCCCTTGCAGCTTTTGATCTCGGTAGCTCGCGGAATGTTTTGAAGTGCTGCGTTTTTTTCCAAATTTTGGCCTCCTCCTTGTGACATTCGGCACAAGCATTTGGTCCCTTAGTTTGTTTTGCGATCGGTGCCTTGCTTTTTGTCGGTTTTTTCTGGGCAAGGCTTTCGGTTGGAAAATAGCTTAGCGTCACGGCCGCCAGAGTGGCGGTCAGGACAATAGATTTTGGAAACAGGTAATTGCCCCAAGACAAGAAACATTGGACCATAGATCTACAAGCGCCCCGAAGTTGAAATCGGAATCAAATCTGTAATTTGTCGAAATTTTGTAATCGCAATACTTGAACGGACTGCTGAACACTACAAACTAGGGCCGGTTTGACCCAATCCAAATGTAGGTAATCGATGCTTTAAATAGCAACGCAACTGAAAAGTGATGATGCCCAACCATTGTGAATATTCGATGTTCCAGTCGTGCCAATGTGATGACAAAACTTTGTAATTACTGTGATATTCACGAAGTTATCGCTCACGAAATCGATCCTGCCTCTTGCGGACAACAGCCTTGGAGACAGTCACCTTCAAAACGATGAAGTAGGAATGGAATCGGAAGTTAACCTGAAACTGACTTGCTCGGTCTGTCACTGTGACTATTTTGATACTAAAGCCCTAAATCAAATGCTGCCACAATTCTGACACCAGAATTTCCTGCTCCGACCCAGATTTCTGTATTTGTTTGTACCCATAGCGATCAAGACATAGTGGTCGCATAACAAACACCGCTGGGGGGATACTTGCCTGTCCAAAGGGAGGATTGGCAGACATATTTTCTTCAACGATATCGTGGAGTTTTCTAACTTTCACGAAGACTTAGGTCAGAAAGACTTCTGGATGCATGTCCATGCAGCTCCCACCCCACCAAGTCCAGGGGTCTTTCTGATCTTTTTTATTTTGTTTCAGAATTCCACGACAACTTCCGGCGGCGATTTGAGTGTTTGATACACAACACAATAGCGTTCCGTCAGTTTCATGAGTGTTTGTTTGTCGGCTTCGCTCATGTCGCCTTCAAGTTCGAATTTCAGACGGATTTCGTCAAAGCCCACGGATGCTTCGCGATCGACACCCAGAGTTCCCTTGAAATCCAGGTCTCCTTCAGCGCGTATATGCGCATCAACGAGTTTGAGATCTAAAGCCGTGGCAACGGCATTGAGGGTGACGCCGGCGCAGGCGACAAGGGATTGCAATAACATATCTCCGGAACAGGCATGGACACCTGTCCCTCCCGTCGCCGGGTGAAGTCCTGCCTCGACAAGGGCTTTGCCGGTTTCGACGGAACAGGTTACATCCTCTCCGATATTACCTTCCGCAGAGAGAGTGATAACCGCCTGTTCGGGAGAGTCCCTATAAAGATTTTTTACGGGTTCCTGAATTGACTTGAGAGAATCTGAATCCATACCGAGCACTCCTTTGAAAACTTGCGGCCAACGTAGTGCAATCTGCGGTTCAGTGTCCAAGAAAATAAATGTGAAAGAGAAGCTGGATTTCTCGCGAGATCGCCAATTCATGGCAAGGCGCTTGCCCGAAAAAAGATTGGTCGGGTGAGCTAGCCTCCCATCGTTGCCAGCGCGTGAATTAGGGGGAATCAAATATTAATTTTCGAGCAAAAAAAAAGCCCCCGGGCCGCACACGAGCCCAGGGGACAAAACTTGATGAAGGAATATCAAATTAGTGAGACCATGAACACTTTCATGTCCCTGTGTTTCAAAAATCTGATCCAATTATTTCTTCATTTTCATCATGGCTGCCTCATACTCTTTGGCAGTCAGGTTACCATTCTTGTCTGCATCCAAATCTGCAAACTTCATCGCATCTTTTTTACCTTTGTGAGCGGCTTCCCACTCCACCAAGGTCACTTTGCCGTCTTTATTGGCGTCAAGATCAGTCAGTTTCATTTCGCCGGCAAGTGACATAGATGAAAGTGTTGCCGTTACTACTGCAGTCGTTACAAAAAGGAATCTCTTAGACATTCTCATTCTCCTTAATGCAAATTAAGAGCGTCTTCTGGACGAAAACTACATTCAAGTAAAATATGCGCTCTGGGGTGGAACTATCTGAATCAAAAGTGTTTTTGATTTGAAATTCTATTGACGTTAATGAGGTGTTTTAGTGACAGGGCTCACATTTCCTTCAAACTTGAAACATAATTCAAAACTGGATCGAAGGTGCTTGAATTCATGCTTGCGAAACCCCGATAATTTCAGGGAGCACTGGAATTCATGATTTCATTGTTTAAGTAAACAATTGGAACACACCAAGCTAAAGCAACCGAACTCCGGAAATGAAATTTCGCGGCAAAAATATCGTCAGAGTAGAAAAACCGGATTATCGCTTTGTTCTCACTCTGGAGGATGGAAGTCTGGTTACGATCGGTCCAAGCGATCTTCCGCCGGACAGCTATAGTTGGCTTTATCGCAAATTACTCACTGATGAAGAAAAAACCGAATCGGTTGAGCAAAGTTCGCCCGAGAGGTAGGCCAATCAACTAGGATTTAATTGCGCGGCTCTAACCGCGACAGCGATTAAGTTTGTTAAGCCAGTTTTTGTCTCACGAGATCGATTGCCGCACGTAGATCATAAAACTGATCTGAAAAACCGATCGGAATGGGAATACGCCCCACAGCTCTCTCTATTCTGTCAATTTCCTCCTTGTATTTCATCGTTTCTTGGTCCTTTGCCTGGTCTTCGAAAATATGTCTTTCGAGCGTCTTCAATTCGGAATACCAGTAGAGGATCCTGTTGCGAATTCTCCAGTTATAAAGCCATGGCACGCCTTTAATAATCGGTATCAAAACGGTCAGTATCGGCAGCAGGAGTATAAATGATCGTTCCAAAAATGAAGCCAGCCAAAAGGGAAGAAATCGTTGCAGAAATGGCGGGCCCGATTGATAGGTTCGCGCCGCATCTTCAGACATCGTCAATTCTGGATCAAAAGGTTTGGGAAACTCATTGATGCTCTGAAAAAGTCCACCACCACCATGAGTTTTTTGCGCGGCCTGAGCCATGAGGCCGATAATTGTCGGATGCAGGTCATGCCTGGCGACAAGGGCAGCTGTGGCGGCAATCATATCGATATCTCGGTCCGGAATGTCTTTCGATAGATCCAGCACTCCCCTGGGAAAGCTAACCCGGGTCAGATAGGGAAATATCCGCGTATAGGCTTCCGCCTGGGAAAAGCTCATAAGCTGAATTTCTGCATGGGAGAACAGGCGTTGGATCAGTTTAGACTTTGGTGATGTGACGAGAAACAAGGCATCAATCTCTCCGGCGATGAGAGCGTCAACCGCCTGATTGCCACTTAGCGGTTCGAATACTGCATTCTGCTCTGTTACATTGTTGGCCTTAAGCAGATCGAGTGCCAGTTTCCGGGTTCCGCTACCGACAACGCCGACAGCGATCCGTTTGTTTTTTAGGCCATGTATCTGATCAATTTCCTCTTCCAAATTGTGAAACAGCCAGATCGGTTCAAGAAACACACGACCAAGCGAAATCAGTTTTTCGTATCCGCCGTTATCCGCAATGCCGCCTTGCAGGAGGGCCAAATCCACTTTCGGCTGGTCGTCGGTGAGCAGGGACAGATTTTCAACTGATCCTTTTGTTGATTTTACTTGCAACCCGATACCCGCTTTCCCGAGTTCTTTCGCATATTGGTTGCCAAAGGCGAAGTAGCCCCCGGAAGTTCCCCCGGTTGCAATTGTCGCTGACTTAGGTGGGGCCGGCTCGACAAATTGAAAAGCAAACCAGAAAGCTGCAACTGTGAGGATGGCGGAAGGTATAATTAACCAGATCAGATCTTTTATTCTTAGTACCCAGATATTCACTAGTGAGGACTCCGATGCGGTGGGATGTTGAGACAGATCATCTCAAACTAGCAATATATTCGAAATATCGAATTTTTATCTAGGATATTGTTGCCAAGACTGGAAATCGGGGTACAACTCATAAAAGCGTCGCAGAAAAATATTTATTGAGTTTTTCAAATACACGAATGGCTTCGAAATGGATGTTTTCATTGATTCCATGAGCAAGAAAGACTGGCCCGCGGTCAAAACCATCTATGCAGAAGGATTAGCGACGGGTCTGGCGGCTTTCACGACTGTTACACCTTCGTGGAGCGAATGGGATCAGCGGCATTTCGAATTTGGTCGCCTTGTGGCGCGATTGGGGAGCCAGACTACGGGTTGGGCCGCCCTGGCGCCGGTTCCCGATAACTGAGGAGCCGCCGGAGTCGCTGAGGTCAGCGTCTATGTCAGCTCCCAGGCCCAAGGTCGAGAAATCGGCAGCAATCTCCTGCGGGAACTGATCAGGATTTCAGAAATAGAGACATACTGGATGCTGCAGTCACAGATCATTTCGGAAAACCACGCGAGCCGGGCTATACACACGAAATGCGGTTTTCGGGAAGTGGGGTATCGGGAGCGGCTGGGGCATGTGAACGATAAGTGGCATGATGTTGTGCTGTATGAACGAAGAAGCCAGGTAACGGGCGGACCAGATCTTCCCACAAAAATATGCAGCGCATCGTCACAGGATTGAACTGCTTTCCTGGTTCAGGAAGGTATTTGTTTGATTTCCCGGATTCTTCAGAAAGACGTGCTCAGCTTACGGACCAACTGACACCAAGTTGCTTTCTTAGTTCTTCGCATCTCTCTCTATGACTACGACTGTTTGGAGTTTCACCGCCGGTTTCTGAAAGTCTTGCCAGCTCTGCTGAACAATGGAACTGCAGCGGCTTCATTGACAGATCGGTCGCAATTTGCAGGGCCGAGTTTACGAGTTCCCGCGCAGCTTCTTTATCGTCGCTTTCTGCAGCAGTAATTTGGCCCAGCCGCAATTTTCCATAAGCCAGGTGACCCTGCTCACCTCGTGTTTCAATGATATTGAGAGCCTGTTTTGTATGGTTGCGTGCTTTATCCAAATCACCCATGGATTGGTTGACTTCGCTCAGATGAAGCAAGACCAGCGTGTGGAACAAACCTGACCCCAGGGCTTCGTAACGCCCGAGACACTCTTCGAGAAGGTCCAGGCCTGTCTGCAGCTCGCCTGCGCGGAATTTGGCATATCCAAGGAAACCGATTGTAAAGAGATCCAGATTGCCCAGCTTCCAATGTTGGCTCAGCGCACGAGCTCGGTTCAGGACATCAATTGCAGCTTCGAAATCCTGGCGAACAATGTGCAAATATCCAATATCATAGAGAATGTGAGCATGGCTAAAGGGATGTTGGATCTTTTCCGCAATAGTTTCGCCTTCACGACCCTCAATGATACCTTCGCTGAAACTTCCGATTTCCGCTAGTGACCAGACTAGCCAGGATCGCGATACAACTGAAGGCGCAAATGGCAGATCAAACAGTTTATAGTTATCTTCTCCCGAAAGGGCATCGGAAATTTGCCTGAATGAATCCAGTGACCCGGCATAGTTTCCGGATTGAACGTCGACACAGCCCCGATAAAAATTGGCCACGGCACTGAGCGAAAAATTGTCCATATTCCTGGACATGGAAACCGCTAATTCCGTTGATGACCGTGCCTCTTCGTTGCGTCCGATAAGCCACTGGCTTGCACCTCGATAGACGGCTATCCAGGCCAGGGAAGTTTCATCTTTGATCGATTTGGCGGTTTGCTCCGCTTCATCCAGCTGGTCGAGAATTTCATCATTAGCCCCGATCGCCCAGAGTGCATTTCGCAATTCCAGTCTAATATTGATCGCTTCCCGGAGATGTTCCTCTGACCGTTCGTGATTTTTGAGGGCTACAATTGCTTGTTTCAAATATCCGGAGGCTTCATGCAAAGCCGACTGGCCAAGCGCCTGAGTGGCCGCTTCCCGGTTATATTGCAGTGCCTTGGCCCAATTCTCGCCGCTCAATGAGTGATGTGCGAGTAAATTCAACTGCGGCCGATCAAGATCATCGCCTTCGCGTTCCAGAATTTCGACGATCTGGAGATGAAGTACTCTTCTTCTTGCACGCAAGATCGTTGAGTAGGCCGCGTCGTGGACAAGAGCATGCTTAAACACAAAGATAGTATTTTCATTGTGATCACGACGATGGATCAATCCCGAACTGACAAGTTGATCCATGGAATGCATAATTTCGTCAATGGGCTTATCCGAGACCTTTTTCAAAATATCAAATCTGAAACTCTGTCCTATGACAGCGCCGATCTGAGCCACTTCCTTGGCCGTGTTGAGCTGGTCTAATCTGGCGATAAGCGAGGACTGGAGGGTTGCCGGGATCAGGGCCTCATTGGAAACGTCCTCATTTGGTTGACTGGAACCGAGCAGAGTTTTGGTCAGTTCTTCCAGGCACAGCGGGTTACCATCGGAACGGCTGATTATCTGTTCAACTACCGGATCATTCAGTCGACCCACAGATATGGCTTTCACCACTGTCAGGGCTTCATTCGTACCCAGTCCTTCGAGTTCCAGGCTCAATTGCGCATTGACATCCTTCCAGTTGGATTTGTCTTCCGGACGATAGGATATGAGCAGTAAAATCCGATAATCAGGAATCTTATCGGCGAGATGCTTGATAAACTGACGTGTCGATGGGTCTGCCCAATGGGTATCCTCGACAATTACCATGACCGGGCCGTCGGAAGCCTTCTCAGTTATCAGGCGTGTCGTATTTTGCACGACCTCATCACGAAATTGCCCCGGCGTATGTTCGGATTGAGTGAGCTCATGTGTAATATTGATATCGAGCAGTCGGTTGAATATGGGGACAGATTTAGATTGTTCTGTTGGAAGTCCGTCAAGAAATTCTCTCAGCTTCCCAAATTTTATTTCGTCCGGATCTGTTTGCAGGATATGTGCATTTAACCTGAGATATTGCTTTATGGGTAAAAAGGCGTTGTTGATGTGAAGTGGCGCGCACTGGAACCGGAAAACTTCGGCTACGTCGGAAAATTGACCGGAAAATTCGGAGATCAGTCTTGATTTTCCCATAACGGCTTCACCTGAAACCAGAACCGTTTGGCCTTCTCCATTTTGAACCATTTCCCAACTTTGATTAAGCAAATTAAGCTCGAGTTCGCGGCCGGCTATGGGAGAAGACTGTATCCCCCTTATGGCGTCAAAACGGCTCTCAGCATCGCTTTCCCGCAACACCTGCCAGGTGTTAACCCGTTCAGCAAATCCCTTGAACTTTTGCGGGCCGTTATCCCTGAGTTCAAATGTTGTCCCGAGCAAGTCCCGAGTCACCGGGCCGATGACGATCTGTCCAGCTTTGGCTGAGCTTTGCAGTCGGGACGCCAGATTGGGGGTTTCGCCAACGATAGCCCGTTCCTCGGTCGAAGAACTGCCAATGAGATCGCCGATCACAACTTCGCCAGTTTCGATACCAATACGGACCCGCAATTTTTGCTTTTGTTGTGTGCTGATGGATTGAATGTCACCGAGGGCGTCTAATGCGGCTCGCACGGCGCGTTCTGCCTGATCTTCAAAGGCCCGGGGCCAGCCGAAATAACACAAGGCACCATCGCCGAGGAATTTGGCGACGAAGCCACCGTATTTGTTTGCAGCGGCAACTACGGAGTTCTGGAACTGGAGTATGATTTCGCGCAAATCTTCGGGATCGATTTTCTGAGCCAGACGAGTGGACCCGACAATATCGCAGAACATGACCGTGAGTTGCCGGCGTTCCCCCAGTGAAACGTCTGCCGGAGCAGAAATATCCGATCCGGCAGAAGGGGGTGAAGTCGAAGTTTCAAGATCACCGACGGCCGCCAGCAACCGCCGCCGATGTCCAAGTGACAGGCCCAATTCTTTGAGATCGGCGTCGGACAACAATCGGATTGAATCAAAATCAATATCATTCTCACGAAAAATTTCCGCATATTGATCGAGATTCAGCCGGTTTAGCCATATGTCAAACTGGTTTTCCAAAAAATGACTCCGTCTATTGGAACCACGACTGACTTCCTGGATTTAAAGACTGGACAATACAATCGCCTTGCATATTAAACTACAATTTGTGAAATCTGGAATCGTAATTGCTGATTACCCTAATTTCCATGTCGACGACAATCGAATGGTCAGTATTCGCGATGGAATCTGATTGACCGGAACATTTCTGACAGGATTGGCGCTTCAATCTCTTGTAATCGAAACCGAGCTGCTTACAGTGAATTAAATGAACAAGAAGAAAGCTTCGAAATCGAAAAAAACCGTTGAAAATTTTATTCCCGGTTCCTCGTTGACCGTCGACAAGAAAAGTCATGTGTTTCTCATCGACGGTTCTGGTTACATATTTCGTGCCTATCACGCTCTTCCACCGTTGACACGGCCTTCGGATGGAATACCTGTGGGGGCCGTACATGGATTCTGCCAGATGCTTTGGAAGTTACTCCAGGACTCCAAGGAAGCAGAGAAACCGACCCATGTCGCCGTTATTTTCGATGCCGCGAGAGAGAATTTCCGAACAGAAATTTATCCCGAATATAAAGCCCAGAGACCGCCAGCACCGGAAGATCTCGTTCCCCAATTTTCCATTATACGTCAGGCTGTTAAGGCGTTTAACGTAGCCTGTATCGAACAAGATGGTTATGAAGCGGACGATTTGATTGCGAGCTATGCCCGCGAAGCTGTTGAAGCCGGTGGTGACGTTACGATCATATCGTCCGACAAGGACCTCATGCAGCTGGTCCGGCCCGGCGTATTGATGCATGACACGATGAAGAGTCGGCGAATCGGAGAATCCGAAGTTGTCGAGAAATTTGGCGTCAAACCCAACAAGGTTATCGACGTCCAGTCTCTGGCCGGCGACAGTACTGACAACATTCCAGGCGTTCCGGGCATCGGTGTCAAAACCGCCGCTTTGCTAATTGATGAGTATGGAGATCTGGACACGCTCCTGGATCGTGCCGAGGAAATCAAACAAAAAAAACGCCGGGAAAATCTTATTGAATTTGCCGATCTGGCACGAATCAGCCGAGAGCTTGTGACCCTGGATCAGAATGTTCCCGTTGAATATTCCATTGACAAGCTGGGTGTTGAAGCTCCGGAAGCCACAACACTCCTCACATTTATGCGCGAAATGGAATTCAATACACTGACGCGCCGAATTGCAGAAACTCTCGGGGTTGAAGCACCCGAACCGTTGGAGAAGTCTGTCGGATCGTCCGTCAAAAAAACGGACAAAAAGATTTCTGGCAAGGATTCCAATAATGGAAAGGCGACGCCGGCGGATTTATCGGCCCTGCGACATTCTCAATTGCTGAGTATCCCGATCGACACGAATAAGTACGAAACCGTATCGACGAGCGAGCAGTTGCAGGTGTGGATCGATGAAGCCTATGACAGGGGTTACTTCGCATTTGATACGGAAACGACGTCGCTCGATGCCATGCAGGCCGAGCTGGTCGGATTTTCGATGGCAACGAAGCCGGGAAGGGCTTGTTATGTTCCTCTGGCCCATCGTGCTGTTGACGGGCTTGACCTCGACGGTGTGGAGCAAGTCGATCAAATTCCACCGCAACAGGCGCTGAAGCAGATAAAGCCGTTGCTGGAAGACCCGTCCATTCTGAAAATCGGACAAAACCTGAAATACGATGGTTTGCTGTTGAAACAGTATAAAGTCAATGTTCAGCCCATCGACGACACTATGCTCATGTCTTATGCGCTCGATGCGGGAAAAGGCGGTCATGGTATGGACGATCTGGCTAGTCGCCATCTTGATCACACATGTATCAAGTTCAAAGACATCGCAGGTTCGGGAAAATCCCAGCTGACGTTCGATCAAATCCCCATCGTTGAAGCTGCCAAATATGCCGCAGAAGACGCCGACGTCACGCTGCGGCTCTGGACGATATTAAAACCGCGACTGGCGGCTGAAAAAATGACGACGGTCTATGAGACCCTGGAGAGACCTCTCGTCGCGATCCTGATCGACATGGAAAATGCCGGGATTACAGTTGACCGAAGCATCCTTTCACGCTTGTCCGGCAGCTTTGCCCAGACCATGGCCGGGCTCGAAGCAGAAATTTACGAACTCGCCGGTGAGAAGTTTAATGTTGCTAGTCCTAAGCAACTGGGCGAGATATTGTTTGACAAGCTCAGTATTGAAGGTGGAAAGAAAACCAAAACTGGTGCCTGGGGGACAGGTGCCGATGTGTTGGAAGATCTGGCGACGAAAGGACACGATCTTCCACAACGTGTTCTCGATTGGCGGGGACTGGCCAAACTGAAAAGTACCTATACGGATGCGCTGCCAACTTTTATTCATCCGGATACGGGTCGCATTCATACCTCCTATGCCATGGCCGCCACGACGACTGGTCGTCTTGCCTCGACCGATCCTAACCTCCAGAACATTCCTGTCAGGACCGCGGAGGGTCGGCAAATTCGAACGGCTTTTGTTTCAGAGAAGGGGAAGAAACTCATCTCCGCCGACTACAGTCAAATCGAATTGCGGGTCCTGGCGCATATAGCGGATATTGGAAATCTGAAACAGGCGTTTGAAGACGGGCTGGATATTCATGCCATGACGGCCTCCGAGATGTTTTCGGTGCCGTTGAAAGATATGGATCCAAGCATCCGCCGGCGTGCCAAAGCCATAAATTTTGGCATAATCTACGGTATTTCTGCCTTCGGGCTGGCCAATCAACTGGCAATATCGAGAACCGAGGCTGGTGACTATATCAAGACATATTTCGAGAGATTTCCAGGCATACGGGACTATATGGAAACGACCAAAAGTGAAGCCCATGCTCAGGGGTATGTTTCCACGATATTTGGGCGCAAAATTCACTACCCCGAAATCAATACAAAAAATCCGCAACGTCGAAGTTTTTTTGAACGCGCCGCAATCAATGCTCCCATTCAGGGCTCAGCTGCAGACATAATTCGCCGGGCGATGGTGCGCATTCCCGATGAACTCATGAATGAAAAACTCAAAGCGACAATGTTGCTTCAGGTTCACGATGAACTCATTTTTGAAGTCCCGGACAAGCAAATTGACAAGACGATCAAGGTTGTTTCTGGTGTGATGGAAAATGCGCCGCATCCATCCGTTGATTTTTCGATCCCCTTGAAGGTGGATGCGCGCTCAGCCGACAACTGGGATGAAGCTCACTAGTACCTGTTGCTTTGGCAGCGCTTGAAAACGTTTTCAGTTTTTCCGGAATCTATTGATCGCCTGATACATGCGAGTTCTAAACTTCGATATGAAAGCCGGCGCGCCGGAGATCACCGGCACCATCCAATTGTCCATCCTTTTCCATGCTGACAGTGTGGACACCACCAAAAAACATGTTTGGCTTGGGCCAGACCTCGGAATTGGAGAATTCCTGAAGCAAGTGCCCCTTGTCGGCATCCCTGAATGTCGGCTCCAGACTGAGCTTACCGTCCCGTTCCAGATGCAGACGCGGAGCTGATACAGCATCGGCTATGTTCATCTGACCGTCGATCAGATTGAATATGACCTGAAGAATAGCTGTTCGAATACGATTTGAGCCCCCTGATCCAAGTGCTATCAGCTTGTTGGTGTTGGCCTGTGTAATCAGGGTCGGGGACATCATGGTTGAAAGCCGCGAATTCAATGGCCAGTTGTGGAATCCTTCGGGATTTATATCTTCTTCGCCAAGCATATTGTTGAGCATGATCCCGAAATCGGCAACTATGTTTCCATTACCCTCGCCGTTTGAAACAGTCGCGGCCGCAGCATTGCCGTCGCCATCGATGACACTGATGTGGGTTGTTCCCCGGGAAAAACTCCAGTGAGATTTGATCCTGGACAGATGATCGCTCAGTTCTCGATCAAATTGATCCGGAGCATATTGGTTTTGCTTTTTTCGGAAAGCATTGGTTTCAGAAAGGATCAGGGCTAGCTCTAAAGGTGTTGGTTTCGAATAGTCCGGCCGTAGCTTTTGGAACAGGTTGAGTCCAAAGGCAATGAGCGGACCACTTGCTGCCGGCGCCGGATTAAAGGCTATTTCATGCCCCTTGTAGTCGCAGATCAGGGGCGCGCGTTCGATCACCTGGTAATCTTGCAGATCTGTAAGAGTCAAATGCCCTTTGCCATGGTCCGATTGTGCAGCGATGGCTTGACCCAATTCCCCGTGGGTGAAAAATGCAAGACCTTCTCTCACCAGTTGTTCGAGCGTATTGGCCAGTTCCGGGTTCCGGTAAACGTCACCGGCTTGCATGATCCGTCCATCTTTGCAGAAATAGTTCCTGGATTTTTCGGTCGCCGTCAGAATGGGTGTGATAATTGTAAATAGATAAGCGTGAAATTCCGTCACCGGAACACCTTCCCGGGCAAGTCGGACCGCTGGTTCAAATATCCTCTGAAGAGGCAGTGAGCATAGTGCGCGATGAATATGGAATATACCGGGGATCAAACCTGGGACGGCCGCGGATGCTGCGCCGATATGGAATTCCTGTGTTGCGGGTCCGAAATCCGCCTCGATTCCGAAAAACTCAAGTGAGTCTGTCAATTCGAGTTTGCGTTTAGGTGTTTGCGCGAAAAAATCATAAAGCCGCGGGACGGGATCGTCTGCGCGCCTGGCCATGAGAAAGCCGCCGCCGCCTAACGATGCGAGAACCGCTTCAGGTATGCACGAGGCAACGAGAGCAGCGACAACTGCGTCATAAGCGTTTCCGCCGTCACTGAGAATTTCCGCTGCCGCCTTGGCAGTTTCCTCGTGGCCGGCTGCAACGATTCCTTTTTTTGAATGAGGGCGTCCTGTGGGCATACATATTTCATTACAGCCGCAACCCGCGATCTGCAATCGTATTTTCTAGTCTTCTCTGCTTCGATGAATAACTGCGTAGATCCTGAGACTATTCAGCCGCGACGAGATTCGGAGCGGCGGAAATAACATCCGAATCCACCTGACTTTTGAATTTTTCGAAATTCTCCGAAAACATGCGGACCAGATTTCGTGCCTGTTCATCATAGGCTGATTTATCGGTCCAGGTCTGCCGCGGATCCAGAATAGAGGAATCCACACCTTCGACAGATTGGGGAACCTGGAAACCGAAAACAGGATCCGTTCGCATTTCAACCTGGCTGAGCGAGCCGTCCAGAGCGGCATTCACCAGCCGGCGTGTTTCTTTGATAGGCATTCGGGAGCCGACACCATAGGCTCCTCCGGTCCATCCGGTATTTACGAGCCAGCTGTCTACATGATGATCGGCGATGAGTTCCCGCAGCATGTTGCCATAGACAGTAGGATGGAGGGGAATAAATGGTGCTCCAAAACAGGTCGAGAATGTTGCTTCGACACCAACGAGACCTTTTTCTGTCCCGGCGACTTTTGCGGTATATCCGGAAAGAAAATGATACATTGCCTGGCTGGGAGTGAGCCTGGCAATGGGCGGCAATACACCGAAAGCATCGGCGGTCAGCATGATAATGTTTTTGGGATGTCCGGCCGTTGCCGTTTGACTTGCATTCGGAATATAGGCCATCGGATAGGCGGAACGGGTATTCTCGGTCAGAGTGCCGTCATCGAAGTCCGGAATCCTTGTGTGCTTGTCTAGAATGACATTCTCGTAGACCGTTCCGAAGCGGTTTGATGCCGCGTATATTTCTGGTTCTGCTTCTTCAGACAACTTGATCGTCTTTGCATAGCACCCGCCTTCGAAATTATAGATGCCGTTATCGGACCAGCCGTGTTCATCGTCTCCCAGCAATTCGCGCTTAGGATCTGAGGACAAGGTCGTCTTTCCGGTTCCCGACAGACCGAAAAATATTGCCGAATCCTTGTCAGGTCCTTCATTGGCAGAGCAATGCATGGGAAGGACTTTTCTTTGCGGGAGGATGTAGTTGAGATAGGAAAAAACCGATTTTTTAGTTTCTCCTGCATAGGATGTATTGCAAATCAAGACCAGTCCGCGTGAAAAATCACAGGCGATGGCCGTTTCCGAGGCGACCCCATGCCGTTCCGGATCAGCTTTGAAGTTCGGCAGATTTACAATCGTAAATTCCGGAGCAAAATTTCCCAAATCTTCTTTTGGAGGAACCCGGAGCAAATGACGGATGAAAAGCGCATGCCAGGCCAACTCGGTGTAAATCCGGGTTGACAATCGATAATTTGAATCTGCACCCGCATACAAATCCTGAACAAAAAGCTCTTTGCCGTCGGCATAATCGAGAAAATCTTGATAAAGAATTTCAAAATGTTCCGGCGACATGGACTGAGAATTATCCCACCAGACGATGGGCTCCGTCACGGAGTCCTTTACGATAAACTTGTCCTTGACCGATCGTCCCGTGTGTTGGCCGGTTATTGCCGCGAATGCGCCGGTAGCTGAAACCTGCCCCTCTCCTTTTTGTAATGCTGTTTCGAAAAGGATGGGCCAATCATCGTTTTTTCGAAGATTGTCCTGATTGTTCAACGGAAACAGGTCTCCGGCTGATGCATTCAATTTCACACTCACATTTTCTCTCCCATGAACTCAACAATACAACTTCCGGGCGTTGCGCTTGCCGAGCCGTCTTCAATCCCGATGTGCCAGCTTATGTTTCTTGAATTGCTGATCCTGCATCCATTAACCCATAGCATCCAACACCTCTAGCACCGCCGTCAATATTGTCAATGAAATCATCAACGTATGTTTTCGAAATCCTGCGAAAAACTGGAGAATTGATAGAACAATATTGCTAATTGGATTTCCAAGCAAAACCATCATAATCTATAACGTGTTATAGAATTAGGGTTAACCGGACCGGCGCTACATGCAGACCTCTCGAAACGCTGCAATAGACAGATCGCAGAGTTATTACGATGATGAAAAGCAAGGCTATTTTTGCGAGTTGGCGGATCTTATTGCACTGCGAACAGAGAGCCAGAATCCCGATAGAATCG
>CAJHZG010000236.1_pt1 | contig 17209 bp, 11 predicted proteins | sample 9198901 | NCBI WGS metagenome assembly CAJHZG01 (sample SAMEA7708382, study PRJEB35096) | sediment metagenome | biome: marine neritic benthic zone biome [ENVO:01000025]; feature: sediment [ENVO:00002007]; material: shallow marine sediment [ENVO:03000034] sea grass bed [ENVO_01000059] ... | reverse complement strand
CGCACCAACCTGTCAAAGTCATGACGCTCGAGCATAAGGAGGTCACAGCTGGAAATCGCCGTCGCTTCAATGGGGTCCTGTTCATGGCGATCATAGAGCGTTGAATCTCCGAAAAAGTCGCCCGCAAACAAGGTGTCCTGCCGACCGTGCTGGTGAATGCTGACCTCTCCGGAAGCGATAAAATAGATCGCATCCACGGGCTCGTTCACACTCAGAATTTGAGCTCCTGCTGGAAACGAGACAGACTGCAACCCGGACATAAGATTGGCGATGGCGCGGGCATCCAGTTTCGAGAACAGAGGAACCTTGGCTACCATGCTCCAGGTTACCACAAACTCGCGGCGGTTTATTTCGCGAGTAAATCCGGTGGCAAAAATGCCGATGGGTAAGGCGAACATCCCTAGACCGAAGATCATCATTAGTCCGCCGACAATTTTTCCCAGGACTGTGACGGGAACGACGTCTCCATATCCGACAGTCGTCAGTGTCGCAACCGCCCACCATGCGGCCGCCGGCAGGCTGCCAAAGGCTTGTGGCTGCACATCCCGTTCAATAAAATACATCAGTGTCGAGGCTGTCAGCAACAACGACACCATGATGATCAGAGCTCCGAAAAGCGCTTTTCTTTCGCTCGCCAGAATTCGGCCTACGGTCTGCAGAGCTGGAGAATAACGAGCGATCTTGAAAAATCTGACGAGCCGGAATGCGCGCAAAACACGTAAATCGATAGACAGAAAGAAACTCAGATAGAACGGCAGAATTGCCAGGAGATCGACGAGGAGAAGCGGCCGGAACATGAATTTCAGCCGCGCCAGGCTGGGTCGCAGATGCCTGAGCGGTGGCAGTTCGACACAAACCCAAAGGCGGGTGAGATATTCAACCGTGAATATAAGTACTGAAATGATATTAAACCATTCCAGGAAACTTCCATATTCAGCATTGAATGTATCGACGGTCTGAAGCGCAAAGGCGATGACATTCATTATAATCAGCGTGATTATAAAACTATCGAAATAGAGACTGGCGCGGTCACCGGAATGACCGGCCTCGACAATCTCAAGGAGTCGTCGTCGAATTCGATGTACGTCTAGCATCTGTCGTTTTTATCTCCCGCAACGACATCTCGCTCTTCAGTCGGCGGAAGCCGCAACCGACTGATAGATGGCATCCAGGGCCTCCTCGGCCTTTTCACCATCTGGACCGCCCGCCTGGGCATAGTCCGGGCGTCCCCCGCCGCCTTTGCCGCCAAGAGCTGCCGCCCCGGCACGCACAAGTGTTACAGCGTCAAACTGATCCGTTAGATCCTTCGTTACGCCAACCACCAGGCCTGCTTTATTTTCATCGGTAATTCCGACAATAGCGACGACACCGGATTCGATTTGACGTTTGCTGTCATCAACCAGACCTCGCAGGTCCTTGGGCGAAATCCCAGTCACCGTCCGTGCGAGAAACTTGGTATTTCCAGCCATTTTAACATCATCCTGACCTTCGCTTGCCGCCCCGCCGGACAAGGCCAACTGCCGCCGGACCTGGCTCAGCTCGCGATCGAGCTTCTTGCGTTCTTCCAAAAGGGATGAGAGCCTGGGGACAACGTCTTCCGCCCTGGCCTTGAGAAGTTCGGCCGCCGATCGCACACGATCGTCCTGAGCCTCGAAGAGTATCAACGCCGGTTCACCGGTCAGTGCTTCAACACGTCGAACACCGGCGGCGACAGCGCTTTCGCCGACAACTTTCATCAGGCCAATATCACCGGTGCGCGTCACATGAGTGCCGCCGCAGAGCTCCATCGAATAGGTTTCCCGTTGATCACCCTTCGGTTCGAAGCCCATTTTCACGACCCGGACCTCATCGCCATATTTTTCTCCAAAAAGAGCCATCGCCCCGGACTCGATGGCTTCGTCAACATCCATGAGATGGGTTTCAACAGCACTGTTCTGTCGGACGATCTGATTGGCCAGGCGCTCAATGGTTTGAAGTTCTTCCGGGCTCACGGCTTTCGGGTGGGAAAAATCAAACCGCAAGCGCTCAGCGTTCACCAGCGATCCTTTTTGTGTCACGTGATCTCCGAGAACCTGGCGCAGAGCTTCATGGAGTAGATGGGTGGCGGAATGATTGCCGCGAATACGGTTGCGACGGCGGTGATCAACCTGCATGAGCACGGCGTCACCGACCGCAAGTCGGCCCTCCCTGACTTCGCCGAAATGCACGAAAAGATCGCCGACCTTTTTCTGCGTATCCGTCACGTAAAAGAGAGATTTCTCACCGCGAAATTCACCTGTGTCCCCAACCTGGCCACCGGATTCACCATAGAACGGTGTCTGATTGACAATGAGCTGAATCTCATCCCCTTTCTTCGCCGACTTGAACGGTTTGCCGTTGCGGACGATCGCGCGAATTTCCGCCTCCGCTGTTTCCGTGTCGTAGCCGAGGAATTCAGTTGCGCCGGCTTGTTCCCGCAATTCAAACCAGATGGTTTCCGTTGCGGCTTCACCAGACCCTGCCCAGGCCTTGCGGGCTTCAGCCCGCTGTCGTTCCATGGCGGCATCAAAACCGGCCTGATCGACGCCAATGCCTCTCGGCTTTAGGGCATCCTGGGTAAGATCGAGAGGAAACCCATAGGTGTCGTAAAGTTTGAAAGCTACTTCACCGTCAAACTGGTCGCCTTTCTTGAAATCCCGGGCTTCTTCTTCCAGAAGTTTCAGCCCGCGATCCAGCGTTTTCTGAAAGCGGATTTCCTCGAGCTTGATGGTTTCGGTAATCAGCGCGGCCGCCCTATCCAGTTCCGGATAAGCCTGCCCCATTTCGAGCAGAAGTGTCGGAACAAGACGATAGATCATCGGATCTGTGGTTCCCAGCAGATTGGCGTGGCGCATGGCGCGACGCATGATACGCCGTAATACATAGCCGCGCCCTTCATTAGAAGGCAGGACGCCATCAGCGATCATGAAACTCGAAGCTCTAAGATGGTCGGCGATAACCCGATGGGAAACCCCCTTGTCACCCTTGGCGGCAACACCGGTTTCCTGTTCCGATGCCTCAATCAGATTCTGAAACAGGTCGATGGAATAATTGTCATGAGTTCCCTGTAGCACGGCAGATATGCGCTCAAGTCCCATTCCCGTATCAATAGAGGGTTTTGGCAGTTCGACACGTTCTTCCGCCGACATCTGCTCATACTGCATGAAGACCAGGTTCCAAATTTCAATAAAACGGTCACCATCTTCATCCGGCGAACCGGGTGGACCGCCGGGAACCTTGTCACCGTGGTCGAAAAATATCTCGGAACAAGGACCGCAGGGGCCTGTATCTCCCATAGCCCAGAAATTGTCACTCGTCGAAATACGGATGATTTTATCATCGGACAGTCCGGCTATTTTCTTCCAGAGATCAAAGGCATCATCATCTTCGGAATAGACGGTTACCAGAAGCCGATTGGGATCGAGATCAAAGTCCTCAGTGACCAGCTTCCAGGCTAACTCGATGGCGCGATCTTTGAAATAATCACCAAACGAGAAATTCCCGAGGACCTCAAAAAAGGTATGATGGCGCGCTGTGTCGCCTACATTATCGAGGTCATTGTGCTTGCCACCGGCGCGCAGACATTTCTGGGACGTGACGGCGCGCTGATAGTCCCGCTTTTCCGCACCGGTAAAAACATTTTTAAACGGAACCATGCCGGCGCTGGTAAACATGAGAGTCGGATCATTCCGCGGTACGAGCGGGCCTGACTCAACGATCTGATGATCATTGCGGGCAAAATAATTCAGAAATGTCGAACGAATTTCATTAACACCGGTCATTAGTCAGCATTTGTCCCAATCATTGTCAGAAAGATCTTGTTCGACCGCAGAGGTGAATCATGAGCGGCTCAAGAAACTGTCACGATTATAAAGTGTATCTCATTTAGCAGAAAATTCTGAAAACCCAAAGCGGCAAGCGCTCGGTAATCGCCGAATATCGGCCAATTTCCATTCGGTTTTCACGACAAGATCGATAAATCTGAAGATCCGGCCTTCAGCACCAATTGCAACAGGGAACTTCAAGAACAGAATCGACAAATTTGGGAGAGATTAGCTTATTCCCGGTCGCGCTTGAAGAGCATGCAAATTGCTCAAATCTGACGGTGGAATAGCTGAATCCCGGTTGATCCCGGAAATCCGTATTTCTGCAATTAATAGCAAAACTCGTCCGCTATTGTTCACCAGCTTCCATTTGTTCAAGCTCAATGATGCGTGATAACTCATTTTCAGTGAGTCGTCATTTCAGACAATAATTTTTTGGAATTGGAATTCAATTCAAGATGGCAAACACGACTAGTGCCTATCCCGGGGGAATGGATTTGGGTCTGGCCGTCTACATGTTAAGGCCAGACCCGAATTTATCGTGATACCCGGAGTTGCAGAGAAATTTAAGGCAATCAACCCGCTTGTTTCTTAGGTTCTTCCTGAGGCGCTTCTTCCGCTTCGTCCGCTGCTTCGGTCTGGTTTTCCATCTCATCAAGTTCATCTGCAATAAGACCGACATCGCGTCGGATCGCAGTTTCCACTTCCTCGCCAACTTCCGGATTATCGCGCAAAAACATCTTGGCGTTTTCCCGCCCCTGGCCGATTTTCTGACCATTGTAAGCGTACCAGGAACCGGACTTGTCGACGATCCCCGCCTTGACGCCGAGATCGATCAGTTCACCTGTCTTGGAAATACCTTCTCCATACATGATGTCGAATTCGACCTGCTTGAAAGGAGGCGCAACCTTGTTCTTGACCACCTTGCAACGCGTCTGGTTGCCAACGATTTCGTCCCGATCCTTGATAGCTCCGATTCGCCGAATGTCGATTCGGACGGAGGAATAAAATTTGAGAGCATTACCCCCCGTTGTTGTCTCTGGACTGCCGAACATCACGCCAATTTTCATGCGGATCTGGTTGATAAAGATAACCATGCAACGAGACTTGGATATGGACCCCGTCAGCTTGCGTAAAGCCTGGCTCATAAGACGTGCCTGCAAGCCTGGCAAACTGTCGCCCATCTCGCCCTCAAGTTCAGCCCGCGGCGTCAGGGCGGCTACAGAGTCAATGACCAGTATATCGACAGCACCGGAACGTACCAGTGTATCGGCAATCTCAAGGGCCTGCTCGCCGGTATCCGGTTGCGAAATCAACAGTTCATCGACATTAACCCCCAGTTTGCGGGCATATTGCGGATCCAGGGCGTGTTCCGCGTCAATAAAAGAGCAAACCCCTCCCGACTTCTGAGCTTCCGCAAGCGTATGCAGGGCGAGAGTTGTTTTACCGGATGATTCTGGACCATATATCTCAATAACCCGTCCGCGCGGGAATCCGCCAATACCCAGCGCAATATCCAGCCCCAGGGAACCCGTCGAAACGGCTTCGACTTCGACGATCTGGTCGTCTTTGCCCAGGCGCATAATTGAGCCTTTACCGAAAGCTCGCTCAATCTGGGATAACGCGGCGTCTAGCGCTTTTTCCTTGTCCATGAAGTTCCCCTCAATCACCCTCAATTTTGTATCTGACATGTATCGGACCTCTTATTTCACAGTGCGTGCGTACTGGCAAACACTCAAAATGTACACGTTTTGTTCACGTGGTCAAGGTCCTTTTCAAACGATTGATTTATATAGTTTATTCTCTTTATGTTTAAAGTTTGTTCTACACAATTCCAAATAGCTGGAATTGAGTGATTCGAATCAGTTGCAATTTTACCCTTAGATATATCAGAAGTATGTCTCTTTTCTTGCCACGAGTCAAACGGACTGCTTGATCTGGATTGACCAATCAGGACTGCAGTGCGTCCTTGACCGCACCGGCCAGTTGCTTGAGCGAAAACGGTTTTGGCAAGAAGGCAAATTGCTCGCCGTCATCCAGGTTCTTCTTGAACGCGTCTTCTGCGTAACCTGAAATGAAGATGATCTTTAACTCCGGATTACGTTTGCGCAGCTCTTTCAGCAGTGTCGGCCCGTCCATCTCCGGCATGACCACATCACTAACAACCAGATCCAGGGATCCATCATGATTTTCCATGACCTCGAGAGCGTCAGCACCGGTGGAGGCCTCCAAGACCTGATAACCCCGGGATACCAGGGCGCGGGCTGCAAAACTTCGTACGGCTTCCTCGTCCTCGACAAGAAGCACGCAGCCGCTGCCGGTAAGATCCTTGGGCTTGTCGCGTTTGTCGGAACGCTGTCCCGTTGATGCCTCGGCCGGGACTTCCTCGATATGGCGTGGCAGATAAATGCGGAAATTTGTACCCTTGCCAATGTCGCTGTCTGCGTAGATATAGCCACCGGTTTGTTTCACAATTCCATAAACTGTAGAAAGTCCCAGCCCTGTTCCCTTTCCGACCTCTTTAGTCGAAAAGAACGGATCGAAGATCTTTTCAATTATATGCTCTTCAATACCACAACCGGTATCCCCGACTTCGATAAGTACATACTCCCCGACTTCAATCGCGCCCGGTTGTTCCTGGCACTCGCGTTCTGAGATATTGGATGTCTTTATGGTTAGGTAGCCACCGCCGACCATGGCATCACGGGCATTGACTGCAAGGTTGATAATTACCTGTTCGAACTGATTGATATCTGCTTTTACGAACCAGAGATCTCGCCCGTGAACCACATTGAGATTGATTTTTTCACCTATCAAACGGCTGAGCAGTACCCGCAGATCCTCAACCACATCTCCAAGTGCCAGAACCTCCGGCCGCAGAGTCTGCTGCCTGGAGAACGCCAGCAACTGGCGCACAAGTCCCGCTGCACGGTTGGCATTCTGCTTGATATTCATAATATCCTGGAAAGCAGGATCTGTCGGTCGATGACTGCCAAGCAGGAGATCGGAAAATCCGATGATAGCCGTCAGAACATTGTTGAAATCGTGGGCGATCCCACCGGCCAGTTGTCCCACGGCCTGCATCTTCTGGCTTTGCGCAATCTGAATTTCCAGAGCTTTCTGCTCGGTGGTATCGATGGCATAGAGTATAGCCGACTCGCCATTGACCGTCCCCAGGTCCACGGGGCTGACATAGAGCCGCCCATTACGCTCTCCATGCACTCCGAGCGTAATATCGACAGGTGTGATCTCGACCCTGCCGGCACAGGCCGCGAGCAGCGCCCGGTTGAGGGTTTCCCGATCGGCCTTGTCGACAAAATCGAAAATCGACCCGCCGCTTTTGACTATGGTATTGTCACCGCGCTGAAACATAGTTGAAAAAGCGGTGTTTGTATTGCCAATACGCCCGTCCGCAGCGACAGTGGCGATGGCAATGGGAGCGGAATGGAAGAATTGCGCAAATCGTACCTCAGCGGTCCGCGCTTCTTCACCGGTTTCTTTTTTTGCGAAGCGGTCGAGGACAGCCACCTGTATATGGGTGCGGTTGGCCGGGTCCGTATGTCCGCGCATTAACAGTCGAACAGGCAAACTGGTGCCATCACTTTTCAGGAGATCCAGATCGAGCTCTTGTGTCCCTTCCGTCCGGGAAATAACCGCCATGCGTCTGAGGAGCGTGTCACTTGTGTCCGAGACAAGCTTGTTAAGGGTGAAAGAGCGTGACCGAATGGCCGCCGGATCATAACCCAGCCATTGTGCCAGTGTGGCATTGACATAGCTGAACTGCCAGTCTTCCTGCAGGCTGAAAAAACCCGTCGGCGCCTGATCGAAATAGGCGAGGGTATTTTGCAGCTTTCCATAAGCCTCTTCCTGCTGCACCCGATCGCCGGTCGTCTCTGTAATTTTCCAGACAACGGGTTTTGCCTGATCGGTGGTGAATTCTAAATCTTTCAGGGGAAAAACATTGACGCGAAACCAACGGACTTTGTGATCCTTGTCTTCACTCGAACCAAAAGATTCCAGCCGAATATCTTCTTCCCAGGACTGTTGCCTCTGGGCGGCCCGGGAGAGCCGGAATATACGATCTGAGATCTGCGTATTGCCAGAAAAGATCTGCTCTACCGTCGGCAGATCCGCCTGCTGCCCCACGAGCCTTTTATAAGCCCGGTTGGCATAGAAAATCGTTCCCAGTGAATCGGTGATGACAAGGGCATCCATGAACTCTTCGGCGAATGCGAATGTGAGGTTATGCTCCCGCGATTGCAGTTCTCCAAATCGCAGGATTCCAAAAGCCAGGGCAAAGACGCCGAAAACGCCAATCATCGCCAGAATAGACAGAATGAGCAAAACGACCGGCTCCGATTGTTCCGGAGACAGAAACGCGATCGACAATGAAGCAAGCACAATCAGGCAGACAAAGAAAATCACCAGCAGCGAATTCTTCTCGAAATCGAGCCAGCTTCTGGTCCGCTCCAGCGTTTGCAGGGGATATCCGATCTTACTCATGGTTTTCATCTTATCTGATTCGGGCCTTCGAGGTGGTTTTTCCGGCTTATTTCCGCCGATTTCTCATTGTTTCAGACCCCATTGTTATCGCCCATATCTGACCTTTTCGGCCATACTCCCTGTTTTGGGACCAACGCCCCGAAATACGTAATAAAATCAACTCAAATCAGCCCGAAATTTGAAATCGGCAAGGCTTCATTTCCAGCCCTGTACAGACCTGAGTGAGATGAATATCGGGCATGTCTCGATCAGATCTTTTTGCGCCGAAGCCCCATGACGTAGCCGATAACTTCGGCAACCGCCTTGTAATGCTCGGGATCGATTTCGTCATCGACTTCAACACTACTATAAAGCGCTCGCGCCAATGGTGGATTTTCAACAAGTGGAATATTGTTATCAGTCGCTATCTCACGAATTTTGAGGGCAATATTGTCCTGCCCCTTGGCCACACAAACCGGCGCCTCCATGCCGGTTTCAAATTTCAGGGCAACCGAGAAATGCGTCGGGTTGGTAATCACCACCGTCGCCTCCGGAACCTGAGCCATCATGCGTTTGCGGCCGCGCTCAATACGGATTTGCCTGAGTTTAGCGCGCACCATGGGATCGCCCTCAAGCTGTTTGTACTCATCACGGATCTCTTTCATCGACATCCGCTGCTTCTTCCACCAGGTGTGACGCTGGAAGGCAAAATCAATTCCGGCAACCAGTGTCAGCACCATCAGCACCCCGATCAGTACCTTGACAGCCATCTCCTGAGTGAGGAGCAGCAAGGCCGCGGGATCCATGGACACAATGACGTCGAGCTTGTCCCGGTTCGGCCAGACGATGACGCTGATAATCGCCGAAACAATAAGGAGCTTCAATATACCCTTGACGAAATTCATCAGGCTCGTTGCCGAGAACAACCGTTTAAATCCGGCGAGCGGCGAAACCTTGGAGAGCTTCGGCTTCACCGGATCCAGGGAAAATACAAACCCGGTTTGCACCAAGTTTCCAGCCAGGCCAGCGACAATCAACATGATCATGGGGATGGCGAAGATAATCAAAATCGTCAGACTGATATCGGAAAAACTTTCCCGCAGAGCCAATGAATCTGTCGGGATCTGATGCCCGTGGGAGAGAAAAGCTTTCAAAAAACCTGCAAGCGAGATAGCCGCATCCTTGGCGAAGATAATTATGAACAAGGTGCCGGCAAGCATGATGAACCAGGAATTAACTTCCTGGGACTTGACCACATCGCCTTTGTCGCGCGCATCCTGAAGCTTTTTCTGGGTCGGCTCCTCGGTCTTTTCGTACTCTTCGGTATTCTCAGCCATCGACGATCCTTAGTATTTTAAACCTGGAAGGGTTGCATGGCGGTTGCAAAATAATCGAGATACCACAGAATCAGCGTGCTCATGAGCAGCATCAGGATGATGAACCCAAGCAAAATGTTGGCGGGCATGGCGACAAAAAATATCTGCACCTGGGGAATGAGGCGAGCAAGAATACCTATCCCGAGGTAAAATATCAGGCCAAATACAAGAAACGGCGCCGACAATTGCAGGGCAATGCGAAAAGCTGCCGACAATGTATCCAGGGCTAGGTTTGAAAAATCGCCGAGGGAAACCACATAGCCCAGAGGAAAAAGCTGATAGCTGTCGTGCATGGCGATAAGCAGCAAATGGTGGAGATCGGTGGCGAAAATGACCGCCACGGAGAGCACCGAAAGAAACGAAGCGAACAGCGAGGTTTGTATGCCCTGTGCGGGGTCAACACTTTGGGCAAATCCCAGCCCCGTCTGCAGAGCGATGACGGCACCGGCGACCTGAATGCCGCTTATGATCAGCCGTACGGATATGCCGAGAACACCCCCAAGGATCACTTCCCGTATTAGTGCTGTCAGCATCTCGACAAGTCCGGAGGGCAAATCCGGCGCGGATTCCCGGACAAGGGGAAAGAGGACCAGAGATGTCGCCATGGCAAAAACCAAACGGATTCGCGACGGCACGGTCCGGTCACCGATACCTGGAAGCGCCATCGCCAGAGTTCCGATACGGGCGAAGATCAGCAATACTGCAAAAGCGGATTGCGGCAGAAAATCAAGGGTCAGGGTCAACGCCACACCTCATTTCTGAAACCTGAATTATTAGGATTCAAATTCCTGCGATCGGTGAATTCAGCCTCCGGCAGCAATATGCACCGCCAGGCGCGACATGTAGCCGGCCAGGGCCTGCCCCATGAACGGAAAAGCGAGTCCCAGTGAGACAAAGATGGCCAATATTTTTGGCACGAATACCAGGGTCATTTCCTGGATCTGTGTAAGAGCCTGGAAGAGTGCAATGGCCACGCCGACAAACAGTCCGACAATCATTGGCGGGCCGGACACTTTGATCAATGTCCAAATCCCGTCCCGCGCGATGTCGAGTAATTCTGCCCCTGTCATGAGTTTCCTCTTTATTGGTTTTGTGTCGTTACATTATCTTAAATCTCGATAAGCATGCTGAGCTAGATCGGCATGTTCAGTATGTCCTGATAAGCGGTAATCACCCGGTCCCGGACGGTCACCATGGTCTGGACTGCGACTTCGGTTTCGGCCACAGCCGTCACCAGATCAACAATATCCGTCTGGCCGGTTGCAAGCTCCAGCGATTTTGCTTCGGTTTTTGCGCCAACTTCAGAAACATTGTCGATCGCCTGGTTCAGCGCTTCGGAAAAAGCGCCTTCCGTATTTTCTGTCTTCTGGGCGGTGCCAATGTTCTGGGCCGGATTGCCGATACCGGCGACATTGGCATAAGCCTTGGCTGCCTGAATTGAATTCATGTGTTCGCTCCCCGTAGAGGATTCCCGAATTAAGCCCGCAATATATCCAGTGTCCTCGCGAGCATGCGTCGTGTCGATGAAATGACGTTCAAATTCGCCTGGTAACTTCGTTGCGCTTCGCGCATATCCATGGACTCCACCAGCGTATTAACATTGGGAGTCATCACATATCCCTTGTCATCGGCAGCCGGATGTCCCGGATCAAAGCGCGAACCAAACTCGCTCATATCGGCTTTGATACGTCCGGTGGACACGACCGTTGAACTGATTTCGCGATCGAATATCTGCTTGAAAGTTGAAATCCGGCGCCGGTAGGGTTCTCCGCCTTTTTGCGTGGCGGTAGAGTCCGCGTTCGCCAGGTTTTCCGATATAATCCGCATCCGCCCGCTTTGAGCCCGCAGTCCGGAGGCTGCAATTTTCATTGATTTCAGTAATTCCATGCCTTTATCCACCTCGTAGCTTTGCATCTTGATCGTCGATCAATTGCGATACCCGCCTGTTTATCCATTGCGGCCAAGTGCTGTTCGCAGCAACCCGAGTGATCGGGCGTAAATAGTGCTGGCAAGCTGATAGTCAAACTGGTTTTCAGAGACCTTGATCATTTCTTCTTCCAGAACAACGGCGTTGCCGGCTGGCGTCACTTCCCAGCCTTTTGAAGACGCGTTGTTGAACGATTGTTTTGCTTCCGCTGAGGCTTGTTCCGCGTAGTGGACGCGGTGGGTAGCTGTCGTGGAAATCGGGCTGGACCGCGCCAGCTCAAGAGACTGACGGAAATCCGGTTGTTTCAGATCCTTGGCCCGGAAATTGGGTGTATCGGCGTTGGCCACATTTTCCGCCAGAACTTTTTGGCGGGCCTGATGCCATTTCATCTTGGTCTTCAACATTCCCAGGATACCGAGATCCGAAAACGCCATCTTGCACTCCTCTCAGACAAACCAGCGTTGAAAGCAACTGCAAATTCATCACAGCTAGGAAAACTTTGCCGGTGTTAGGGTTAATTTCTCATTAAATTGTCGGCGCACCTGCGTTATAATCGCCAATGGGATCACAAAAAGTCGACTTTTGCTTCAAAGTTGTCGGTCTTTAAGTTTTTGTTAACCAGCGGTGCGGCAATTCTTGCCTATCTGGAAAATGAACCTGTTGTGCAAAATCAGGTCCGGATATGGGCACAATTGTCAAATAAGTCTGAAGCGTACCTCAATTGCGGCGAGATCATGGAAATACTCAGCTATATCGGCTCATTTTTGTTTGTTATTGCGCTTATCGGAATAGGTGCCTGGTTCCTTAAGAACTATTTGATGGGTACAGAGGGCAATAGCGTTAGTCTTTTCGGCAACAAGGAGCGCAAACGAATCGGCGTGGTGGAAACAGCCAATGTCGATGGACGACGCAAACTCCTTCTGATTCGCAGAGACGACAGAGAGCATTTGATCATGACCGGGGGACCGGTTGACGTATTGATCGAGAACGGTATTTCCGGTTCGCCTGTCCATAACGGTAGTGGCGCCGGCGAAAGCCTAGGCTCCCAGGTGCACAACCATGAGAGTGCACCTGAACATGGCGAAACCTAATTCTAATCGTTTCCACTTACCCGGTTTAGCAATCCGGCTCGCGGCCTTGGCCGCATTGTTGCTGGCTTCCACCACCACGGCTGACGCCCAAAACGTCACCATCGGCTTTGGCGAGGGCAGCGGCGTCACGGAAAGAGCTATTCAATTGATCGCGCTGGTGACGATCCTTTCCCTGGCACCGTCGATCCTGATCATGGTGACGTCATTTACCCGTATCGTCGTGGTTCTTTCTCTATTACGCACGGCCATCGGGGTTCAAGCATCGCCTCCAAATGCAGTTGTCGTCAGCCTCGCCCTGTTCCTGACTGGATTTGTCATGACCCCGGTCTTTCAGAAATCCTATGAGGCCGGTGTCAAACCACTAATTGAAAGCCAGATAGAACTACCCGCAGCGTTCGAAGCCGCGGCCCAGCCCTTCAAGACGTTCATGCTTGCTCATGTGCGGGAGAAGGATTTGAGTCTGTTTATGCAGATGGCAGAAGAAGACAAGATCGAAAAACCGACTGATGTACCACTTCAGGTACTCGTACCGGCGTTTATGATCTCTGAACTCCGACGGGCTTTTGAAATCGGATTTCTTCTGTTCGTGCCTTTTATCGTCATCGATATGGTGGTCGCCTCGGGCCTCATGTCCATGGGCATCGGGATGCTGCCACCGATCATCATCTCGCTGCCGTTTAAACTGATATTTTTCGTGCTCGTTGACGGCTGGCATCTGGTTGCTGGCAGTCTCGTGCAAAGCTACGGGTTGTAGCGAAGCTCCTGCTTCAATTCAGCAAAAAGTTTTTTCTCTGAAAATATCGTAACTGAACGGAGGAACGGATTTCTATCCGAGAGACCCGGGTTTTGAATCGCCTTCGTTTTTGGTGGCGTCTGGCATGAACGATCCGCCGGAATAACGCATTTTGAATTTTTTCATAAACGCATCAAGCGTATCGACACCGGCGATTTCCTTGGCCAGTTTCTGAATTTCCAGGCTCTTGCCAACAACCGGGTTGGACACCAGGACAAAGGCCTCGGCGTCAACGGTCTTGATCATTTTCGGATAAAACTTCTTACGCAACCGGTCCAGCGCAAATTGATCCTTGGAGAGCACATAGGATATCGCTGCCCGCAAAACGTTGAACCGCTCCTCATCCGTCAGTGGTTCGCCGTCCTGCCATGTTTGATCGAGGATCTTTTCGAGTTGCTGTCCTGCTGACAACCATTGCTGTGCTGACCAATAGGCATCTGCTTTTAAGCGCTCAATTTCCGGACCTTCAAGACGGTTGAGGATGTCTACAGCTCCTTCCACGCGGCCGATGTCCCCAAGTGCCCGGGCTTCAAGAATGTCCCGGTCCCGTCGCAAAAGCTTCGGCAGATCGGGTTGGCGCGTATGACGAATAGCGCTCAGAGCCTTAATCGGATTCCGGTTCATCAGCTGTACCATTGCCAGACGGGTCGCAACTTGCGCCCGGGCGACACCGGTCAGGCGTTTATCAACCTGGTGCTGCAGCAGCTCCGCGGCTTGATCGAGTAAATCGACGGCAGTCAGACGGTCTGCCAGACGGCGGATCATCTCATCCCCGAGCCTGCCGATGGGGGTTAATTCCCGATAGTCATAGTAGAGGCTCAACGCCTCGATCGGCTGCAAATTACGTCCACGATCATGGACGAATAGATCGACGAAAATTTCTTTCATCTCGTCCTGGATACTGAGCGAAAGCTTATCCCGGGGAAATGCCTTGACGGCATTTTTCATGATTGAAAAGGCCGACCTGAAATCTTTATCCCTGACATAAAGATTGGCTAGCAGTCTCAGGGTCCGGAGCTCCGTTTCGTCTCCACGCCAAACAATGCTCAGACGTTCGAGCCTTTTGAGAGCCTCCGCCTGGCTGATCTTATTGTTGCGAACGAATAGGTTCACAAGACGGTACTCGGCCTCGGCGACGACGGGTGCAATGTCGGATTTGATAGCTTCTTTATAAGCTTCGATCGCTTCCTCGTTGCGCCCTATGGCATCGAGATAGCGACCACGCAATAGTTGATTTTGACCGAATTGGCGATCCCCCAGCTTGACCTTGGAAAGGGAATCCAGGACATCAGCGGCAATTGCGAGTTTTCGAAGTTCGATTGCCGACTTGGCATTCGCGAGCTGGAATTGGCCCTGGATCTCGCTCGGATATTCCCCGACGACGGGCTGTCCTTCCTGAAAATTCTTGACCGCATCCGACCAGTTTTGCTGATTTGCTTGCAGCAATCCCCGCCATAATGCAGCATCCGGATCGTGGGCAAGAGCATGGACGTTCAAATCCTTGTCAGCATCGGCTAAATAGCCCATGGAGACATTGGCTGCTCCCCTCAATATATTGATTGCCGGATCGGATTCAGCTCCCTGGTCTTCCGAGGTAATTTGTCGGATTACCCCAAGGGTTTCCGGAACGAGCATATGCGCCATGTAGAGGCGTGCAAGTTGAAGTCTTAGGGCATTTCGGTCTTTCGGTTTGGCAGCGGCGATTTCCTTTTCCAGGCGGCTCTGACTATTCTGAAAGCTTTTTACACCTCCCTTCTGCCAGTTGCTGAAATCAAGGAACCCGGCCCGGGAATTGTTTTTCTTATCCAGGGCTTTGCGACCCGCCACATATTGATGCGCAGTTCCTGGCGATAAAGCCAAACCCTGGTTGCGTGTGATAAGAACTTCGTCGACGATCAGTCGTACGGCGAGATCGTCTGTTTTAGGACGGACAACCAGCCCGTGGGTGGAGGGCAGCACCGAGAATTCGACAAAGTCCTGCGGTTTGGAAATATTACGTACGGGGCTGAAAGCGGTGACAACACCGAGCCGATCCCCAATCTGTGGATCATCAATCCAGTGGACCCGTCCGGCACCCGGCAATTTTACGGTAACAATGGACTTCTTGTCGCCACGCAATGATCTCTGCAGATTGAGCGTGCTGGCTTCGCCGGTCACCATATTGCCTATTTGAACAACCCATGTTGTTTCCATTTTCGACGTATGGGTCAGCCAAGGCTGCTGCAATTGCAGGCGAACAATCGAACGCCGGCCCAACTGATTTTGCTGAATATTGTCAACAACAGAATCCGCACGATCGGCAATCCCGGAGAAGTCGATAAAATCCGGGCTATCAAAAACCAGCCAGACAATACGCCCCCTCCGGAACACCGCCGCGGACGTTTCGGTGGCGAACGGAAACTTTAACTTGATGGCGTTACCGATTTTGGTCATCTCGGCCTTTACGCTGCGAATATTGCCTGAATCCGCGATATCATTCGCTTGCTGTTGTATGACCGGTTCGGTGCTTTTGGGGCCGGGACGGGATGAGTCTCCATCCGCTCCCTTTTTTGCTTCCCGGGAATTGACCGGAGCAAGTTCAGCTTTTTCTTGCGCGTCGGTCGACGGCTGCTTCGCTGTGTCGTTAGAATTGTCAGGCAATTCGATGGACCAGTCACCGAAGTTAACCGGATCAAGGTTATGAAATTTAAAAGGTCGGGTGGTCGATAGAAAGGCTTCTTTGACAATATCTGCATCGACCTCAGTCCGGCTTTTTTTGCGGGGTGTTTCACCGTCCAGTTTTGTTCCCGGCTGAGGTTTGCCGGCGGCTGATTTGATCCCCTTCTCGCGATCAAGTTCGTCCCGCAAGGATTTCGTGGCAATTTCGATATCCGAATCCGGCCCGGTCAGATCGACGATAAAATTATTGCCTTCACGAAAACCACGGACATCGGCTTCCGGCGAAATCTGCATTGAGATTTTGATTCCGTCCGGCCCCGACTCAGCCTTTGCACCCTGTACATAGCGCGGAGGATCAGTTTTCAACAAACCGAGATCAATATCCGTAAGGGCATCGAAGGCAACAATGACATTCTTCTTACGCCTTGAAAAATCTACGGTTGTGAATTGATTCCATTCAAATGTTATGCGCGAGAATGTTGGAAAGCGGGAGACTCGAATTTTGAACTTTATGTCCCCCTGGGCTTCTCGTCGCTGAAGGGCGCGCTTGCGAGTCTCGGTATCGGACTTCCGCACGCGATCCGCGAGTTCGGCCACGACATGGTCAGGCAGGGGTGGCGGTAAGCCGACCCAGTTCGAGGGCATGATATCCAGGAACAGAAGTTCCCCGGCAGCCATCAGGTTGGTTCGGTAAGACTGAGTCAGGGCAAACCGGATGGAGCGGCCATCGGGATCGAGACGCGCAATACCCACATATCGGTTCAGGCGTTCGGCAACGCGACTGACATTGACTTTGACCGGCTCTTCAAACCGGAGGACCAAGATTCCATCTTCGAGGGCGTAACTGTGTTTGGGTAGATGGTTAAACTTAAAAATAATGCGGGCAAAGCCATCTTCCTGTCTGGTTTCCGCTGTCCCGCGAATCTCATTCGCAGACTCGGCTTTCACAACAGTGTCATTGGCACGAACTTCGCCGCTCGCGGTCAGCAAAACAGGGAGCAGGAACAATAGGGGGAGAAGTGATGTGAGTCTCAGGCTCG
>CAJHZG010000357.1_pt1 | contig 17902 bp, 15 predicted proteins | sample 9198901 | NCBI WGS metagenome assembly CAJHZG01 (sample SAMEA7708382, study PRJEB35096) | sediment metagenome | biome: marine neritic benthic zone biome [ENVO:01000025]; feature: sediment [ENVO:00002007]; material: shallow marine sediment [ENVO:03000034] sea grass bed [ENVO_01000059] ... | reverse complement strand
TCTCTGTTCGTTCTGCTGTCGTGAAACCACGACGATATCTTTGAACCATAATCATACACTCCATCTTTGCATTTAAGATAAAGTGTTGCGTCGATCAATTGAGATCACCACCAAAAGTGCACACTAAGCCTCGAAAGCGCGACGGAATAAACCCCAATTGAAGCATTTGCAAAATGCGAATTCAACTGATCTTCGCTTCGAGAAATTCAGTCGATCTAATGGTCACATAACGGGTTGGGTGATCCGGAGAAATTTCGAACTTGTAGGCAATTCCCTTAGGAATTTCGATGATATCGCCCTTTTGAGCCTGTTTTTTATCATTCCCAACCTGCGCATCCACAATTCCCTCGAGAACATAAACATATTGCTCGTGGGGACTGGACTGCGATATTTCTGAGTATCCCGAAGGGAACTCATGAAATCCGAATGCTTCCCGTTCTCCTTCAATCCAGTCTCTTCTAAGGCCCGCACGAAAAGGATCGTCAAGTGACTTGAGAATTGGATAGTAACAATCCGGCACATTTTCGATGATGATCTCCGAATTTTCACTGTTGCCATTCCCTCCCGTGTTTTGCCCTTTTCGGTCTTCTATTTGTCCGGCATCATAGAGCTTGTTCACTTCTTCGACACTCAGTGCTTCATCAGGAACCGATTCATCCGCAGCCAAACCAACAACTGTCCACGTCTGGTCCTTGACATAGAGATAGGCACAGGGCCCTTCCTCAGTCGCTTTCAGAGAATGGCGGACATAGGGAGGAATCAGGACAAAGGTACCAGGAGTGATGATCCTCCGATCCTTACCAATAACGCAATTTACTTTACCTTCGACCACAAAAACCAGAAGTTCGTTCGGATGATAGTGAAGCTCTGATCCTGTCCCTGCTACTTTCTGGTTCAAGCAATAATATAAATACTTACCTTCAATGATCGGCGAGCGCGCTGTCGACAAGTGTGGCGTCAGATTAACGTGCTCCAGTTCTTCAAATCGATAAAACGGCATGGGCCTTCTCCTTTAAGCCAAGTCATTCTTTTCTGTGTTAAATCGGCTCCATTAACTCGCAATCAGGGGAGTGTTAAGTGCACATTCCGGGACAACTCCACCACGATTGCCGACTTTGATGGATCCCCACCGGTCTTCATATATGGGTGCCAAGCGCCTGTCGCCTGGAATTGAGAGCCAGAGACGCAACAGATGGCGCTTGCGGTGATCCTCCTGCCAGTCGATGTAAGCGGTTCTGTCGTGCAGTAGCGTATGGTTATAGACGAGTTGAACGTCTCCGGGTTTAAACTCCATGTTCATATGCAAGGCCGGATCGTTGGTCAGGTCCTCAAACTGTTTCATCGCATCCACCTGTTGCACCGTAAGTGGTGGTGCCTCTTCGAAACGGCTTGCGGACTCGATATAACGGCCAACAAAATAGGTTGAAAGCTGATTATCACACCAGGTAAAGACCGGCGTCATGGAATAGGGATCTTGCCCTGGCCCGACTTCACCACGCCGGTCCATGGGATAGGGTTCGAACAGGGTCCTCACTAACTCCGGAGAGCGACGGCGGAGTTCATTATAAACAGTTATTGAACTGACCAGGGACGAGGCACCGCCGGATTTCGCAGTCTGCAGGCATAACAAGCCAACAATATCACAGCGGTCCGTATGGTAGGTCTGACGTTCAGCAGTTTCGTAGACGCGTGCTGTCGGATCCGTCTCAGCATTTTTGCCAAGGTCCCTGATATGTCCAAGCACATGGCCGCGGGCATTTTGCGACATGACCCGGCCCAGGTGAGTCCCCAAGCCGAAATAAGCGATGGCCGCTTCCCGGATCGACCAGTCAGATACCGGCAACCCCCGAAGCAGGGCAAATCCGCGACCATGAACAATATCTGAAAGGATAGCCCGCAGCCGTACCGACAAAGTCGGCAATGTAAAATCTTTTTGCGCGATGTCGGTGATTTCCATATCCCGGTCCTGCACTGTCTGTACAGCTGAACAGATTTCGCCTATCTCATCTTTGGTCAGTTCATAAATCCAGTCCGTTCGCGACTCCATGTCCGGTCCATACCAGGCAGCCGCTGAATCGATGACCCCTGGCAGAGGATTTGGCACTTCGATAGTATATGTTTTCGCCACCATCATTTAACTCCCATATCAGAAGTTGATGAATTTAGAAATCGGTGGAGTTTGAATGCGGAAATCCTCACTTTAGTGAGGGGATAAATCCGCAGGCACCGGCTGAGATCTAGGCATCGATTTTCCGCCAGCTATCAGGTTGTGCATGAACGATTTCCTTACGAGCTTCCCCGGGTCGACGATCGACATAGACATCGCCTTCTTTCATTACAACCTGGATTTTTTCCCGCTCCTGCAGAATTTTAATATTGTCCAGCGGATTCCCTTCGACAACGATAATATCCGCCAGCTTGCCGGCATCGATTGTACCGAGTTCATCGCCCATGCCGATGGCTTCAGCGGCGTTCTTGGTTGTAGTCTGGATCGCATGCATGGGACTCATGCCGAGCTCACAGTAAACTTCAAGCTCATAAGCATTAGTTCCCATGCCTGGCTCGTAACCCATATCCGTTCCCATGGCGATGTGAATACCGAGCTCATGGCATTTCTGGAAAGTGTCGTAACAATTTGGTTGAATCTTCTTCATTTTTTCGAGCACGAATTCCGCCGTTCCAATCTCGCGCCGGATCTCGATTGCATGATCCGTCCGGTGGGCGAGCGTCGGAATCATCGGTATATTAGCTTCCTTGATCTTGTCCAGAGACTCATTCGTGTGGAACACCATATGCTCGATAGTATTGACCCCGGCCTTCACCGCGTTCATCTGGGACTCCGGCGTAAAGCAGTGGGAAGCGCAGGGTTTGTTCAGAGCATGGGCCTCATCAACAATTGCTTCCAGTTCTTCATAGGTCATATTTCGAACATCGGGCTCTTCATCATCGGTCCCTCCACCTCCTGAAGCACAGGCTTTGACAACATCGGCTCCCTGGCGTACGGCGAGTCGCGCCTGGCGACGCAGTTCCCACGGTCCGTCGCCGGTCAGGAATGGATCGGTCCGCATCGCTGCCTTCGGTAAAATCAGTTCGAGGTGCGAGCAAGTCATAATTGCAAAACCGCTAACGATCAGTCGCGGTCCGGCAATACAACCAGCATTGATAATCTCTCGTACCGCGACAGTTTCCTGGGTAAAGAGACCTCTGCTCGACAGCAAACCCATATCCCGCAGAGTGGTAAAGCCCATTTCAAAGCAAAGCTGGGCATTGAACAGTGAATACATCTGCTGCAGGTGTGGCGTGACTTCCCACTGGGCAACCCGGTAGTTCTTGAATGTACGGTTGTTGAACATACCGATGTGGATATGGATATCCATCATCCCAGGCATGACTGTTTTCTCCGAGGCATCGATAATTTCAGCACCGGCTGGAATCTGAACATCATCCGCGCCTCCGACTTCAGTGATTTTCTTGCCATCAACAAGGATAACAGCATTCTGGACCGGATCACCGCCATTACCGTCTATTAACAAGCCTGCCTTGATTGCTTTAACAGTCATTTCTACCTCACTACTTTCCACCCGTCTAACTCACGAACAACCGGGTATTTGGTACCCTGTTCTATTGGTTTACTCTGTAAAACTTTGTTGCAATTATTATTAAACCCGTCAAGATTTATCGCATGAACTGAACTGATTTTCATCAGCAGCAGTGGTGATTCACGACAGCACGTCGCCCATGCAGATTCACAGGGCGGCTATTTTGCTGAGAGTTGCTCTTCAAGTTTCTTGTTAGATCGGAAACAGACCCAGCGTGCAGGACCGCTTTCAACTGTGAGATGAAAATTCTGATTTTTCTCAGCATGAACGATATCACCTGCAGAAATAAGGCGTTCCTCTTCATTGCCAACTCTTGTTTTCAGCTCTCCTGTATAGACATAAAGAAATAGTTCATTCTCTAATGGCGACTGCTCTTCCGAATATCCTTTGGAGAATTCGCAATACTCAAAGGTTATCCGTTCTCCAATGACTCGAGAGAACTGGTTCGCTGAGTAGGCTGGTTGATCCATCCGCCCTGCAATTTCAAAATAACACTGGTCGAGACCCTCAATAATTGCATCCGATTGTACGGATTTATCTCTAGTTTCCCATGATCCATCTTTGATCCGGCTTGCGATCTCTTCAGTTGAGACAGGTTTGTCCGGCACCGCATCATTGGCGGCAACTCCAACCATGTTCCAAGTCCGATCCTTCACATAAAGATAACTGGTCGGTGCATCTTCCGTCGCCTTCATAGAGTGGCGTGCATTGGGAGGGACATGGATGAAGGTTCCGGGTTCAACGATGCGACGATCCTTACCGACGACCGCATTAATTTTACCGCTGATTGGAAATATCATCAGTTCGTTGGGGTGATAGTGGAGTTCTGAACCGGTTCCGGCACTCTTGTTATTCTGCCGGAGCATGATGTATGTCCCTTCAATCAGCGCGCCTTTTGCGGTCGACAAATGAGGGTTGGGACTGATTTGCTCCAGGTCCTCGAATCTATAATAGGGCATCTCGGTCTCTCACTTGTTTAGATTATGATTATTCAACCGGTGTACCAGAAATGGATGTCCGCAACAGCTTGCGTCTTTGCGGCAATTTATAGTCACCAATCGCCTTGTGCTGGGTCAAGCAGTTGTCCCACATGATGACATCCCCGACTTTCCATTTGTGGCGATAAATTTTATCCGGAACAATAACTTCGTTTTGCAGTTCATTGAGAACGGAACTAGCTTCTTCTTCATTCATACCTTCGATGCCAAATGTATAGGTTTCATTGACATAGATACATTTGCGTTTCGATCGGGGATGAATGCGAACAACCGGTTGGGTGATGTCCGGTGTTTTTGCTTTTTGCTCATCCGTGAGTGGTGGTCGTGGATGATCCTTTGCGCGCTCCCGCCGTTTGATTTCCTGTCGCCGATTGTATTGCATTATCCCTCTTAGACTGGCGATCTGACTCTTCTTGCCAGTAGAAAGGCGATCGTACGCATCGGCCGCACTGGCAAACAAGGTATCACCCAACGGATTTCCGTTTTCATCATGAGGAATTTCCAGAGAATAGAGAATTGACATGCGGCTCGGCGCCTTCTTGAAACATAAGTCCGCATGCCATGCATCACCAGCGTACGCACTTCCTATGGTTCTTTCGCCCTGCTTAATATTTGAGAGCACATGAATTTCGTTAATGCCTTCGAGTGAAAATTCCTGCCTCAAATGTTTTTCAACCTCACCAAATCGTTTTGAAAAATCTATGAGGTCTTGTGGCGTCAATGTTTGATTTCGAAATACGACTACACCGGTTTCATTAAATACATGTTCAATTTGATTGAATTCCTCATCGGACAAGTTGCGTAGGTCGGTGTTGACTGCTTCTTTTGCAAATGTCTCGTCGGCACTTACAAAGTTTATATCAGCAATTTGCATGGCTTTCCTCAAACTAGCGATATTTCAATACGGTCTTCCAGACTTAGTCATCGCTCTCCAAAATTGGTTTTTTCCCTCCTGTGGTTGCACTCAGGATATATGGGAGGAACAGAGAAACAATCGAGAGAATTAGAAATGTGACGACGAAGGGCCTGCTAAGAAGCAACCACAAATCCCCTTGGGTCAGGATCATCGATTGACGGAAACTTAGCTCCATTTTGGCCCCCAGCACCTTGCCTAAGATCACAGGCGCAAGTGGAAATCCGTATATCCGCATGTAGTAGCCAATCACGCCGAACAGGCAGAGAAATGATATTGACCAGATTAGTCCGTCAGCCAAATAAACTCCGGTAACGGACAAGACAATGATCAACGGAAGGAGCATCCGCATCGGCAAATACAATATCTGCACGAATATTCCGATAAGCGGTAAATTCAGGATCAGCAGAACGACGTTGCCGACATAGAGAGCGGCAATCAAAGACCAGACAATATCCGGTCTTTCGGCAAAAAGCAGAGGACCGGCATCAATTTCCATAATCAGAAAGGCACCGAGCATGACTGCGGTTGTTGAGGACCCTGGAACGCCAAGGGCAAGCATTGGAACAAACGCCCCGGCACTCGCCGCGTTATTGGCACTTTCCGGCCCTGCAACCCCCTGAATGACCCCAGTACCAAATTTTTCGGGTGTTTTACTGACCTGTCTTTCAAGAGAATAAGAGACAAAGGATGCGATTCCCGCTCCGGCCCCTGGCAACACACCGATAAAAAATCCTATAAATCCACCTCTGAATATAGCGCCTATGCTCTCAACAAACTCCTTCAGCTTTATATAAATTCTATGTTTGATCACATTTGCCAAACGATCTTCGCGGAGCCTTTTCGCATGAATAAGAACTTCAGAAACTGCAAATAGGCCCAAGGTCAGTGCCAGAAACTGAACACCATCCCAGAGGGCTTCGTGACCAAAGGTATAACGGCGAACACCCACCATTATATCTTCACCTACTGTGGCAATCAGCAGACCCAATGTCATGGCCATAAGCGCTTTTAGTAATGAATCTCCGGCAAGGGCGGACACTGCGGTCAACCCGAATATATAGAGCATCAAATACTCAGGGGCAGAAAATTGGAGAGCAAGTTCCGCAAGTGGTGGTGCCAGCAGCATCAAACCGACAACTGCAATTGTCCCGGCGATATAGGAACCGATCGCTGCAATACACAACGCAGGTCCGGCGCGTCCTTGTTTAGCCATTTCATGCCCGTCAAGGCAGGCAACAACAGCAGAAGTATCACCCGGAACCCGCAAAAGAATTGACGCGGTTGAGCCACCGTACATGACGCCGGTGTAAGTCGCGGCCAGCATAATTACGCCACCAACCGGATCTAGGGCAAAAATGATGGGCAACATCATGGAGAGTGCGCCGGCAGACCCAACCCCCGGCAGTACGCCGACAACTGTTCCCAGGAAACAGCCGACAAATGCATAGCCTATGAGCGATGGTTGCAGCGCAAGGCCAAATCCATCCATTAAAAGTGACCAAGTGCTTTCCATTCTCGCCTTCTAATTCTCGATTGCAGATCGAATTTGTTCGATCAGGGGGATCCAGTCATGCAACCGAACCCATTCCCCACGTGGAAGTTCTCCCAAGAGGCCATAGTAGAAAAGACAAAACATCAAGATTGTGATGACAAGACCGTAGACAGAGGCACGTAACCAGGTGCGTTCTCTCAGGTAGCGCATTGTAATCGTGACATAAAGAAAAGTGGCTGTAAGATAGCCCAGCTTTTCAAATAGCAGCACGTAAACCAGTGCCATCCATAAGGGAATGAGGTCGACAATCTCGGAAGTAAGTCGTTCTGGAAAACTATTCAACCGAACGACTTCAATACCTTTCTGAAAGAAAAATATCGCGCAAAGAATCAGGCCGAAAACAGCAATCAATCTTGGGAATGTTGTCGGACCGACAATGACTTCACTGACGGTTTGCGGTATCTGGAATGTCCCCAATCCATACAGGATGAGTAGAATCGCAAACAAGGTTACCAGCAGGCGGTCATCGACAACGAATATGCCGACAAACTTTTTGACTATTCCCATCTTGCTTTTCAAAACAACCTCGAACTATTCAGTTCGAGGTTGCCGACCTTGGTGCTGTTACTTCTTTTTAATGAGACCCAGCTCAGTATCCAGCTTCAGATAGTTTGCATATTCATTTTTCAGCATCTGATCGAGCTCTGCACCGACGATCCAGGTTGATGTCAGATTGTTTTTGGAAATATAGTCCTTGAAACCCTTACCGTTACGTACTTTTGTCATCAAGTCCGTGTAGTATTTCACTGCATCATCGGACACGTCTTTGGACGTCCACCATCCCCGATACTGGCGAAGGTATTTGAAATTGAAACCAGATTCCTTAAATGTTTTGACTTCCGGATAGTTGCCAAGTTTCTGGGAAGCGGCGATGAGTTTTAGCTTACCTGCTTTGACATACTGGTTTACCTGTGCAGGATTGTGCATTCCAAACGCAATATGGCCACCCAGCAATTCGAGCATTCCCTGCTTTTCAAATGCTGCATAGGGCATCTTTACCCCAGCTTCCCTCGCCCACAATTCACCGACCAACGACGCGACATTACCAAATGCACCACCACCGTGAATGACTTTTCCCGGTCGGGCTTTAATATCATCGATTATGTCCTTCATTGATTTGTAAGGTGAATTTGCCGGAACCGCCAAAGTCAGAGGTGTAATGACCATGATTGCCACCGGTTTGAATAACCTTAAATCAACGTCAGATTGAGATAGAATTGGATTGTTTATTTGTGAAGGCGTCAGGACCTGAAGCACATGAGGATCACCTTTATTGGTAATGCCCACATATTTCCTTGCCTTGCCGCCACGAGCGCCGCGCACTGATCGTAGCTTCACTCCCTTCTTCAGCAAATCTTGTGCTTTGATCTCATTAAAAACTGCCGAAGCAAATGCATAGGTCGATGATGATGTCTTTACATGGGCGATTAATTCGACCTCTTTGCTGGGTTCCCATTGAGACCAAACACTTGTTGTTGTCAAAGCAAATACTGAACACACGACCGATGTGAAAGTCGCAATTTTTAAACCATCCAACTTAACCATTAATTCCTCCCATTCCAGGCTCTTATTGGTTTTCAATAATTTGAACTCAGATAGTCCTATGAGCTATCTGAATTCAGAGCATTTTAAGATGAAATTCCAAATGTTTTTTATTTGAGCAACTTCAGCCATCCATGTTATTTTTAGAGAATAATTGGCATTCTGTGCTTTCGTCAATGCAATTTCATTAAATGAACCGTTCTTTCATACAATAACTCAAAGCAATTGTTTTTTTCCAATTGGAATTAAACCCGGAATTGATTGAAATCCGGTTTTCTTCCTTCAACCCACGCCGAAGTTCCCTCCAGTCGTTCCGGTGCATCTGAAAACAAGTCGATAATCTCACGGGCGTGAAAAAGGGCTGGGTAGAGCATATCGCTCTTCATGTTCATCGAAGTCTTCAGGAATCTCAATGATGTCGGACTCATCTCAAGAACTTCGTCACACCAGTTTTCAACTTCATCGTATAGTTTTTCATGGGGGACAACCTCATTTATCAGTCCCATATCCAGTGCCTGTTGAGCTGAATACTCCCTGGAAAGATAAATCATTTCTCGAGCCTTGCGTTCACCAACGAAGAAACTCAAGAGTGTCGATCCCCAGAACATGGGGGCTCCTGCGCGCTTGGAGCCATGCTGACCGAATACGGCCCGATCAGAGGAAATGGACAAGTCGCAAAGCATTTGCAGCTGGTTTCCGCTTCCAATAGCCCGTCCATTCACGGCGGCGATAATCGGTTTTCCGCAGTTTCGCATTGAAGTGGCGCAATCCAGAAGCTTCATGAAATGAACTCTGTGTGTCCCAGGCCGCTTAGTGAGGTGTTGTTTGACCTGCCCTCCTTCATTGAAGTGTGTGTCTCCTGCACCAGTTAACACGACGACACCTATTTTTGTGTCCGTATCAGCCGTTCTAAAGGCGTGGGCCAGCTCAACGAATGTGTCACCTGTCGTGGCATTGTCGATTTCCGGTCTGTTCAGTGTGATCCAAGCGACATGAGGTTTTCGAACTTCGTACAAGATATCCTGATAATTCATGAACATGTTTCTCCTGTATTAGAGTTAAGTTGCGTAGTTTAAGTGAAGGTTTCTCAGAAAAATAATTTGCTTCGTTGCCTACAAGTTGATCTTCAAGCATCGAAAATATCAATAATGAGGAATGTCGGGGACTGGTTATGCAAGACAGAATTCCATGAAATCAATCTCTCGCTAAGTATTGTCACTTGATGAGTTCGGAGAGCCAGGTGCAGGACACGGAGACTAGATCGCCTGTTGGCTTGTGTCGTGGGGTTTTCGGATATCCCTTAGAATTGCATAGGCGATCGAAGCAATCGACATTATCATTAGCACCAGGCTGATCGGATCCGTAAAGAAGATGAGGAAACCGCTGTCGGAGACGATGAGTGCACGCCGCAGTGATATTTCGACGATATCGCCGAGCACAAGACCAATTACAATCGGCAGTAGCGGGATTCTTAATTTGCGCAGGATATAGCCCATGATGCCGATCACCAACATAACGATGATATCGCCAAGACTTCCGCCATTGCTGTAAGCGCCCAGGAAAGCAACACCGAAAATCATGGGCGCAAGAATAGAGGGGGGGATCTGAACTACTTTCAGCCAGACACGCACACCGTACAAACCGAGATAGAGCATGACAATGTTCGCCAGCAGCAGTGACGTAAAGATACCATAAACGATGTCCGGATTTTTCTGAAACAGTAAGGGACCAGGGGCAACATTGTGCAACATCAGTGCGCCCATGAGGATCGCGGTACTACCGGATCCGGGTATACCCAGAGTAAGCATGGGAACAAGGGCTCCACCGACCGTCGCGTTGTTCGCGGTTTCTGACGCACAGACTCCTTCGTCAATACCTTTGCCGAATTTCTCAGGTGTCTTGGACCACCGTCTTGCTTCATTATAAGCAATAATACTTCCAATTGCCGCCCCGGCTCCAGGGACGACACCGACAATTGTTCCCAGGACACTCGAACTCAATAAGCACTTCCAAAGTTTCCGGAATTGGGTGAACGGCATGCGCTCAGTAGAAAATTGCGCGCTATCCACCAGCCGGTTTTTGATACCGGATTCAACAATTACGAAGACTTCCGATATTGCGAAAAGCCCGAGCATGGCCGGAACAAATCCTATACCTTCCCAAAGCGTGGGTTGTCCAAACGTGTAGCGGAAGGCACCGGTCATCGGATCGGCCCCAATGGTCGACAAGAACAATCCTATGAATGCGGCGATTAATCCTTTGATCCAGTTTCCACTGACCAAGCTGGCGATTATTGCGAGCCCAAACACTCCGAGAGCAAAATATTGGACTGGCCCAAAGGCAATCGCAAATTTAGCCAGCGGGATCGAAAACAAAATCAGCATCACCGTGCTGAACAGACCGCCGCAAACCGAAGACATTATGGATAGGCTCAAGGCCCGGCCGGTTTTACCCTGCTGGGTCATGGGATACCCGTCCTGGCCAGTAACAGCCGCGGACGGTGTTCCCGGTGTATTGATTGTAATCGCCGTAATCGATCCCCCATACTCGGCGGCGAGATAGATCGAAACCAGCAATATGACACTGACCACAGGCGATAGCGCATAGGTGAACGGGATCATCAGAGCCAGACCTGTGGGACCGCTGAGTCCGGGCATTGCACCGACGACAATTCCAAGGGCAACACCTAAGACGATGGCTAGCAGAACTTGCCATTGCGCCAGTTGACTAAGACCGATTAACCAGTTTTCAAACATTGCAGTGTCCGGAAATGACTCACCAAGTTAGGTCAGCTTCTCAACGTTGGAAAAAGTTCCATGGGAAGCGGGACGCGAAGGATCAAAATGAAAAAGATGTAGACAAAGATCAGAAAACCGCAGGCGACGATCAAACTCGTGGTCAATCGAACGCCGGTAATCAAGAGAAGCAAAACAAGACAAATCCATGCGGAGGGAAGCGCACCAATAAGTTCGAACAAGAATACCTGCAGGAACATCACCGCGGTGACAATGGGAATCTTGTACCATAGCCCCCAATTCATTTGCGACGATACGGGATTGATCAGATTTTTCGCTAACAAAAAGATTGCGCAAAGAAAAATGCCTACAATAAGGACTCTTGGAAAAAAGGCGGGGCTCAGCGTCCGGACCATCGCGGTTTCGGGTTTGAATGAGTCGGAAATAATCCATGCGGCCACACAAAAGGCAAGGAGAATCAGGGCGACGATGATTTCGCCGCCCCGCATGGTGAGATTCGTTGATCGGGAACCAGGCTCCGCCATACTCGATACTCCCAGTAAGTACCTAGTTGCTAGCGAAGTGCTTTCTCAAATCCTTAACCTGATTTTTAAAGTAAGCATCAAAATTTTTCGTGCCACCCATATAGCCATCAAGAGCGCCCTTGGCCTTCATAAATTTTTGAAATTCAGAGTCTGATCTGAGTTCGTTAAATTTATCATGAATTGTCTTGATAACGGACGCAGGTGTTCCTTTTTTGACCAGCACACCTCGCCAAATTGCGGCTTCCACATCAAAACCCTGTTCCTTGAATGTTGGCCAGTCTGGATGTGCCTGGATACGTTCTTTGTGTGCAATACCGAGTACCCTAATATTACCGGCTTCAACTTCTTCGCGCGCTTCGCCTGGATTTAATGTTGCGACTTCAACATGCTTGCCAAGCAACAGACCCCGCATATTCGAGGCACCGCGCTCTGGAACATACTTTATGTCGGTCTGTTTTAGCCCTGCTGATGCGAGCAAGAGGTCTACGGTATAGGGATCCATTCCGACAGAATGTGCCCCTGTCCAACGAACGGTCCCTGGATTCTTTTTGATGTGTGCAACCAGGTCGCCAAATGATTTCCATGGCGAATCCGCTCTTACGGCGATACCTTGAGGGTCAACCTGCATGCGAATGACGCCGATCCAGTCATCTTCGGTGAATGGCACTTTACCGCGGGAAAGAACAATCGCGGTTGTTGTCGTGTCCATAAAAATGTTGTAGCCGTCTGCAGCCCTTTTTTGCACATAAGCCTGTGCCACCGCACCTGAACCACCTTTCTTGTAGAGGGCGGCCATGGGTTGACCAAAGATTTTGGGGCCCAGCTTGGCAGCCGTATGAGCAAGCTGACTCATACCCGAACCCGGTCCGGCTTTGATGACGAGTTCAATAGGTTTTTCCGGAAATTGCGCAAGAGCCGGTTGTACCAGGCTCGCGGTCGCAAATGCTGAAACAGCGATAGTTGCAGTGGCAAATAATCGTAATGACAGTTTCGCTTGTATCATAGTATCTCCTCCCGTGGCTCTCAGATTATCAACTGAAGCCCTATCAATTATTTTTTTATTATACACAAGATTTTCATCATACGAAAATAATTTTCGAAACATCGGTTCAAAAAACGAAATTGGGATTACTTGCAAGATCGTGAAGTTCTCTCCGTCGGAACCATGCTTACTTGCAAACAAGTTTACCTATCTCTCTGATATCATTCAGAGTTTCGAGATTTGCTACAACATCAATCAACCTCTGTTGCCTTTCGTTGGATAATATTTTTGCCGTAATACGACAGAATTTGTCTTCGATTTCTGATAGTGAGGCCGGATTTTCCGGATCTCCCTTCCAGGCATCCAAACGTTTGGAGTATTTCTGTCCGTCGGTCGTGACGACTTCTACTATTACAGATGTGACCGATTTTGATTTTTCATAATCTGCATCAAGTTGACGGTCTTCACCGACTTCGACGCGTTCCATAATCGCTTTAATCTCAGGATTGGTAAAACTTTCTTCCGTCAATGTGTCGTCGGAAACGCCGCCATGCACAAGTGTCAGAGCCATATGTAGTGGAATATAATAGTGAGCGGCTCTTCCCTCCGTTGACTCGATTTTCTGATTAACAAAATTGTGCAGTACATGAGTCAGATTGACGCAAACTTTCTCAATTTTAGCTGGCGTCAAATCATATTCCCTTACAAGCCACAAAAGAGCATCAATTGGGGTTCGGGAAAAACTTGCGACATAGTGAAAGCTGAATCCGACATCTTCAACGCCTAGTCGACCAGGGATGCCATTTTCCAGCACATCGGTATTGTAATTGTCTGAGAAAGCTTGCAGAAATCCTTTGTCACAGGTCGAGCCGCCTTCAAATATCGTATCACATCCGACAACCCCGGCCGCAGCCAGTTCAGCCGCGAAAATACCTTTTTCGACATTAACGCCGGCTTGATAGCCGAAATATGGCTTGGCTCCATGGGCTTCGACAAGGGAACTTCCTGCGAGATTCGCCGCATGATTCAGGGCATGTCGGGTTTGCTCATCATCCAGGCCGAACATGCGCGCGGCGGCGATTGACGCGCCAAACGGCGCAATGGCACCTGTTGTCTGAATTCCCCTTTCCAGCATTGAAGGATTTACCGAGGTCGCAACTCTGACAAAAGATTCATAACCCGCAACCACTGCTTCGATGAGTTGTTTACCATCCGCCTGTCTTTCTTCGCCAATCGCCAGTGCCGGCGTCAGAATGACATTGATGGGATGTCCTAGAGAGGCACGATGCGTTTCCTGATAAGGGCACGACAGGGTCGTGAGACAATTAATACTTGCCGCATAGCGGGCAGGTAATTTCTCACTTCGGTTATAGACGGTCGATTTTCCACCCGACTCCCGATTCGAATAGAGATCGATGACCGGATCAAAAAGCGGTTTAAGAAGTGTTCCATTCAGGCCAACACCCAACCCGTCTAAAATATGCATTTTTGCTGATAGTTTTGCTTCATCAGATAGGCGTTCGAACTTGATTTGGCCCAATGCTTCTCCAATTTTCTGAGACACAGTCATCGAAAATCCCTCCCTTTGAAATCCCGAACTGCTGGCGGTTTTGAATTTGCTGCTAAGTGCAGATAAGTATTGTCACTGGTAGTGTATTATAGCATGTAGAAAAAGAAACTTTTTTTCTTTAACGACAAATGGTGACATTTATGACTGATGGCAAACTGGGAATTGCTGTTGTCGGATCGGGACGTATTGGATCTCTGCGCGCACAAATGGCGGCGAGACATCCTTCTGTGGGATTTCTTGCCGTAGCTGATCTGGAAAAGAGTCGCGCCGATATTCTCACGCAAAAAACAGGAGCCAATTTATCAACCGATGACAACTTTGAGGCCATTTCTCACCCCAATGTCCAGGCCGTATTTGTTTCAACACCGGAACATGAACATGTTGAACCTGTGGTACAGGCTCTAGAAAGTGGCAAACCGGTATTCCTCGAAAAGCCGCTAGCTTTGACCCTCGATGATGCTGATAAAATTATAGACGCCGTGGAGCGCACCGGAATTGACGTCCATATCGGATATTCCCGCCGCCACGATAGGCGTTGGATGATGACTAAGGAACAGATCGTACAGGGTCGTGTCGGCGAAGTGCTGGGGATTCAGTCGCGTGTCTATAACTCCCGCGCCCAGATGATGGAGATATTGAAACGTTCACCGGAAGCGACTCCTGTGCTTGATGTCCTTACCTACTATGTCGACATGACCTGCTGGTTTATGGAAGGAATTAGGCCCGTCGAAGTGGTCGCGCGTTCAAATGGTAAAGTCTTCAAAGAACTCGGACACGCTGCTGATGACGTCACCTGGACCATCATTACATTTGAAAATGGTGCCATTGCAAATCTGGGAATATTTTATGCGTTGCCAGCGACATATCCGACCTACGGCCAGAGCCCGCGCTATGAAATTCTCGGAGACCAGGGGGTCATCCTGCTGGATGGAGATAACAAGGACAGTCTCCTTTTTACCGACAATGGAGTTCCCCATGCCTATGTCCCCGATCATAGTGTGAACATGCTGTTTATGCAGACGAATTCTTCCGGAGACTGGGCACTCGGTGATTTTTGGGGACCCATCGCCAATGAGACACGGTCTTGGATTGACCATCTGGTAACAGGAATGGCCTGCCCTCATACAACTGTTCAGGAAGGGCGTCGGACCCTTGAGATTACCATCGCCATAGAAGAGGCCGTGCGTACCGGTTCAGCCGTAAAACTATCTTAGTTATCGATTGGGAGATTGAGTTGACAGAGTCGAAATCGGATTCCCTGGAATTTGTCGGTTGCGATTTGGTGTATTCACCCGAAAAACCGGCATTTGAATCTAATCCAACAACATTACGCAGTCAGGTTCAAAGACCGCTGAAAGTAAATGGCAAGCGTATGCTTACGATCGATATTCATGCGCATTGTCAATTATCCGAAATCTGGCCTCTGGTCGAGGGACGAACGGAACTTGGTGGTAAAAATCCGTATGATGACACGGAACGCAAACATGTCGAGAATATACCTGAGCGGTTGGCGCAGATGGACGAGATGGGTCTGGATATTCAGGCCCTGAGCATTACAGTGTTTCAGCATTTTAACTGGGCCGAGCAGGAACTCGCGCAAATTCTGGTTGAAAAACACAACCAGAAACTTGCTGAAATCTGTGAAACCTATCCCGATAGATTTGTTGCACTTGGGGTTGTCGCACTTCAGCATCCGGAACTTGCCGCCCGGCAACTTGACCGTGCTGTTCGGGAATACGGCCATCGCGGTGTAATGATTACGGCGAACATCAATGGTGAGGATCTGTCAGATCCCAAGTTTCATCCGTTTTGGCAAAAAGCAGAAGAACTCGACGTTGTGATATTTATCCATCCCAAACATTTCTCTGAGGGAACAGAGCGATTCAAAGGCAAGGGTTTTTTGTCGAATGTCATCGGAAATCCCCTGGATACAAGCGTTGCCCTTGCCCACCTCATTTACGAGGGAACCCTGGATCGCTTCCCGGGACTAAAAGTTGTCTTCGCGCATGGGGGAGGATTCATTCCTTCCTATATTGGTCGCTATGATCACGGGCACAACAGTGCCGACCGGGGCGGTCGAGGTGACGAACGAATGGTGCCGAGTGAATATCTGAAGCGGTTGTATTTCGATACGCTGGTGTACCGAACTGAGAACTTAACTCATCTCATCAAGGAGTGCGGAGTCAGTCAGCTTGTACTGGGCACGGATCATCCCGCGGGAATGGCAAATGTCAATGCGATCGCTCACCTTCTAAGTGTTCCCGGTCTGCAAGATGACGATATCGAAGCAATCCTCGGCGGCAATCTCAGAGAAATATTGAAGCTGGAGAGCAACCACAAAAAATAATTCACAGAGACCGGTAGTGGAGGATGCACGACTTAACGATTATTAATCAGCGATTTCTTCCGACATCAGTAAGTTCAAATCAATTGGCATTATATCACCAACCATTACGAACCTGATCAGCACAAATCAACTGAGGCTACTTTATGAAAGCAATGGTATTAACAGAGCCCGGCAAGCCTTTTGAATATGTTGATGTACCGGATCCGAGTCCAGGTCCGGGAGAGGCTGTCGCGAAAGTGATAAGCTGTGGTGCCGGATTAACTATCCAGCATATTCGTGCCGGACGTACTAAAGTGGACTATCCTCGCATTATTGGTCACGAGCTGACTGGCGAGATCGTTGCCGTTGGAAAAAATGTAGATGATCTCTCCATCGGGACGCCGGTTACCGCCTATTTCTACCTGACATGTAGGACCTGCAAATGGTGTCAGCGGGATCGTGAGATGCTGTGCGAAAATTTTCGCGGTTATGTCGGACGGGAAATTGACGGCGCCTATGCAGAGTATATCAAACTTCCAGCGGAGAACTATTTGCCACTCCCCGAAAATCTAGACTACAAGACTCACCCTGCTGAGATCGGCGTTATTACCGATGCCATCGCAACACCGATCAAAGTCTTACGTCACGCTCAGATCCAAGCAGGAGAGACTGTCGCTGTTGTTGGCGCCGGCGGCGGTCTCGGAATTCACATGACGATGGTCTCCAACCGGGCCAAAGCCCGAACAATTGCGGTAGACACTATTTCCACCAAACTCGAGATCTGCGAAAAATTCGGTGCCGAATCCATTATTAATGCGGCTGACCAGGATATGAGCAAAGCCCTGCTGGAAATATCTGATGGCAAGGGTATCGATGTGGTCGTCGACTTTGTCTGCACAAACGATACGATAGAGAATTCCATCAACGCATTGGGCCCTGGGGGGCGTTTAGTTCTACTTGGGGGAGCGGGAAAAGTGACTCCTTTCGCAGGTTATGTCGACAAGATTAAGAGCAACGAATTGGCAATACTCGGCAGTCGTTATGCTACCCGATCTGAAGTGCGCGAAGCGCTTGAAATTGTCGGTCGCGGCGAGATTTGGCCTCTCGTCAGTGAGACCTATTCATTGGAAGAAGCTG
>CAJHZG010000041.1_pt1 | contig 18274 bp, 16 predicted proteins | sample 9198901 | NCBI WGS metagenome assembly CAJHZG01 (sample SAMEA7708382, study PRJEB35096) | sediment metagenome | biome: marine neritic benthic zone biome [ENVO:01000025]; feature: sediment [ENVO:00002007]; material: shallow marine sediment [ENVO:03000034] sea grass bed [ENVO_01000059] ... | reverse complement strand
TTACAGAATTACCAAAAACGTCTACGGGAAAAATTCAAAAGTACGTTTTACGCGACAAAGCAAGAACCGGATGAGGTTCTGCAACGTATGTTGTTTGAAAAGAGGTTTTTCGTCGTCAAGCGCTAAAGAATTGGAACGCTGATCTCGATTGGGTCTGTGTGGCGGTTAGGAATGTGTGGCAGTTAGGAATAAGGGATTATTGACGGGAATTAAAATCACTCTGGAAGCGAAGGCTCAATGGAAGCGAAAGCTTGCCTGATGGCGGATCCCGTGTCCGGCTTCTGCCGCAATACAAAATTTTAATTTTTAAATCTCAAACAGACAATGCTGTTTAAGGTGAATGATCTTCCTGAAGTTTAAATATTTCGTCTTTAACAGCTAATTTTTTTCTCTTGAGTTCAGTAATTTTGAGAGTATCTGCATTTGGCTTTTGAATTTCCCGTTCAATCCGGCGATCAAGCTTCTGGTGCTTTTCCGAGAGCTCCGCGAGATGTGAATTCACTGCCATTATCTCTCTCCTTTCGTTTTCCAATTTGAATAACGCCTTTTATTCTGTCAGAACAACAACCTGTTGTCCAATTTGCGCCGTTCAAATTGTTAAATTATTTTGAAATATTTGGATTTTGGACTGAGTGCACCACCACTTAATTTTGATTCGGGGAAGAGATATCCCAATCAAACGCGATTTGTGGTACACTGACAATCTGTACTCTATTATCTGGAAAACCGGCAAACAGATTGGGGTCAATTTTATGGAGATTGAAAATCAGTCGAAACTTAGAAACGAATTGGAAAAATTGAGGCTGGAACACACGGATCTGGACCGCGCCATTGATGCCCTGGAAGAATCTGGACGCGCAGACCAATTGCAGCTGACTAGATTGAAGAAAAAGAAACTCGCCCTTAAAGATAAGATTACCAAAATCGAAGACCAGTTATTTCCCGATATTATTGCATAACCGGTCATTCACATAACATCCATTAGCTGCGCAGGACTCATTAACCCTGCATCCTGGCTTGCTACCAGAAGGCCGCAACTAAAGATTCTAGCTTTCTAAAAACATGGACTGTTTGGGATTTTTCTGCAGATACATTTCCGTATCGGCACGGGCCATTACCGCCTCCGGGGAATCGGAATTGAGAATATGTGCAATTCCCGTTGAGACGGAAATGTCGATTTTCACATTTCCTGTGCAGAAGGGCGCACGAGCAAAAATCCTTCTCAGTTTTGCAGCTTTGTTCTTGGCGGCTCTCACGTCTGCGTGGTGGAGAATCGCTGCAAATTCATCGCCACCAATACGCCCAACAAGATCCGACTTGCGAAAATTCTCCGTCAGGCAGTTCGCAACATACTTCAAGACATGATCACCCATGGCGTGACCATATTGATCATTGATAGCCTTGAAGCGATTGATATCTAAATACATCAGACAAATGTTCGTTCCGTAGCGCTTGACATAGGCAATGGTCCGCTCCAGTTCATTCATGAAACCGCGTCGATTCAGCACCGGGACAAGAGGATCCTCGTAGGCCAGGTTTTCCAGAAAGTTGATGCGTTTGCTGGCAACGGCGAGCTCATGACGCAGAAATTCTAGCTCTTCCAGCAGTTCGACTATGTCTGTCGCTGAAGGGGTCCTGCGACTGGCACCGGTTCCCAAAGAAGCCGCATTGTTTCGAATGTCTCGCCTCTGGCCAGTCCGGTCACGGTTCGTATCAGTTCCTAAACCAGACCGATCAGGGGTTACAGTCGATTTCTCATTGCTTCTCATCAAGGGCCTATCGTTCATAGCGAAATTGAGCTTGATAATCCAAACTGAGCACTGATTCTTGCCAAATTGCCATTAAAATGTCTTAGGAATGCAAGGATTTACACGAGTGCTTCGTTATATGCTCTCATTCAGTTTTTAAGATATTCTAAAGACCATTGTGGACAGCAAAAGCGAATTTGATCTCGTGCTTGTAAACTATTGCAGCCCCTCTATAATCTGCATTTTCCGCTATTAATTTCTGGAAACGTGTGGGCATAGAATGACCCAAGCAGAAAACGATGTTGGACTTATAATGGGCAGCCAGTCAGACTGGGCCGTTCTCAAACTGGCTGCCGAAATCCTGGAAGAATTGCAAATATCCTACGGTTCAAACATCGTTTCGGCCCATCGAACCCCTGATCGCCTTTATGAATACGCAAAGACAGCGGAAGCGCGCGGTATTAAGGTAATTATTGCCGGCGCTGGCGGTGCAGCACATCTTCCCGGCATGGTCGCATCCCTGACAATTCTTCCTGTACTTGGTGTGCCGGTGAAATCCCGGTCGCTGTCTGGTCTCGACAGCCTCCTGTCAATCGTCCAAATGCCTGCGGGAATACCCGTGGCAACTCTGGCAATTGGTGAGGCTGGCGCTAGAAACGCGGCCCTGCTCGCCGCTGAGATCCTTGCCTTGAGCAACCCTGATCTTGGCCAACGCCTGAAAGCCTGGCGTCAGGCGCAAACGGATCGTATTGCAGAAGTTCCTTCAGAGGATGGTTGATTTTCCACTATCTCCCGGATCGACTGTCGGAATTCTCGGCGGTGGCCAGCTCGGCCGGATGCTTTCCCTAGCTGCGGCCCAGATTGGTTTGCACGTGCACATCTATGCTCCGGAAAAAGAATCACCAGCGTTCGATGTCTCTGCGTTTCAGACGGTGGCTCAATACAATGATTTGAAGGCGCTCGAAGAATTTGCCGGTGCCGTCGATGTGGCAACCATAGAATTTGAAAACATCCCTTTGGACTCCTATGAAACTGTCGGACAGATCGTTCCAATCGCTCCGAACGCCCATGCTTTATCTGTCGCACAGGATCGGCTTGCGGAAAAGGCGGCCATCAATGCCATCAACATTGAAACCGCCGCGTATGCTCCCGTAACTTCTATCGCAGAATTATCCAAAGCTGTTGAGATCATGGGAACACCGGCAATTCTGAAGACATGCCGTTTCGGTTATGACGGCAAAGGTCAGAGCAAAATAGAAGCTACATCGGATTTGAACCAAACCTTTAAAGACCTGGCCAGTGACCATCTGATCCTGGAAGCATTTGTTCCATTTGATCGGGAAATATCCGTTATTGTCGTCCGCGACCGAAACCAGATGACCGTGGCGTATGCACCGGCAGAGAATGTTCATGAAAATCATATCCTGAAAACATCAACTGTTCCCGCCACTCTCTCGGACGAGGTCCAAGATCAGGCTAAAGCGATTGCCTGCCAGATCGCCGAAGAACTGGATTATATCGGCATCCTGGGTGTTGAAATGTTTCATGTCACGGATGCGGGCAAAGACCGGTTGCTGGTCAACGAGATTGCGCCACGCGTGCACAACAGTGGCCACTGGACACTAGACGCGTGTGCTGTCAGCCAATTTGAAAATCATATTAGGGCGATTGCAGGATGGCCGCTAGGTCCTGCAGACCGGCATTCCGATGCGGAGATGACCAATCTCATCGGAAACGAGGCAAACAATTGGCCTGAATATGCACGCCAAGAAGCAAGCGGACTGCATTTATACGGTAAAAACGAAATTAGGGCAGGACGGAAGATGGGGCATGTGACGCGACTTTTCCCGAGAACAAACAGGTAAACCCCATATCTCCTTCTCCCCCCTTTCATTCGTCGCGTGAGCAGCGACTTGCGGACAGAGCAAATACAATTTAACCGGTAATACTGAGGCTGAGTTAAACGCGGTTTTGCCGGGCGATATTCTGTGGCCGGAGTTCGGTAACTTTCGGTCGTAGCGTTGGGGTATGCTTCTCCAGAAATTTTCTGATTTCCGTGAAAGCGCCAACCCGGAACAAACCCGTATGTCCAGCGGTATCAAAGACCATCATTTCCTTGGGTTCATTGGCGAGATTGAAGATTTCCTGACCTAGTTCCAATGGAATCAATTCATCCTTGCCGCCGTGCATGACAAGCACGGGAACATTAACTTTGTGAATGATCTTGCGAGACTCGAATTTGTCTAGCAGGAATGTTCCGAAGGGGAAAAATCTATACTGTTTAAATCGAAAACTGATGACGTCAGGGATCGACGTATAAGGGGCTTCTAGAACGAGAGCGCTGACGTCGCGATTACCGGCAACCGGTATAGCAACACCAGTACCGAGTGATTCTCCATAGACGACGATGTTTTGAGAATCAACGCCAAGAGATCGCAATGTATCGTAGGCAAACAGCCCGTCGGAAATCAGCCAGGCTTGGCTCGGCATGCCTGAAGATCCGGAATAGCTCCGATGACTCGGCATAAAGACCCCGTATCCACGGCGCGTAAAGCGATGAATGCGTTCCCGGCGAGAGGCCAGATTTCCACTAACACCGTGGTAGTATAGAATTGTCGGATAACCGGGATCTGCAGGGGAATGCCAGCAGACGAGCTTTTCGCCATCCGGGCTTTCGATCTCCATCTCATCGATGTTGTTCAGACCAATCGATGCAGGGTTTACACGGGTTTTATCGGGAGAATACAGCAACAAAGGTTGTATAATATACAAGGTAACCGCAACGATGGCATAGATCACCAGAAGCGCACCCAAAATCATCAGAACTGTGAGCATAAATTGCCTAACACACTTTTTATATTACGCGTTTATCTGATCCGGGTGTTCCCAGCCCCGATCTTCTATCGAGTGTTCCCGTATTCTTACGAAATTTCCGGAAATATCCGGGAACGTTTCATCAGGAGTACATGATTATTGGACCGAATCCTCAAAATCCTCCCGAATATGGTAAACGCAGCATGAATCTAAAGACCCAGACTACTGTCCCCGCACTAGCTATTCATGTTTGTGAAAGTTCTTGAAAATACCACAGACAACCCAATCGAAATATCGATGACCCCCGGATTGTCAGGCTTTTCTAGAGATGAAGTGAATTTCCTTAAATGATCTCATACTGAAACTTGGCGCAGAAGCTACAGCATATACCATTTATTTTAAACAGTTAATATGTGACCAATTGATCCAATTTTCGTGATCAGGGATTTGGGGCACCATTTGTATATTCTAAGTAGAAATCCCCCCAAAAATAATATAACTACAAAGCTTTAACGATTTCCTCAGTCATTTTTTTGGCATCGCCAAACAACATCAGAGTATTATCTCTGTAAAACAGAGGATTATCGATACCTGCATAACCAGAACTCAGGCTCCGCTTGTTGAACATTACCGTTTTGGCCTTCCATACTTGCAATACCGGCATTCCGTAGATGGGCGATGTTGGATCATCTTCAGCCGCCGGATTGGTCACATCATTGGCGCCAATCACATAAGCCACGTCCGCCTGCGCAAAATCATTGTTGATGTCTTCCAGTTCAAACACTTCGTCGTAAGGAACATTGGCCTCTGCCAGCAGGACATTCATATGCCCCGGCATACGTCCGGCGACTGGGTGGATGGCATAGGCGACATCAACTCCGGCGGCTTTCAATTCATCTCCCATTTCCCGCAACGCATGCTGGGCCTGGGCAACGGCCATGCCATACCCCGGAACAATGATCACTTTGCTTGAATTCTTGAGCATAAAACCAGCATCATCTGCAGATCCCTGCTTGATCGGCCGCTGCTCGCCGTCACCACCTGCCACCGCAGCGGTTTCGCCTCCAAAGCCGCCCAAGATCACCGAAATGAAAGAGCGGTTCATGCCCTTACACATAATGTAAGAAAGGATGGCCCCGGACGACCCAACCAGGGCACCGGTTATGATCAAGGCCGTGTTTCCAAGGGTGAACCCAATTCCGGCCGCCGCCCAGCCTGAATAGGAGTTCAACATGGAGACAACCACAGGCATGTCAGCTCCACCGATGGGGATGATGATCAACACACCGATGATCAGTGAGACAATGGCAATCATCCAGAACATGGTTCGGGACTCGGTTGCAACCAGCTGATAAATCAGGAAAACGAGAAGCAGGGCGAGGGCTATATTAATGATGTGCCGCGCCGGCAGCATAATAGGTGCACCGGACATACGGCCATCGAGTTTCAGAAAGGCAATAACAGAACCGGTAAACGTTATCGCGCCGATAGCGACGCCCAGGGACATTTCAAACAGGCTTGCTTTAGCGATGGTGCCTATCTGTCCTATGCCAAAGGATGCGGGTGCGTAGATCGCCGCGGCGGCAACCAGCACTGCAGCCAGGCCGACAAGACTGTGAAAAGCCGCGACCAGCTGCGGCATGGCGGTCATTGGAATGCGCTGTGCCACAATGCCGCCGACAGCACCACCGATCCCCAAGCCGACAATGATCATCAGCCAAGAGAAAACTCCTGACGGCGCGGCAATGAAAAGCGTCGTGAGAATTGCGATGGCCATGCCAACGATGCCAAAGGCGTTGCCGCGTCTGGAGGATTCCGGAGACGAAAGCCCCCTGAGTGCGAGAATAAACAGGACACCGGAAACAAGATATAAGAGAGCAACAAGATCTGCAGTCATCGTTACCGCTCCTTCTTCTTATACATGGCGAGCATTCTCTGGGTTACCAGAAATCCGCCAAAAATGTTTACCGCAGCAAGAATCAACGCAACAAATCCAAAAAAGTTCGCCAGTCCGGTACTACCGCCGCCGTCACCTTCCACGGCCTCGACACCGACCGCCAGCAGGGCCCCGACAATAATCACGGAACTGATGGCGTTGGTAACCGACATGAGCGGTGTGTGCAGTGCCGGTGTCACGGCCCAGACGACGTAATAGCCGACAAATATGGCCAGCACGAAAATTGAGAATTGAAAGACAAACGGGCTGACTTCCCGTGCATTTTCACCGGCAGCCATAACGACGTCGATGAGTGCAAACTGGAACATCAGAAATCCCGAAACAAACAGTGCCATCAGGGATATTAGTTTTCGTGAGGTCATCATCACGCGCCTTCCTTCGTCAATGCCGGATGCACGATTTTCCCATCTCGCGTCACCAGCGTTCCCTGGATAATTTCATCTTCCCAATCGATCGCCAGTTCACTTTTCTCACTGTCAATCATCGTCGTGATGAAAGCGAGAAGATTTCTGGCGTACAGACTGCTGGCATTGACCGCCAGATCACCTGCCAGATTCAAAGGTCCCATTATCGAAACACCGTTGCGAACAACCGTCTTGCCAGGTTCGGTGAGGGCACAATTGCCACCCCGTTCCGCCGCCAGGTCAACGATCACAGCGCCGGCAGGCATACTTTCAACCATTTCTTTGGATATGAGCTCCGGCGCCGGACGGCCGGGAATGAGAGCCGTGGTGATCACGGCATTTTGCTGTCTGACATGATCGGCAATCAGTTCCGCCTGCTTTTTCTTGTATTCGTCGGACATTTCTTTGGCGTAACCGCCTGCGGTCTCGGCTTCCTTGAACTCCTCGTCTTCAACGGCGATGAATTTCGCCCCAAGAGATTCGACCTGTTCCTTAGCCGCCGGACGCACATCCGTAGCCGTTACGATAGCGCCCAGCCTACGTGCGGTCGCAATCGCCTGGAGACCGGCAACACCGGCACCCATGACAAAAACTTTCGCTGCGGGAACAGTCCCGGCGGCGGTCATCATCATTGGCAGGGCCTGGTTGAAATGGGCGGCCGCATCGATAACGGCTTTGTAGCCGGCGAGATTCGACTGCGATGACAGTACATCCATCGACTGCGCACGGGTGATGCGGGGCATGAATTCCATGGAAAAACTGGTCACCCCGGCACCGGCGAGCTGTTCCAGCCCGCTTCGGTCGCCAAAAGGGTCCAGCATCGCCGCGACAATGGCTTTGCCCGGGAACTTCGCGATCTCGTCAGCGTCGGGACGGCGCACCTTCAGAATGATATCGGCACCGCTCAGGGCATCATCCGCACTTGCAGCAATCTTCGCACCAACGTCCTGAAAATTCTGATCCGAAAAATGAGATCGCTCACCAGCGCCAGACTGTATGACGACGTCGCATCCAAGGGATATATATTTTTTTGCCGCATCGGGGGAAAGGGCGACCCGCGGCTCTTGTGCTGATTCCGCCAGCACAGCGAGTTTAGTCATTGATGGCTCCGTCTGGACCTCTACAACTCAAATGGCTCATAATCTGGAGAGTAACCGGGAAATCGAATTCAACAGGATCGAAGGACATTAAGGACATTCCAGCCTGCCAAAAGGGACTGCATCGACTGCCCCGCATTTAAAGTCAGCATGTCTCAAAGTAAAAATATTGCCATGAAAACAAGCAATAATACGCATCCAATGGTTCCCCATTTAGTAAGCGCTACAAACAAACCATAGGTTTTCTGGTGCTCGTCGACATCCATCGCCGAGTGGCTTTCCGAAAGATCAACACTCATAAGGCGGTTGCTCCGCTGCTGTTGCAATCAAATTCGTGGGTATCCCCGTCGTTTCAAGCTCTTCCTATAGCAAAGGGAGGCTGGCCCGCAAAGTTTTTTATGGTTTTTCATCGTGTTGGCGCACAGGATTCGGGCAAATTATTCAATTGGCACATGAAATATATGCAACCTCGCGAAGGACCGATCCAGTTTTATAGACGACTTGCAAATGCCTTGGGCGTTTAGAGCCGGGATTCTACTAGCGGTTGCTGCATGCCGGCTATTTTGAATGTGTCCTTCTGTCGTTTCGCAAGAACATCCATATCGAAGTTCTCAATATACTCGTTAAATATCCGATAGAAATTCAAGCGAGCGTTTAAATGCAGAAATACACCACCAAGCCCAAGGGCCGCCCGGTCCATGAATACAAATTCACGCGGAACAGTGACCGGGCCTTTTTCCCGAAGTCCCTTGTGCACCTGGAAAGCCTGGGACCTTCCATAATCGGCAGGGCTGACCCCATCGGCCAGGGATCGTTCCCGATCCTCGAGCAATGGGCCATAGATGAAATTTGCCCAGATATTCAAGATATCGATCAGATCGTTGGATAAATTCGAAAATCCCCAAGTCTCATAAGCATGGACGATGAGATCCCGGTTGCCGGTTTCGAGGCCTTTGTAAAGATCGATCACCCCCTGCACAAATTTGACCGGAAACGCGCGCATACAACCATAGTCGAGCAGATTGATCCCGGCCGGCCGGTCCTCGGCATTTTCAAAAATCGTGTAATTGCCGAGATGGGGATCACCGTGGATTATGCCGTAATGACTGAAGGGAAACCACCAGGCTTTGAACATCGCACGCGCGATGACGTTGCGGCTCTCCAGATCATGGTCTTTATAGTTGAGAAGCGGTTTGCCTTCCATCCAGCTCATGGTCAAAAGCCGGCGAGTGGAGAGGGATTTGTCGACTTCCGGAACCCGGATGAGTTCGTCGTTCTCAAATATCATGCCATAGAGACGCATATGCCGGGATTCCTGGATGTAATCCAGTTCCTCCCGCAGTCGCGCGGAAATCTCCTTGGAAATTTCAGAGGTGTTAATGGCGGAGTCCATACGCTTGTAAATAGATAGGACAATCTTGAGCTGGTTGAGATCGGCTTCAACCGCGGATTCCATTTCCGGATATTGTAGTTTGCACGCCACCTGACGACCGCTCTGTATCACGGCCTTATGGACCTGTCCAAGAGAGGCCGATGCTGTGGCTTCGCGACCAAATTCTGTAAAGTGACTCTGCCAGTCCGGTCCAAGTTCGGCGGCCATTCGCCTTTTGACAAATGGCCATCCCATGGCCGGTGCCTGACTTTGCAGCGATCCCAGTTTCTCGGTATATTCCTGAGGTAAGGCATCGGGGATGGTGGAAAGCAGCTGGGCCACCTTCATCAGTGGGCCCTTGAGGCCTCCCAGCGCAGCAGCGAGCTCCGCGGCATCCTTGTCCCTATCTGAAGACATGCCGAACAGGCGTTGCCCGGCCATACGGGCGGCGACACTCCCCATGTTGGCGCCGACCCGGGCGTAGCGTTGTACCCGCCCTGACAACCTGTTTGCTTCTTGATCGGATGAGTCTGACATTAGGTTTCCAACAAAAGTGAAGATCTCAATAGATACCAGATATATTTCCGCGTGGCGCCCGTTCCATTGAACATAGGGAAGAAACTTGGAAACGGAACACTTCTCGAAGTGTATTTTAGTTCAAATCCCGCAACCAGGATTGGATTTGGGGCATGGAAAGGAACTTTCAAACCTTGCCGATATTCGGCACGATTCAGTCTTCCATAGCCTCCAGATCATCGATCATGCGTTCGATCACACTCAGCCCCATGGACCAGAAATCCGGTTCGCGGGCATTCAGGCCAAACGGATGCAGCAATTCATGATAGTTCTTGCTGCCACCGGCTTTGAGCATTGAAAAATATTTGTCGACAAACCCCTCATCGGCATTTTCATAGACTGCATAGAGCGAGTTCACCAGACATTCCCCAAATGCGTAGGCGTAGACATAGAAGGGCGAGTGAATGAAGTGGGGAATGTAACTCCAGAATGTTTCATATCCAGCTTCCAGACGCACTGAAGGACCAAGGCTCTCCCTCTGCACGTCAAGCCAGATTTCACCGATTTTTTCCGATGTCAGTTCGCCGGACCGACGTTCGGTGTGAATATTCCTTTCGAACTGATAAAAGGCAATCTGCCGTGCAACCGTATTGATCATATCCTCGACCTTCGACGCCAGCAGTGCCTTACGTTCGCGCGGATTAGTCGTCCGGGACAGCAGTTCCTTAAAGGTTAGCATTTCGCCAAAGACACTAGCGGTCTCCGCCAGTGTCAGCGGCGTCGGCGCCATGAGAGCGCCCTGCTCATTGGCCAGTACCTGGTGAACTCCGTGCCCCAGTTCGTGGGCGAGGGTCATGACATCCCGGGGTTTGCCCTGATAGTTCAGGAGAATATAGGGATGAGCGCTCGGAACCGTCGGGTGAGAAAACGCACCCGGTGATTTGCCGCTGCGCACGGGTGCATCGATCCAACCGCTTTTGAAGAACTCTGATGCAATGTCAGACATCTGCGGATCAAAGCCACTGTAAGCATCGAGCACGATGTTCTGTGCATCCGACCAAGAAATCACTTTCGAGGACTGATGAGGCAGCGGTGCGTTACGATCCCAGTGGGCAAGTTTGTCCTTCCCCAGCCACCGGGCCTTGAGTGCATAATAACGATGGGGAATTGCCGGATACTTTTCGGCAACTGCGCAAACCAGGGCATCCACAACGGTCCCTTCCACTCGGTTTGAGAGATGGCGCTCATCCGCCACATCACCAAAGCCCCGCCAGCGGTCAGAAATTTCCTTGTCCTTGGCCAGCGTATTGGTAATGAGAGTGAAGAGACGCAGATTGGACTGAAAAACATCGGCGAGGGCTTCGGCTGCCTGGCGGCGTTTTTCCGGGTCGCTTTCGAGCAGGCCGTTCAGGGTCGGCTCCAGGGACAGGCTTTCTCCCCCGACTTCGAACTTGAGTGACGTAATCGTTTCGTTGAACAAACGGTTCCAAGCGCCCCTGCTGGTGACTGACTTTTCATGAAACAGCTGTTCGAGTTCATCCTCAAGCTGGTACGGTTTTTCCTTGCGCAGATCATCAATCCAGGGCCGATAGACCTGAAGGTCGGGATTGACGCAGCACGCATCCACAACACTGTCTTCGAGGCGATTTAGCTCCAGGGAAAAGAAAAGCAGGCTTGAACTTATTTCCGTGAGTTTTTCCTGGATGTCGCCGTAAAATTTTGCACGGTCGGGATTTGAAGTATCACCGGCATAGAGAAGGCCCGCAAATGATCCGATACGTCCGGCCAGATCCTGCAGGGCTTCATATTCTCTGATAATTCGGGCGAGGTCGCCGCCGCCAGCTCCGTCGTCTACGATGTCGATCAGTTTACCCTGATAGCTGCCGTGAAACGTTTTGGCATCGGATTGTAGTTTCTTGATATCCTGATCAAGTTCCGGCGCATCGAGAGACGGATAAAGGTCTTCGAGTTTCCATTCCGGCATGTCCCCCAGCTGATCATCCCCTGCGGCTTGCGAAATCGACCAGTTCAAAGGCCCGCCAAATGGAAATTTCTGAAAGCTGGGACGAGAGAATTCGGATGCCATGATGTGAGGACCCTTTGCCTGTTGCCTGGATCAATTGTTTAGATCTGATATCTGGGAGTTTATTGCCCTGAAATGCAATCCGACACAATCGCAAATGATGAATAACGGCTTTCCAGACGCTGCAGACCGGAAATCCCAAAACGGGTCGCCCGTGAGCCATTTGAAAAGAAACTGGAAACGTTTTCGGGGATTGCCTGTCTCAATACAACACATATATCAGTTTCGATGTTGAAATTTAAAGACCTTATTTACGTTTTCTCTCCACTATTGCCGAAAGTAGAAGACCAATATTCGGTAAATGGCTGTTTCCAATTGAACGCCACAATTCTCGAAATTCGGTCATGGTTGCGTAAACAGTAAGTAAGAGTAAGCCAAATGGCAAAATGTGTTCTAATTGTCGATGACGATCCTGCCCAGCGCCGAATTCTCGAAGAAAATATCAAACGCTTTGGCTACGAAACCCTGACGGCCGCGGGTGGTGAAGATGCCTTGTCCATCCTACTTGGTGAGCAGGGGCAAAAGATCTCCCTGGTTCTCCTTGATCTCGTAATGCCGGAAGTCGACGGCATGATGGTGCTTGAGCGCCTACAGTCCCACAGCAAAAAGTTTCCGATCATCGTTCAAACGGCGAATGGAAGTATTGAAACGGCGATCGCCGCGATGCGCGCGAATGCAACGGATTTTGTGGTCAAGCCGGTCAGTCCGGAGCGGCTCGAAGTATCCATCCGTAACGCCTTAAAAATTACGACCCTTGAAGGCGAAATTACACGTATCAAGCGCACATCGACCGGCAATCTGTCCTTCGATGACCTGATTGCCAACAGCCCTTCCATGGACAGGGTCATCAAGCTCGGTAAACGCGCAGCCAATTCCAACATTCCGGTCCTCATTGAAGGCGAAAGCGGTGTCGGCAAGGAACTTATTGCCCGTGCCATACAAGGGGAAAGTGAGAGATCGGGCGCTCCGTTTGTCACCGTAAACTGCGGCGCAATACCCGAAAATCTTGTCGAGAGCATCCTCTTCGGTCATGAGAAAGGCTCTTTTACCGGAGCAACTGAAAAGCGCACCGGAAAATTTGTAGAAGCCAATGGCGGCACACTGTTCCTCGACGAAGTCGGCGAATTGCCCCTCGATGCCCAAGTCAAACTGTTGCGCGCGCTTCAGGAGGGCGAGATCGATCCGGTGGGTTCGAAAAAATCCGTCAAAGTCGATTTCAGACTCATCTCCGCCACCAACCGCGATATGATTGAACAGGTGAAGGAAGGTGCATTTCGGGAAGATCTGTACTATCGGTTGAACGTATTTCCCATACAGGTTCCGCCTCTCCGAGAGCACAAGGAAGACATCCCGGAGCTTGTCCAGCATTTTGTCACCCGGTTTGCGGCGGAAGAAGGAAAGAAAATAGAGCAGATCGACGCCCAGGCGCTGGATTTGCTGCAGTCCTATCCCTGGCCCGGGAATGTTCGTCAGCTCGAAAATGCGGTTTTCAGAGCCGTCGTTCTTGCGGATGTTGAAATTCTCAGTGTTGATGAGTTTCCGCAGATTGCGGCCCATGTGGAGGGCTTCCAAGCTGCAATTCCCGCCGCGCCGGAACCACGGGCAGAGCCTGAATTCGATCAGGTGCCGGCAATGGTCGGATGTGATCTGAAAATCCCGGAAACCGTCACGATCTCGCAACAAGGAACGAACGATTCCGTCGGAATTCCGGCGATGACTGACGCCGGCGACATCCGCAAGCTTGAAGAAATCGAGGCGGATATGATTCGATTGGCCATGGGCCGCTATCGCGGGCACATGACCGACATCGCCAAGCATCTGGGTATAGGCCGTTCGACACTCTACCGAAAAATGCGGGATTTTGGACTCCAGACCACGTCCAGTTAATCAGAACGGATAACTAGTCGCAACCGGCTAACGGTTTTTGCAGGAAGGCGTCAATTCCCCAATGAGTTCCCCATAGGGCGCCTTCCTTTTTTTCTCAACAAACCCAAGCCGTGAACCCTCTGCACGGCTCTTTCCATAGCTCCCCAACAGATCAAATATAAGTGATCCTGAGCTTGGCATTCAAAAGATATAATGTAACTTTGGGAGCTGGAACTCAGTTATTGTTTTATCCAACACATCGACGAACCAGAAATCGAAGGAAATTTTTATTTGAATTACTATATGTTCAAATTTGACTTTGTGCATTTTCGCCACAAAGTTTAATGAATTTGATACTTCTAAAATTTATGAATATTGAATGCTGGAGATTCCACCCGACCTCGGGTAACTTTCCGGAGATGAATGGGAGAAACAATTTATGGTAAAGCACATACTCAGTGCCCTGATCCTGGGGGCGTCCGTCGTTATTCAATCCTCCGCGTTTGCGATTGAACCCGACGCTCCGGAAGAACTCGTCACACCTCTTGACGGGATCAGCATGTACATCCAGAAAGATCTGGAAGCTCCCTTTCGCACATCAAATCCGGAATACCGGCTCCACCGTGGCGCCCTGGTCTCTTTTTATTCCGGTCGAAATTATAATCCGGTTTGGACCAGTGAAAAAGGTTTGACGGAACGCGCCTACCTCGCCATGGAAGAAATCCGGCGCGCTGATGACTACGGCCTGAGTGCGGATATATATGAATTGCCGCAAAATATTTCCTTTTCGGGATCCGATGAATTTGCCCCTGCGCAAATTGCCCGTGCCGAACTGCAAATGAGTTTTGCACTACTTGCCTATGCCCGCCATGCAGTTGGCGGTCGTATCGACCCTAATTCGCTCAGAAGCAAATACATTGACCAACAACCGGAATGGAAAGATCCCGTTGATGTCATGAAAGCCATGGTCGACGGCGATATCAAAGCCTACCTGGCAGACCTGCATCCGAAGCATCCGCAGTTTCTGGCATTGATGAAGGAACTCCGAAACCAGAGAGAAGTCAGGCAAACGACACAACTCGTGCGTCTACCCAAGGGCCCGACATTGAAACCCGGGATGCGTCATCCCCATGTCGCTCTGCTGAGAGAACGGCTGGAAGTCGACGAACCCTTCAACGACGACGGCGAAGCCGCAGACGAGAATATTTTTGATGATGAGCTTGCAGACGCTGTGCGTGCCTTTCAAAAAGAAAAGGGCTTGACTGTCGATGCGATTGTCGGTCCATCCACGAAACGGAATCTCAATGGGACCCAGAAGGATCGTATCAAAACCATCATTGCCAACCTGGAACGATGGCGATGGATGCCCCGCGATCTCGGGAAAATGCACATTCGCGTGAATATTCCGGAATATCGCTTTCGTATCATGAGCGATAACAACATTGTCCATGAAGAACGTGTCGTGACCGGAAAGACCACAAACCAGACTCCTATTTTTAGCGATAAGATGGAGACCGTTGTATTTAACCCTTACTGGTATCCGCCGAAATCCATCATCCAGAACGAGATCCTACCTGGTGCCCGGGTCAATCCCAATTTTGTCAGCAAAAAGGGATTTCAGGTGTCGAATTCCAGGGGCCAGCAGGTCAATCCGACAAGCGTGAACTGGAATAAGGCCAAACCCGGTAAAATCTTTTTCCGCCAGCCTCCAGGCCCCAGAAATGCCCTGGGAGAAATAAAGTTCCTTTTCCCGAACAAGCATGCGGTCTATATGCACGACACACCGACAAAATATCTGTTTAAAAGAGATGTCCGCGCCTATAGTCATGGCTGCATAAGGGTTCGTGATCCACGCCGTCTTGCGGAAATTATTTTGGGCCACGATGCAAACTGGTCAAAACGGCAGATCGGTGGTGCTATCGCTGCGGGGCAGAACCGCAAAGTTACGCTGCAAAACAAAATTCCCGTTCATGTCAGCTATTTCACAGCCTGGGTCGATGAAAGCGGACAAACCCGCTATGGCCACGATGTTTACGGCCACGACCGCAAAATCTGGGCGGCCTATTCCGGCCGGCCCATTCCGCGCGATCCCGCTGATCCGAAAGCAATTGCAGAACAGCGCCGGGCCGCAGCCCGCAAAGCGCAGCAGAGCCAGCCACAAAACCTGCAGTCCCTGTTTGCAACGATTTTCAACAACGATTAGAAAATCTGAAGGGATTTAACCAATTGAAATTAAAGGCCACATGTCCGCATGTGGCCTTTTTTCATTGTCCATTGAGGCCTTGAACACACGCTCCGCGACTCTGGAATCAGAGCCACTCCGATTTCAATCAAAATCCGATACACCAACTGATATTGCCGGATCGGTGTTTATCTAACTCTGCCTTGTTTTGCGCCATTTTGCCGACTAATCAGGATTAACGGGAAATAAACAATCATCAAGTTGAGTATGAGAGGATCCCACTTTCTTTTAAGAATGGATCCAAAACTGGAATTATTCAGCAAATTATGGGCGTCAGAAGTGACATTTTCATACTCTAAGACCTCATTCATGTTGGCCTGCAAGGGATCGATTACCGCATTTTGCCTGTTAATTGTCTGTCTGAGTTTCATGTTCGGTACGGCTCCGACAAAAAGTGCCGACCCCCGAAACCAAACAATTTCAATTTACAATATTCACACGAAACAGAAGTTGCGCATCGTCTACAAGCGCGATGGCCGCTACATCAAGTCTGCACTCAACAAAATCAATCATGTGATGCGGGACTGGCGCACAGACAATCAGATTAAGATGGACCCCAAGCTCATCGACCTCATGTGGGAACTGCACACGGAGCTTGGATCGAAAGAACCGATCCACCTGATTTCGGGATATCGCTCAAAGAAAACAAATGAAAAGCTGCGAAAAACCCGCGGAGGTCAAGCTAAGTTTTCCCAGCATATCGTCGGCAAAGCCGCTGATGTCCACTTCCCGGACGTGTCCATAAGGCAAATGCGGAATTCCGCCATGGTTCGGGAGAGAGGTGGTGTGGGTTACTATCCGACTTCGGCCCTGCCGTTTGTACATCTGGATACCGGCCGCATTCGCCACTGGCCGCGCATGAACCGGTATGAGCTCGCCGCTCTTTTTCCGGACGGTCGATCGCGTCACGTTCCAAGTGATGGAAAAAGCCTTATATCCAGGGACTACAAAATTGCCATGACCCGGTTGAGTGCAAGTAAGAAATTCGACGCCAGGGTGGCGCTTGGACAGATCTCCCGACAGCAGCAGCGAACAAAGGTTGCGGCACTGTCAGATGCCAATAAAGGGGTCATCAAACCCGGCAATTCACTAAAGTTTGCCTCGCTTGTCCCGCTTCCCAAGCCCGCGTCACGCCCACAACGGGACGCCAGCAAGCGCATTACCGCCGTACCGGAACCGTCCCGCGTCGACCGCAGCTGGTTTGCATTCATCACACGCAAAGACAGCGGCACGGAACCGGATGATGGACGCCTGAAGTTGGCTTCTGCAAATCCGGCCATCCTGCGCCGCGGGGATCCCCTTTCCCGTCGAGACCGAAATACGCCCCTGCCCAGGGATGACGGATGGGTACGGGCACCGGCCTATGATGATGAGCATCCGGAAGAACTCAGCTATCGTCCGTTCCCGGTTCTGCCACTGATGTCGGAAAAATCTGTGAGTGAAAACCGGCAGCTCGCTCGACTAACACAACCGGACTTTAAGCGCACATATCTGCTCATTGGTGAACCAGTTCAGCGAATTCAATTAAACTTCCGTTCCGGTATGCAATTTGCGGAGATGCTGTGGATTTCGCAGTTCACCGGTGAAGCCGTACCTAACTTGCTTACCGGCGAGACAGGTACTGACACCCGTCAATCCAGCCGCTCACAGACGGCACGTTAGTGCTCGCTTCGGTATCCTAATAAATCAGGAGCTTCCGCAACGTCTGCGATCCAAGGGATCAATCGCCTACTCCGGAAGCATTCCCAGAGCCTGAAGATAAGTTTCCAGAATTGCTTCCTGTTCGCGCCGTTCCGTATCATCTACTTTGCGCAGGCGGATCACGGCACGCAGAGCCTTGTTGTCAAAGCCCATGGCTTTTGCTTCTGCGTAAACTTCTTTGATATCCGCCGACAAAGCTGTTTTTTCTTCCTCGAGTCTCTCGATCCGCTCAACGAAAGATTTCAATTGATTCTTTGTCGCACTAGAATCAGCCAGCATAGTGCCTCCAGTTCAAGTTTTGATTTTTTTGAGAGTCAAAGTCTTAGGTGGCGACTCTTGCGAAGAATATCCGCAATTGACCTGCTCGAGGATGATAGTGCCCCCGCCGTAGGCAGGCAAGGCAACAAGAAAAAAAATAATTCAACCTGTGAATATTACCGGACACAGGCCGTTGCGGCCCTTGTTTAGTGACCC
>CAJHZG010000047.1_pt1 | contig 18590 bp, 22 predicted proteins | sample 9198901 | NCBI WGS metagenome assembly CAJHZG01 (sample SAMEA7708382, study PRJEB35096) | sediment metagenome | biome: marine neritic benthic zone biome [ENVO:01000025]; feature: sediment [ENVO:00002007]; material: shallow marine sediment [ENVO:03000034] sea grass bed [ENVO_01000059] ... | reverse complement strand
CCTCAGGTGAAGAAAAACACTACCAATGGATGTCCGTCTATGAATGCAGTGGTACTGGAAATTGGAAGATAAAGTCCCTGTTTGCAGTGGAAATAACGGATTCGACAGGGGCTGCCTGCCCGGACCTGTTCAATTTCTACAAGGTATTTCACACGGACTAAGTCGGAGTGCGGAAGAAAATCTGATTCGATTAACGTTTGTTCCGGTTGGGTAAAACTTGTACAGCACAACTGGAATTTATTTTGATTATGTGAGGAAGAATTCGCATTCTCTAATTGCAATCGACTCGTTTAAGTGATTTAACTAATACCTAGGGAATATCGAATGTCTGGGGCGTAGTGAAACTTGATCTAGGCAGGTTGATGACTGACATTCAATTGACCCAGCGCGAGCGGCAGTGTCTCCTTTTGACAGCCTGCGGATTGCGGGAAGCGGAAATAGCAGAAGAACTAAGAATTAGTCCACACACGGTGCGCGTGCATCTTGTGAATGCTAAGAAGCGACTGGGCGCTTCCAATAAACCTCATTCCATAATTTTGGCTTTGATGACCAACAATTTGAATTTGATGGACATTATGGAGATGTCTCGGTTCAGACCGGGGAACAGCGCTCCACTATCAATGGCATCGGGCACCGCATCTTCGTTTGAGGACGCGAATACTTCGTTGTTAATCAAAGAGAATTAACCCGTAGTTTCAGCGAAATGAAGGCCATTAAGGTCCGCAGAGCATTGACCGTTTGCTCTGCAGCTTGCCTGTGGTCATTTTCCACAGTACCGGTATCCGGAACTGCATGCTTGGCAGGAGAAACTGTCACTGTTCTGCGGAGCTGTGTCCTTTCTCCGCACTTACGTGCTTAGATCTGAAAACAATTCACAGCCTCGGTCCCTATTCGCTTTTAGCCATAAACGATTAGTTATATTGACTAGAATATGTTAATCCAAGGACAATAAATCTTTGGAGAATCCTTATCCTTCTGTCCTCACTTCATCTATCAAAAAATAGTCGTGGGAACCACTGATGAGTGACAACAAGAAACCCGACAAGAATATTTCCGATTATATGAGCCCAGAGAACAGAGCTCTACTCATGATGGTAAGATTTGATTTTGCGATAGCCGCCTTCAAAAACGGACAATATATAGATCGGGATCTGCTACTCACGGAACTCAAAAAATCTTTCGAGCAAGCGGAACAACAAGGTGCAAGACGCAGCTTCAAAGTCATAAATTGATTGATGTGAATCTCGCGGTTCCTATGGCGCTGACTACCGAGCTATACGCAAAAGTCAGGGACACGCTCTGTCAACGACGGCATTTGCTAACGGCCGATTTCCAATCCGCACCCTTCAAGGCACTCTCAAAACACTGAATAGTGGCAATCGCATTGCGCGTTCCCCCACACAAACGAACAGCATTCGTTGGTGTCCAGATATTTCCAGCACCCCAATCCACTTTACCAGACATCAACCAACTGAAACACTTGACGGGCTCGACCGTCTGTTCGGAATTCTTGCATAATCTCGCCAGATTCCTTGGCTTATGAACATTGAGCGCTTCCGGAATAGATTTACGAACCTGGTTCGCACAAACTGATGTCAGAATATTCCTTTTTACGGTGGGGGCCGGAGCAATAACCTTACGCTTCCGGGGAACTGGGATTTTGTTTGTTGCTCCGAGGGAAGCAATGTTTTTGTTTTCTGAATTGGTCTTCTTATCAGAACCATTGCCAGACCCGTTATCAGGTCCTCGGGATGTATTCAGGGTTATTCTCCCACTTTCTTTGCCATCACTTTTGCCGGTCAGTACCGAGGCCTGTTTCTGCTTGTTCCCCGCATCCTCCTCCAGTTCAACTTTGCTGGCCTTCCCGGAGCTTTGCAATTCTTTGACAAGGGCCTCATAGTCTTTTTTCAGCTCACTATACCGCTTCGTTGTTGCTGAATGTTGAGACTTCGTGTTGCTGAGATTGAGCCGAATCTGCTTCAGTTCCGTGGTCAATTGTGTATTTTGAGTCTCCTGATCCTGACTTTCCTTTTTGTAAATCTCAATCGCACGGCTAAGTTGCGTATTGATCTCTCGTTCATTTGTCAGATCTTTCTGAATTTTTTTTAACCGACCCTGAACAGAACGGCGCTCGGATTGAACAGTGTCCCGTCGCTTTTTCTGTCCTTTTTCCAGTTTTGCAAGTTGCACGCGCAATTTCTCATTTGATTTCGAATTGGACACTAGCGTTTTTTTCAGGGACTCATTTTGGGCCTTTAGGGTTTCTAACCTACTTTTCTCGCTCTGAATCGATTTCCTGGAATTGAGAAGTTGTTTCTCCAATTCGGCTATTTGAATTTTAAATGTGTTCTGTTTCGATAAGCTCACTTGTAGTTTCTGCGCCGATGCCTGCAAATCCGCTTTAGCCGCAACCAGTTCTGCTCCTTCTTTCGCACTGTTTTTATTTTTCAGTATTTCGTTTTGTTTCTCAAGCGTTGCGATCCGGCGTTGGTCGCTTTGAATTGTCTCACTGGATTTGACGAGATGGGCTTCCAGTTCCGCGATCTGGCGCTGGAATTTCTGCTGTTTTTTCGTGCTTGCCTGAAATTTCCCCATAGTCGTTTCGAGTGCGGTTTTTGTCGACGTCAATTCCGACTGTATACTCTGGAGTTCCGCAGTCCCAATCGTTCCGGCATTCTGTACGCGCTTCAGACCCTCAGTCAGATCCGCGTTTTGCCGGACCATGTCGGCATTGACTGATTCCAAATCCTTAATTCTGGTTTTCAGTTCTGTTTGCAGATTTGCCGACTGCTTGAGTGCTTCCTGATTAGAAACCAGCTGTTGCTCCAATTGCTGCAGAGATTTTCTTTGCTCAGCAAGTTGAGTTTCTCTAACGGACAGCAGGTTCTCGCTATCGTCGGCGCCAAATAACTGGAAGATCCATCCGGAGAGTGCAAAAATAATAAGAGCCGCATAAACTAATGAGCGACGTTTTCCCTGCTTAGGCTCTGCGACCTCAGCATATGGTGAGGCAAAAATTTCTTCGGATCCTTGATCCGTGACATCTATGTGCGCGGCCTGTCCTGGTTCTTCTGATTCCGATGCTTCTGAAGATCCCACACGGGCCAGAGCTTCGGGTTCGGAAGCTTTATCAATATAAGAAATTGAATCGGCATTTACAGCAAGATCAAATCCTTCCTTCTTCAAGGATTCGTCTTCGCCTTCTTCATAAGGTGATGCTTCAACTTCTTTGGATTCTACGTCCTCAGCCTCTTCTTTTGTGTTTTGAGCCTCTTCAATCTCATCGTCCGCATCCTCATCGACCACTGGCTCGGTTTGAACCGACGCAAACGAGCGGGTTCCAAAATTCCACAAATGCCCTTCAGGATCTCGACACGTATAAAATTGACCGCCTTCGCCGTCATCTGTTGGTTCGATGATGATTTTGCCGCCTGCTTCGCGTGCCAGTCGACAGTGCTCTTCCAGATCATCAATAGAAATGTAACAGGACTGAGTATTAAAGCCGCCATTCTGGTCCGGCTGGCTCATATGTTTTTCAAAAACCGGATTCGTTGTCGGACAAACAAGGACCTGCTGATCTCCGAGCAATAGGGAGATAAACATGACATTGTAATCGGAATCACGAGAAATCTGCTGCTCTGTAAACCCAAAGGTCTTACAAAGCCACTGGCTACTTTTCAGAACGTCTCGGTAACGTATAAGCGGCGATATTTGGGGAACTTGGACCATGGTACATACATACGACTCAAATTTTCAACACGGTGTCCTGAGAGGCCATAACCTCTCTATTGTACGGCACAAAAATGTCACGGATAAGACCCTGAACCCTACCCCGGCGAAGATCTCACCCATAGGCTCGAAAACTCAGGAGCCGTCCCCTCAGTCCGAGCTATATAATTCAACCTCGCGTCTCAGATCTTTATATTGAAGCGTTCTACCCATCCTGGAATACAATTTTGCGTATAAAACTCCTAACGGAGTCACGGAACCAGTCTATTTTGATTAACTATAAACTATAACATTGGCAAATATATTCAAACCCATAATATGTTGTCGACTGAATTGGCGCTTTACACCCTCTCTTTAGGGGTCTTATGCCGTCTTTCAATGATCTCCCTCGCACTCTCCAAAACACATCTAACTGAATTTATCGCAGGTTTTTCAGGGACTAGGCTCGTCGGTGAGCGAAAATGGGAAATGCTCAGACCTGAAACAGTGAATAATGGCCGCCCTAAACTTTAGGTCGCACAATTTTTTTGATGCCGGGCCTTTAATCTTTCAAATTTCTGCTCCTGTTCCGAGCTTTCCTTTTGATCCTTGTCTTTCAACATCCGTGCTGCAACGTAACTGTAGGCCATGGCTTCATAAATTTCCGCGCAAGAAAGATTTTTAGTTTTCTTCTTGGCTTTCTTAACTCTGGGCCGACTTGCAGGTTTCGATTTTTTGGGTGGGGTTTGTACCAGTTTTGGTTGTACCGCGGGTGTCTGACTATTCTGGCCGGTCTGATCGGAAAACAATGATCCTATCCCACCGGTGCTTGAACACGCAGACAAAGCCAATACGGACATTAGAAGGGGTACAATGAACTTCATCAAATAGACTCTACGCGTTATGACTTGCGAAAACAAATACCACAATCAGCGAATTCTAAAAATCCATCTGTGCATAAAAATCCAACACCCGTTCCCCTGCCAAGTGTATTCCCTCTCTCCGGAAATTGGTGTCTGATCTGCAACACAATGCGCGAACTTAGTGGCGCAATATTATTGTATTGCTCTCGGAAAATTAAGCGTTACCAGCCTGTGCATTGGACATTTTCTGTTTTCTTCTATTTCTTTCACTCGCAAAACGGGTCTGATAGGTTCACATTTTAGTCCAGGGTTCTAACCGGGAACACGCAAATCGATGCCCCTCCTGCCAATCCGCAACAATGTCGAAATATATTACGAGATCGTGGGAACAGGGCCCCCTCTTCTTCTCATCAGTGGAACAGGACACAATCATTCGTTCTGGAGCGGGCAACTGGAAAAATTCTCCGCCGATTTCCAGTGCATCATTGCAGACAATCGCGGTATCGGAAAAAGCTCGGTCCCGGATCCTGGTTACAGCCTTGCGGACATGGCTGATGATCTCATTGAGGTCATGGATCATCTGGGGTTTGCTGAGTTCCATCTGATGGGCTTCTCGATGGGTGGTCATATGGCCCAGGAGATTGCCACAAAACACCCGGAAAGAGTGAGAAAGCTTGGTCTTCATCATACCTGGTCGCGATGCGATGCAAGACTTAGGGACTTTCAGGCGATGCGCTTAAGACTAGCAGAACAAGATGATCTCCGGGCTCTCTTCGATTTGAGTTTTTTCAGCCTCTATTCTCCCGAATTTTACAAGAACAACGAGAAAGCCCTTGAAAGCAAGAAATCGGAGATGATGAGACAGGTTACTTCGCTTCAGGGATGGGCAGGTCAACTACAGGCGTGCATCAACGGTGACACATACGAACGCCTCCCCTCAATTCAATCACAAACATTGGTCACGTGTTCCCGGATGGATTTCATTGTCCCGCTCCATCTCTCCCTGGAAATCGCAGAGCGTATTGAAAACTCTGAGCTGAAAGTCCTGGAAGGTACCGGACATGTTGCCCTTATCGAGCAACCTGATATATTTGCCCGGCTATGCATCGACTTTCTAGCGGATTGAATTTCCGTACCAATTCAGTTTGACCGTCAGTTTGCCTTTGAGCCGGATGTCGCCTGTTAATATTGACTTTGTATTGATCCAATTCGATGAGAATTTCGTAACACTAGGGCGAAATTTATTATTGGATTATCTATGGTCGGGCTCAATATTGCGGTAGTAGGATCCGGTATATCAGGATTATCGGCCGCTTGGCTTCTTTCAAAAAAACACGATGTCACGGTTTTTGAAGCGCAGTCTCATTTCGGCGGTCACAGTAACACGGTCGATGTTGCCGATAATAAACAATCGGCCCCTGTGGACACTGGTTTCATCGTCTACAATACTGCTTGTTACCCCAATCTCACGGCCTTGTTCGAGACACTCAACGTTCCCGTCAGGGATGCGCCCATGTCCTTTTCCGTGTCCATCGACCGGGGTCACTATGAATACTCGGGAACAGGCTTCAACGGATTGTTCGGCCAACGCAAGAATTTGTTGAATCCCTGGCATTGGCGCATGCTGCTCGACATCTCCCGATTTTTCAAAAACGCTTCAAATTACGATCTTAACGCGTTACCGGCGGACATGACATTGGCGGAATATCTTCGCCATCAGGGCACTCATCGCTATTTTATTCAAAGACATATATTGCCCATGGGAGCGGCCATCTGGTCCATGCCCAGTGAAGAAGTTCTGAATTTCCCGGCCCTTAGTTTTTTGCGTTTCTTTGCCAATCATGGGCTTTTACAGATAAAAAACCGTCCCGCCTGGAGAACGGTCGCAGGCGGATCACGAGTCTATGTGGACAAACTAAGAGAAGACACACAGGCACGGTTCATTGGAAATAACAAAATCCAGAGAATTCGACGTCATGATACCGGGGTCTACCTGACCCTGGAAAACGGTCTGGAAAATCGGTTCGATCAGGTCGTCATTGCAACCCATGCAGATCAGGCGCTTGGGCTTCTCGGCGATGCCGACCACCAAGAAATATCACTTCTTGAGAAATTCGGCTATTCTTCAAACCGGACTGTGCTGCATACAGATTCAAGCCTCATGCCGCGCCGGAAAAATGTCTGGGCGAGTTGGAATTATGTTACCGACAGTGAACTGCATAACGATCTGCCGACAACCACCTATTGGATGAACAGTCTTCAATCCCTGAGTACAGAAACCAACTATTTCGTATCCCTTGATCCGGAGCACAAAGTTGCGTCGGATACAATATTGTACGAAACGAACTATACTCACCCGGTATTCGACCACGCCGCAGTCGAAGCACAAAAACGACTTTGGTCGCTGCAGGGAAGAAATCGCACATGGTTCTGTGGCAGTTATTTTGGTTACGGATTCCACGAGGACGGACTACAAAGCGGACTTGCTGTCGCCGAACATCTAGTAATGTCCGGCGTCCATGGCAGGTGGCCGATGAATCGGCTAGAATTTTCTTGCTTGACCGGTCACCGGAGTTGAGACCACTACAGGTCGCGGAGTAAACATGTTGCGCGCGTCAATTTATCGGGGAATTGTCGGTCACAATCGATTGCACCCCAAAAAACACAAGCTGCGATACCGGGTTTACTCTTTCTTGATTGATGCAGAAAAGATCGGCGAAACCGCACAAGCCTCGCGCTTATTTTCCCACAACCGGTTTAATGTATTCAGCTTCTATGACAGGGATCACAAACCACCGGCCTTTGCGTCTGTTTCCGATTACGTACGTCAACAATTGCAGCAGGCCCGTCTGGCTAATGATTGCCATCGAATATTCATCCTTTGTTACCCAAGATTGTTCGGCTATGTGTTCAATCCGCTCACTGTTTACTTTTGCTATGACAGGAGCCAAAAACTTGTTGCCACAATTTATAAGGTGACAAACACGTTCAAAGAACAGAGATCCTACATTATTCCCGTTACCCGGAGTTCCGGTGAATCCATCAGACAGAGTTGCGCCAAAGAACTTTATGTGTCGCCTTTCAATGAACAAGAGGGCACCTATTCGTTTACGGTTTCACCCCCTGGAGATCAGATTTCTGTTGCCATCACATATTCCAGTAACAACCGTGACGTACTCAAAACCTACTTTAAAGGCACGTCGGCTGAATTTAATGATCGAGAACTTCTGAAACTGCTCTTTAGCTACCCGCTCATGACATTCAAAGTCACCGCAGGCATTCACATTGAAGCCCTCTGGCTCTGGCTTAAAGGACTGAGAGTGCACAAACACAGGCGCACCCAAAGTTTTTCAGATTCGATAGTTAGCCAAAGAAAGGACCAAAGCGTTGGTTGACCAACTAACAGAAAAAAATTACCCGACCAATTTAGGTTCTTCCCCCTCACACCTCACCAACCTCGTGTTTGCTGTCTTTCGCAGGGCTTTGGGAGAAATCGACTATGGAAATATCCGGGTCATTCTCCCGAACCGCCAGCAACAGACGTTTGGTTCCAATCCGTCAGACAAGACTGTAACCCTCGATATCAAAACAGCGCGGACGCTCTTCCGTTCTCTCAGCCGCGGCTCGCTGGGATTTGCTGAAAGTTACATGCTCGGGGAGTGGGAAACAGATGATCTAGACAGGCTGTTTACGATCTTCCTGAAAAATGCCGATCACTACCGGGGCGGTAAGGGCGTCTTTCGCCAGCGAATTCTGGATAAGCTATTTCATCGTCTGCGACGAAATACCCGTGTCGGGGCGCGGAAAAATATCGAGGCCCACTACGATCTCGGAAACACCTTTTACAAGCGCTGGCTGGATAAGAATATGTTTTATTCCAGTGCGTGCTTTGACAACGAAGACTGGGATCTGGATCAGGCCCAATTGCACAAATGCCGGTTGATTCTGGACCAGTTGCATTTGCAGTCGAACCATAAGCTTCTGGAAATTGGATGCGGTTGGGGCAGTTTTGCCAAAATGGCGGCCGAGAGTCATCAGGTGGACATCACCGGCATTACTCTATCAAAGGAACAGCTCGAATATGCGCGAACCTCTGCTGGAAATGCAGGACTGGATCGTACGTGTTCCATTCAACTTCAAGACTACAGAGATGTTTCTGGCACCTATGATCGTATTGTTTCGATTGAAATGATTGAGGCGGTGGGACGAGAACACTGGGCCGACTATTTCAAGATTCTCCATGACCGTCTGACTGAAGACGGCATTGCGGTAATCCAGGGTATTACCATAGCGGAGAGCTGGTATGAACAGTACTGTCGCAGGCCTGACTTCATTCAGAGATATATTTTCCCCGGTGGTTTTCTGCCAACCAAAAAAATCATTTTTGAGTACGCGCAGGATGCCGGTTTTAAAGTCGAGATGAGCCGGAATTTCGGGCAGTGCTATGCCAGAACCCTGGAGATCTGGAAACAGCGGTTCCTGGCGGAATGGCCTGAAATTCTTCAACTCGGCTTCGATATGAAATTCAAACGCATGTGGGAATATTATCTGTCTTATTGCGCCGCAGGGTTCCGCCACGGAAGTATTGATGTGGGGCTATATCGTTTGACCAAACAGGAAACCGTCTAAAGGCCTGTCCTGGCTTCAAAGTCTCAAGATCTGCCCTATTGCGTTTTCATAAATGTCCGGATGAACCAGAAAAAAAACGGGTATGGTAGCAGTTTCGAAAACTTCAGCATCCAGACCATTTGCCAGGGAAATGCAATTTCAAACTTCTTATTTCGCAGACCCCGGAGAATAATTTCAGAGGCCCTGTCGACGCTCATTATCCAGGGCATGGGAAATTTGTTGACCCTTGTCATAGGCGTATCAACAAATCCCGGATTTATAATCGACAGATTGATATTGTGCTCCCCCAGTTCCGGATAGAGCGTTTCCGACAGACTGATCAAGGCGGCTTTCGTGGGTCCGTAGGCAAGGGACCTGGGTAGTCCTCGATATCCGGCTACACTCGACAGAATACCGATATGCCCGTTCCTGCGTTCAATCATTCCCGGTAAAATGGGGGAGATACAGTTAATGACACCGGAATAATTGATGGACATGCTACGGGTGACTTTATCCCTGTCCCACTCCTCCAGGGCCATCGGGTGCCAGATTGCGGCACCGAGCAGCACCAGGTCAATCGATCCGCACTGTCCTAGAATTTCTGACACAGCCTCGTTTACACGTTCGGGATTCCCCACATCGACGGGTATCGGAAACAGGCGTTCAGAATGCGCCGCAATATCTTCAAGAGCCTTCTGGCGTCGTGCGGAAATGAATACATTGCATCCCTGGCTTGCCAGGTCTTCAGCGATCTGCTTGCAAATCCCGGAACTTGCTCCCGTTATCCAGACATTCTGCCAGGGGCTGGCCATCTGTAATCTACATACCCGATAGCGGTTGCATGATCCGGCTCATCACACCTTTAAAGCGCGCAGACTCATCAAATCCTATCAGACAGATACAGTCCTGTCCCGGCTCGACAATCGGCTGATGTTCGACATCTTCGTCGAGATCCGAAATATCGCCCGGACCATAATGGCCGGTCTCGTCCCTGTAGGCTCCGGAAAGAACCAGGGTCAACTCAGTGCCGTTATGTCCATGTTCCGGCAGCTTTTGACCTGGAGCTATTTTGAGAAGCCGCAAATCCCCTTCCACGTCTTTTGACAGGGGAAGTTTCGCATAGTGAATTCCCGGACCCATCCAGCGCCATTTAACGGCCGAACTGTCACCCTCCTTCAAGGCCCGGATGCGGGCGATAAAATCCACCGTCTCTCCACCACCTGAATGTGTCGCCCGATCGATCCCGTGATTCCGACGGGAACCAAATGCCAATTCCGGTTCTGGCGCAGGCTGGTCGAGTTCGGAAGGCTCAAGGGTCTCCATCAGGACTGAACCCAGTACATCCAGTTCTTCGAGTTGAGACCGGCAGGAGTTGCAGAGATCCAAATGAGCGGCCACAACAGCAGACAAAGGCTCGCTGAGAGATCCTGATGAAAAACTCATCAGGGTTGATATATCGAGATGTTGTTTGATTTTCATTTCAAGTCCTCGACCGAAGCGCGAACCTTTTGATACGCCAACCGCATTCTTGACTTTACCGTACCAATTGGCAGATTCAAGGCTTCCGCAATTTCACTTTGTGACATTCCTTTGAGATAGGAATACTCTATTATTTCTCTTTGCTCCGTCGGTAGCAGTTTTAATGCACCCCGGATAACTCTGATCATCTGGTTCTTGGCAACCGTTTCATCAGCAGGTTCATCTGGTGAACTCTTTTGATACTGTTCTTCGGACAGTTCCTGCCACACCTTTTCCTTGCGCAACCGGTCAATACGCAGGTTTCTGGCAATGGTGTAAACCCAGCTTGCCAGGGATCCTCTACTTTCCTCGAACATTGACGCTTTACGCCAGACGGTCAGCATGGTCTCCTGGACCAGTTCTTCAGCAGTAGCGTTATCCGCCCCCTGCTTTAGAAGATAAGCCTTAATCCGCGGACCAAATTTTTCGAAGATCTCCTGAAACGCAGTGTGATCTTGTTGTGTCGCAACCTTTTTTATGAGTTCTGACATTATCACTCCGGCAGACACCGATTGACCCTGCCACTCGTAATTCCTGGATGTCTGAACGTTGAGCATAGCATTCGTTCCCCATTTTAGAAAACTTACGCTCCAGACATCCAATCGGATCAATATTGGCTGATTTATTCCACAATTATCAATTTCCGGGACAAGGTGATTTTACGCTCAAATCTGACTAACGCCCTCTAATTAGCTGATTATATGGCATTAAACGGCTGAACCCCTTGGCTTAACCCTAAGTTCGATAAGTCTTCTTCAATGATGTAAGTACGCTGGATTAGTATTCCAAACTGATTTTCTGAATTGGCCCATATTTTGAAGATCCGGACTGCACCTCAAATGGGAACCCATGATGCCAGTCCGATCAGGGCGAGTACCCCCGTGCTGACGGCCGCTATTACCGAGCGCTTGAAAACAAGATAGGCAATTACAGCACTACCGAGTGCAGTCAGCCGAAATATAAGCGGAATGGTTTCCAGTTCACCAATGGGCAGAAAGATCATGCGCGAGACGAGTGCCGCGAGCAGCCCATAAGAAACACAGCTAATCCAGAGAAATACGGGACTCTGCGGTTGCAGACGCGCTGACAGAAATGCACCCGAAGCTCTGAAACCGAAAGTGACAAGAGATCCCAGAACCACGGCCAGCCATATCGTCAGGCTCTCGTTCATTTTCCCTTCACCCCGGTGCGAGACTTACCGAGAATGACAAAGGCAAGGGTGCCGCCGATCAAACCGGCGCCGATAATGCCCCATTCCGGAGACAAAAAGTGAAAAATCGGACCCAGTATAGCACCGAGTATCAGGGCGCATATGTTGTATCGTTCGCGAACATCGGCAAAGACAAAAGCGAAATACAGGGGATTGATAAATATCAGGCCCAATTTCACAGTCTGGGGCAGGCTGGTTGTGACGAGATAACCAAATAATGTCCCTAGAAAGGCTCCGGCAATACAGATCAAGGCATAGGTCAAAAAATAGTTCAGCCGCTCTGGAGGAGCGAGGTTCGGAAATATCTGACGCCCCGCCGCCCACGTGAATGTCGAGAGAAGGTGCACCGCAAGAAGCGTTGACCAGCTTCCGTGAAGCGCTGGCCTGAGAAAAGGCATGAAAGATGCGGCCATCAGAGTAAAACGCGCATTCGCTACTGCGATGGCAATGACTATGGTCAGAACATTCACACCGAGGGTGTGCATCTCGACCATGACGATCTGTCCCGGCAAGCTCCATTGAGTTGCCGTGGAAAAAAGCGCCGCCGTCAGGCTGAAGTCACTGTTTCGGGCGAGGGTTCCAAAACTGACAAAGCTGCCAAACAGAATGATAAAGGGAACCCCCAAAGCATCCTGAACGGCCAGGCCGCGCACGCCCCGGGTAGAGGTCGAAAAATTCGGATCCGGCATTCCGGAACTATGACACGGGAAACCCTGCCGGGTCTACCAGATCCCGGAACTCAGTTTCTGTAATGCATGATCGTACTATGTACATCCCCATCCTCGGGATAGGGAACCCAGTCGCAAACTGTTTGAACGGGGACGGGGGAATCATTTTCAAGATTTATCAGACACTTTCTGGGAGTGTCCCAATAAACCAAATAGCCCTGGTTCGTGCGGTCGAAGCCGATAAATACGGATCCATCTCTGGGAGCTGTTCCAATTGGATGCATCATATCAACACCTCATGATTTGCAGCCCCCATCCTCGAAAATCCTGATTCGTTTGACAATAAAGTGGCAACCTGCCCGGAAGATTGCTATGATTTGACAGCTTTAATTCAAAGGAAGGCGATAATGCCAGACAACCGTAAACGCTCCGAGGTGCGCCAATCGGACAAAATGCGTTCTGACTCAACCGATGCCGCCCGCGAACAATATTTGAGCGAGCTTGAATTCATGGAAAAGCGCCTTTGCTGGAAAATGAGCCAGAAAGTTAATGTGCCGGGAACCCGCCAGTCATAGCTCACATGGCTTCCCACGGTATTAAATAACCTTCTCTTAAGATTTGTTGCCGATCATGACCTTCCGGATATTCAGTGGAGGGCAACATGCACCAAAATCCCATGCAGCAGTTTGATTGGTTTAACCAACAGTTTCGCACTCATGCCCCCAATACCTGCCTATCACATATCACCGGCGGACAAATCCCGGGGGAGGGCACATACTTTGTCCTGCATGCAAAAACCTCCGAAGATGCACAAGAAATTCGACTAATGCTGCAACAATGGCTTCACCAAAACAAATTTGACTTCAAGCTCGAAGTCGAAGAACTCACCAAAGACGAATTGGCTGAATTTCACCGGAAAGTCTCGGCAAATCAGAACGCCCAAAAAATCTAAATCCATGATCGCCGAGAGAAACTAAAAGATCGCCGCGAGAAACTGAAAGCCTCATAATTATCCCGGGCAACATACAGATATCACCAGTTTTGATTTATCTCTTGATTTGAGTCATGCTGAGTTGCAGAGATGTCCCCACTATCAGGACATGAACACCGGCGAATGACCCATTCGGCCGGGATCGAGGCACCCATGAACCAATCCAGCCATCAGACGCGGATCAATTATATTGAATTCCCCGTTCGCGATATCGAAAAAAGCAAATCATTTTACGACAAAGCTTTCAACTGGACCTTTACCGATTACGGTCCAACCTATTGCGAGTTCAATGACGGACAGATGAAAGGCGGATTTGAGCTTTCCGAAGAGATAAAGTCCGGGCAACCGCTTGTGGTTCTCTACTCCGATGACCTGGAGAGCACCCAGAACGACATTAGAAATGCCGGTGGAACAATCGTCCGTGAAATTTTCGATTTTCCAGGAGGTCGCCGTTTTCACTTTTCAGACCCCGATGGATATGAGCTCGCGGTTTGGACGCAAACCTAAACGGATTGCAGATGCCCTACCCCAAAAATTTATTCCTCGGGTTCCGTTGTAAATTGCAGCGGATAGCCTGATACGCGGCCGAGTTCGGTGGCCTCACTGGCCTTCGTTTCCGCAATATCTCTGGTGAACACGGCGACGACACATGTTCCACGGACGTGAGCCGTATGCATGACCCGGAAGGCCCCGGCTTCGTTCATATGAAAGACGGATTTGAGAACAGTCACGACAAATTCTCTCGGAGTATAATCATCATTCACAAGAATGACCTTGTGCAATCTTGGCCGTTCTAATTTTGTCTTTGTTCGGGTTTTTTGTTGTGTATTGGTGTTGTTATCCGTCATGGGTGTCCGACTTGATTACGCAACAAGAATACAGATTGTGTAGTTTTGTCCGAAAGACCCGTCCCTGGGAATTCAGACATGCAATTTACCAGATCAATGGACTAAAACGAATACTAAAAATCCAGGGCCTTTTGATGCAGACCCTGGATAAAACCAAAAATAAACTTTTTACAACGATTTCACGTCGTTCAGAGTTTTGGCAGGTTCCGGCCGGCGTGTGTAATCCGGATCTATATCGGCGACTTTAACGGTACCGTCCCTATCGACAACAATTCGCATGGGAATGGGGAGCGTCCAGCTGTCATCACCGTTAGTTCCTTCCATGTCGATACCAAATCCCTGATATATCTCCTTGACTTCCGGAGGAACTGTGAAACGAATACCCAGCTCTGCTGCGTAATTGTTTCCGGGATCACTGAGCATGGGAAAATTCAGCTTGTGTTTTTCGACCAGAGTTTGACTTTGCTCGGTCGTGTTCGGAGTAATGGCCACAAGGGTGGCATTATTTTCGGCAAGTTCACCAACAATGTCACGCAAAGCATACAGCTCTGCATTACAGTATGGTCACCAGGGGCCCCGGAATACGGTCATTACCAGTGGTCCTTTGGCCAACAAATCAGCCGAAGAAACATTTGTTCCGTCCGCATTCTGCAGGTTAAAGGGCGGCAGTTTGTCCCCGACCTTCACTGTTTTTTCAAGCATCCCGGAGTCCCGCAGCTGCTGAACCGCTCCTGCAAGAACGGCGCGTTTTTCCGGTGGTGCCTTTTTGGCACTTGCTTCCCTGAGTTTTGCCAGGGATTCTTCTAAGCTCATGAGTTATCCTTCCTAATACAGGTGCCTGAGACATACCTCCTGCACACTGTCTAAAAGATAGTCTTTCAGTTCCGTACGTCCAAATTACAAAATATTCTGATATCTAGTACATTTAATTATAGTGCGATTGCAATATTTCCAAATTTAATTAGGTTGCCACCCATCCATATGCGTATTTATCTCAGGGGACGTCAGTTAATCCTGTTATGGGGCCTGCATGAAAAACGGGACTTAATCCCGTTACGAAGCAGGAACTCGTGCCAATCAACAAAATTACAGTTTCCCGGTTGGGGCGCGTGAGTTTCGGATAACATCAACTTGATGATCGGGCAGATTATGACCGAAGACTATTTCAACCCCAGGAAATCTCAGGTGAGCCGGGCCCTTGTCTCCCAGGGGTTGCTCGCGGATTGTGATTCCATCTCGATGGTTGATATTGATGGCATCAAAGATACGATCCGGAACCTGATCCAGGCTTTTCCGGATCATTTCCTGCACACCTTTGCGGTGAAATCGAACTTGTATGTTCCCATACTCGAAATAATCGGTATCGAGGGAATGGGGGCCGAAGTCGCCAGCCCCGGTGAGTTTGAACTTGCAAAAAGTGCAGGTATACCGTTCCCGAAAATCGTATTTGACGGTCCGGTAAAACAACAGGCGGAAATCCTCGAAGCTCTGGATCTAGGTGTCTCCATCAATATCGACAATTTTCAGGAGTTCGAAATTGTTGCGGACTATTTTCGGGAGCAAACCTCAGATTCGGTCATAGGATTCCGCATAAACCCTCAAATCGGTGCTGGTTCGGTGGCGCTTTCAAGTACGGCAACCCTGACCTCAAAATTCGGCGTTGGCCTGCAGGATCCCGGCGTCAGGGAACGTCTGCTAGACCTATACAAATCTCACAATTTTCTGAATGCCCTTCATGTTCATGTGGGCTCAGTCGGCAGTCCTCTTTCCCTAATGACCGAGGGCGCCCGTGCCGTCCTGCATCTTGCCCGTGAGATCAATGACGGGATCGGAAGGCAGCAGGTTCGCACTATCGACATTGGTGGCGGACTGTCGGTGAATTTCAACAGTGACGACGATACACCCACTTTCGAAGACTATGCAGCGGCACTTCAGGAAACGGCGCCGGAACTTTTTGATGGAACCTACAAAGTTATCACGGAATTCGGCCGCGCCATTGTTGCCAAAAACGCCTTCACCATGGCCCGGGTAGCTTATACGAAAACCATGGGTGGCCGCCCCATCGCCCTGACCCATGCGGGTGGTCACAATCTGATGCGAACGATTTTCCAGCCCGAGGACTGGGCAAAACGGGTTACTGCACTCGACCCTGATGGCCGTGTCAAATCCGGACCCAAGGTTCCCCAGGACGTTGCAGGTCCCTTGTGTTTTTCTGGCGATATCATCGCCCATGAGAGACCGTTACCGAAACTGGATCCCGGAGATCTGATTTTCATCCACGATACCGGGGCTTACATGTTCACCAATCATTTTTACTATAATGCCAAACCCTACGATCCCGTATTTGGTTTTGAGAGCCGCGAGGGAGAATTCCGATTTAGCCGGTTCAAGGCCGGTCAGACCCTGAAGAATTTGACAAGCATGTTCACAAAAGACTGATCTGCAACGGCATCCAAGTTATAAATATGTTACAATTTCGGCGTTGTTATGTGCGTTTTTATACCCATTTTAGCGACAACGCCAACAACAGACTAGGGATGTCACAATGAATAGCTTCACAATGAAAAGTAATGACAGACATTATCTTTGGGGGACCGGATTTCTCGTAGGGTTGTTTCTTTTGATGGCTGCCGCTACGCAAGCATTCGCAGGCACAAGTCACAACGCAAATAATAAGGGTCTGGCGATCAAGGGCGCTGATCCCGTTGCCTATTTTGTCGATAATAAATATGTCGCGGGTAACAAGCAATTCAGCCACCAATGGGAAGGCGCAACCTGGTATTTCGCCAGCGCCGAAAACAGGGATCGGTTTATCAGTGAGCCGGCCAAATACGCACCGCAATATGGTGGCTGGTGCGCTTATGCCGTCGCACGAGGCAGCCTTGCAGCTGTGGATCCTAAAGCCTGGACGATTCATGACGGAAAACTCTATCTGAATTTCTCCAAACGCGTGCAATCCCGATGGATGCGCGACGTCCCCGGTGAAATTCAAAAAGCGGATGCCAACTGGCCAACCGTCAAACCAAAGACAACGATGCAGTAAATCTCCTGTTCCAAGTCATTTGAATTTGGTTGTTTACTGAAGGTCCATGGCAATCGTCATGGACCTTTTTTGTTGCGGTCGCCGCTGTGGCATCTCGGAATTTCACAATTTCTCGATAAAACTCCGGTGTTCCGGTCCGGGCGTTCACCGGAATTTGAAGGTCATTGCCTTGATCCCGGTGCGGAATCTTGTTCCATTCTGAAGGCTATGGAAAACCGCAGCTCGTTCTTCAACCTGAAGACCCTGGCCACCATTGTCCTGTTAGTGCTCATCGTATTTTTGTTTGCGCCGAGCCTCATCCCCGGATCGGGATATGTGACTCGCGCAATCTACTGGAGTGATACGGATTTCTCCAGGAAATCGGTCAATCTTTCGGAGATCATTTCCGGTGGGCCGAGAAAAGATGGAATACCTTCGATTGACCGTCCCGAATTTATTTCCATTGCCGAAGCGTCTGCTCTCAATGACAGATCTCCTGTTATCAGTTTTGCCTGGAATGATACTGCGAAAGCTTATCCGCTGGGAATCCTGATGCGCCACGAAATCGTCAACGACAAATTCGGCGATTTACCCGTCGCCGTAACTTATTGTCCCCTCTGCAATGCCTCGATCGTGTTCGAAGCGCAAGTTGATGGCAGGGAACTCAAATTTGGAACCACGGGTAATTTACGCAACTCGGATCTCGTTATGTATGACCGGCAAACCCAAACCTGGTGGCAGCAGTTCACTGGCGAAGCAATTGTTGGAGAACTTACCGGGACCCGACTCAAGATGCTCCCTTCCCGCGTTGAATCTTTCGCCCGCTTCAAGTCCCGTTATCCCCATGGGAAGGTTCTGAAACCATGGTCACCCAATAATTTCGGTTCTAATCCTTATGCCGGTTATGATACGAGTTCCCGCCCCTTTTTGTACAATGGCCCACTTCCCGATGACATCCATCCTATGGCCCGGGTTGTCGTCGTCAACGGTAAAGCCTGGACATTGGAACTGCTGCGCAACCGGCGCAAAATTACCGTGCAGGATATCGTGCTTCGTTGGGAGCCCGGCCAGTCATCAGCACTGGATACGCGATCGATAGCGCGGGGCCGTGAAGTGGGCAATGTCATTGTTCAGAAATCAACCAATGGAGAACT
>CAJHZG010000439.1_pt1 | contig 18774 bp, 14 predicted proteins | sample 9198901 | NCBI WGS metagenome assembly CAJHZG01 (sample SAMEA7708382, study PRJEB35096) | sediment metagenome | biome: marine neritic benthic zone biome [ENVO:01000025]; feature: sediment [ENVO:00002007]; material: shallow marine sediment [ENVO:03000034] sea grass bed [ENVO_01000059] ... | reverse complement strand
CCCGGGTTTGGTATCGTCGTGCCGCTGAACAGGGGCACATCAAAGCAATGCACAATCTAGCCGTCCTGTACACGGGAACGAATGGAACGCCACCTGACTACGCCCAGGCTGCACACTGGTTCGAGAAAGCCGCCAATTTTGGATTGACAGATAGCCAGTTCAATCTCGCTATTCTCTATGAAAATGGACTAGGCGTCCGGAAAAATTTGACTGCGGCTTACAAGTGGGTATCGCTGGCTGCTATCCAAGGAGACGTCGAAGCTCAAAAACGTCGCCAGCGCCTGAGAGGCGAAATTTCAGACGAAACAGCGGCCATCGCCGAGGCAAATATCAAGAATTGGACTCCTAAATCCCGCGATCAAGAGGCCAATGACGTTATCCTTCCCAAAAATGGGTGGGAAAAATCGCTTTCGAATAAATCGTCACCGGGTCCTACGGCAAGTTTGGATCCCAATATAGAGAAAGTTCAGAACTTGCTCAAAAAACTGGGATATGACGTCGGGGCTGTGGATGGCAGGTTCGGAAAAAAAACCGCACAGGCGATCATGACTTTCCAGAAAAGATCGGCACTTCCGGTGACCGGTCTCATTACAGGCGATCTGATCAGCAAACTTGAATCGGTCGCCGGATAAGACGTTGTCGAATTTTCAATAACAGAACTAAAGTCAGACCCGGCTCAAACTCAAAGATTCTCCGCAACTAAATCCCGGCTGCGCACAGGATAGACCTGATCCCGTCCGAGGATTCTGATTTCCACTTCAGCATTTGCAAAGTAGGGTTGAAAGGCGGAGTCCTGGATACTCAGACCACCGGTGTAAGCGCCAAAGGCAGGCATTACGATACGCTGATTATTCGCAATAAAACATCGCCGTCTTAGTCGTCGCCCTTTTCGGGCGACTATAGCAACGGGGTGCAAATGTCCCGAAACTTCGAACCGCTCGATCACCTGCTGTGGTTCGTGACGAAAGTCAATGTTGTCGAGTGTGAGTTGCCCGTGGACCTCGCCCCCGAATTCAGCCGGAATTTCCGGATCATGATTTCCATTGATCCAAATCCAGTCTCGACCTTGTTGAAGTAGGTTCAATGTCCTCCTGTTGACTTCTGAGATCGTGCGCAATCCCTGGATGTCATGAAAACTGTCACCGAGGAGAATCACGCAATGAGGTGAATAACGGGCTATGGCGGTTTTCAATCGTTCCAGGCTGTGATCGGAATCGAAGGGCGGCAGCAGGCTTGACCGCCGCGCCAATGACGATCCCTTTTCCAGATGCAGATCGGAAAAGATAAGCGTCTCTTCCTCACGCCAATAGAGAGCGCCGGAATGATCCGGGATAAATTCGCGACTGCCGAGATGCAGGGCGGCCTCTGGTAGAGTCTTGTATTCTGCTTCGCTATTCTGGCTGAGTGTCATCTGTACCCTCTGCCTCTTCAAAATATCCAGCAGCCATTTCTTTCATCAATTCTTCGTTCGCCGCGCCATAAATCGGCTCCCGCCCGATTTCGAGCATGATGGGAACAGCCAGCGGCGAAATTCGCTCAAGGGACTGGTGACGAATGGATCCCCTGATACGCGCCAGGAACTCGCTTACCCGTCCGAGATCCAGCAACCCTCCCGAGGCATCCGCCCAACAGGCCTGGAGGAGAATATGATCCGGTTGGTGGGTGCGCAAGACATCGTAAATGAGATCTGTTGAAAAAGTGATCTGACGGCCACTCTTTTCCTGCCCGGGATATTTTCTTTCGATCAGCCCCGAGATGACAGCACAAGTGCGAAAGGTCCGTTTCATGAGGCTGGACTCTGCAAGCCAGGCATCAAGATCGTCTCCGAGCATGTCTTCGTCAAATAACTTGTCGAGATCAAGATCCGAGCGCTCGATCATCAGGTTCAAATCCTTAAGCCCCCAGATTGCAAGGGCATAGTCGTTGGCGACAAAGCCCATAGGGTAGGCATGCAACCGTTCTAGTCTGCGGGTCAGCAGCATGCCCAAACTTTGATGTGCCAGGCGGCCTTCAAACGGATAGCAGACGAGGTAGTGTTTGTTTGCTTTCGGAAATGTCTCGACAAGCATTTCGTTGGCAGAAGGAATGACGGAATTTTGCTTCTGAATTCTGAGCCAACTCGCCACGGATGGGGGCAGTCGTTTCCATTCGCTGGGCGTTGCCAGCATATGGCGCACACGGGCAGCCAGATAGGTCGACAAGGGGAATTTTCCGCCCTGATAAGACGGGACTTTCGGTTCGGCGGACCGGGATCTTGTGACGTAGGCAAAGTTCTCCCGGATCGCTTCAAATCTGAGAATTTCACCGGCGAACAGAAATGTATCCCCCGTAACCATTTGTTCAAGAAACCATTCCTCAACTTCGCCAAGTACCGCTCCGCCCTGCAAAGGCACAGAGACATGTCCCGATCTTGAAGCCGGGGATCTGCGCAACAATCGAATCCTTATCATCGGAGCTTCGACAATTGTCCCGACATTCAGGCGGTATTGTCGCGCAATTCGGACATTGGCAACGCGATACAGTCTCTCCTTGCTTTGGCGAAGCTTTGCAAACTTGTCGTAGCTTCTCAGTGCATAGCCTCCGGTTGCGACGAAATCGATGACTTCATCGAATTGTTGCTCCGGGAGGCTGCGATAGGGATAGGCCGACTTGATTTCCTCGAAGAGCGATTTCTTTTCGAAAGGTTCCGCGCAAGCCATGCCGAGTACGTGCTGTGCCAATACATCCAGTGCTCCTTCCCGGATCCGGGGGGTATCCTGAGCGCCGGCCGCCGCAGCTTCTCTGGCTGCTTCACATTCGAGCACTTCGAATCTGTTAGCTGGAATCAGAACCGCTTTGGAAGGCTCGTCAATGCGATGATTGGCACGCCCGATCCTTTGGCTAAGGCGGCTTGCACCTTTCGGAGCACCGACATTGATCACCAGATCAACATCGCCCCAGTCAATTCCGAGATCGAGCGTCGATGTGCATACAATCGCCCGCAATAATCCTTCCGTCATGGCACGCTCGATGCGCCGCCTTTTCTGTACATCGAGGGATCCGTGGTGCAGGGCGATAGCCAAATTGTCTTCATTCATATGCCAGAGTTGATGAAATATCATTTCCGCCTGCGATCGGGTATTCACGAACACAAGCACCATCCGGTGCTTCCTGATTTGTTCGAGTATTTCCTGATAGGCGTACCTGGCCGAATGCCCCGACCACGGGAGTCGTTCGCCGGATTTTAGAATTTGGATATCCGGCTGCGCGTTTGTCGTCGCAATCTTCACTGTGCTGATTGCGGTTCGATCCGGCTCCCTTCCCTGGGGAACGAGATAAGCTGCGAGTTCAAAAGGCCAGGCAATTGTCGCCGAGAGGCCGATTAGTTTTACATCCGGGGCGTAGTTTCTGAGACGTGCAAGCCCGAGGGACAGGAGATCGCCTCGCTTTGACTGGGCCAGGGCGTGCAGCTCATCCAAAATAATGTACTTGAGTTCCGAAAAATACTGTCTTGCTGCCTCGTCCGCCAGCAGCAACGCCACCTGTTCCGGCGTAGTCAGCAGAATATCCGGAGGTGCCTGTTTTTGTCGCAATCGTTTTCGTGACGGTGTATCCCCCGTTCGTGTTTCTGTCTGGATGCTCAGATTCATGTCCGCAATCGGTTGTTCCAGATTGCGGGCAACATCAACGGCCAGGGCCTTCAGCGGAGATATATACAAGGTATGAATGCAGCGTTTGGCGTTCTGTTTGTTTCTAGCAGATGAGAGTTCCAAGAGACTGGGCAGGAATCCGGCCAATGTCTTACCGCCGCCGGTCGGCGCGATGAGGAGACCCGAATTTCCCTTACGCGCCTCGGAAACCAGAAATAGCTGATGGGGATGCGGAGTCCATCCACGTTCGCCGAACCACCGACGAAATCCTGGGGGCAATAAATCCGGATTGTCCAACGAAACGCCTCTCAAAGCTGTTATATTCAAAATAGAATTCGACCTGAATTTGCGGATCTGTGAGCTATTTAACTCAATTCGGGAGCAATAAAAATTAACCGTAAGTTCTCATTTGTGTAACTATCGCCTTAGAGTCAATATTGTGATATGCAACCTTCGTTTCTGATAGACCCTACGACCTTTCGTCGTAATGCCGATGATTTGGAGTGAATAATGGAACGGTTTTTTGGCGGCAGTCCGGCAGGCGTTATCCTGAGACTGGTTATATTGTCACTGGTCATAGGGATCGTACTTGGCGTTCTCGGTCTCGACGCATTCGACATCGTCAACAGCCTGAGAAATCTCGTTGTTCGCATATATAATCTTGGTTTCGATGCGTTTGATTGGTTATTCACCTACTTCCTGTTGGGCGCTGTTATAGTGTTTCCAGTCTGGTTTGTCGCGCGGTTGATCAAAACGGCCGGCAAGTCGCGAGACAATCCCAAATCCTGATAACCATAATACCCGATCAAATTAATTAATTTTGGCATTGGTCGTGGTGACGGGAGAGATGTTTGTCCTATCCGAGTCTCAGGCATAGAGACGTACTTCTCATTGCCGTACCCATAATTTTATCAAACATTTCAACTCCTCTTCTCGGCATCGTCGACACCGCTATTCTTGGTCAACTGGGCGAAGCGCATCTCATCGGCTCAATTGCTGTCGGAGCCATCCTGTTTTCCATGATTTTTTGGGGATTTGGTTTCCTGCGCATGGGGACCTCCGGACTGACTGCGCAGTCTGACGGTGCCGGCGACAATCGGGAAGTTCTGGCGACACTCTATCGAGCCACGATCATCGCATCGGGGCTGGGATTGCTCGTCATCCTCCTGCAGCCCGGGATTGCAAGCCTGTCATTTTATGTATTGGATGCTTCGCTCGAAGTGGAACAGGGTGCCCGGCTCTATTTCGACATCCGTATCTGGAGCGCGCCCGCTGCACTTGTCAATTACACAATCCTAGGCTGGCTGGTAGGCCTGGGACGAGCCGGTGCAGCCCTGTTTCTGCAGATCATCCTCAATGGATCAAATGCCATTCTTGACGCCATGTTCGTAATGATTTTCGGCATGGAGGTCGAAGGCGTTGCGATTGGCACGCTGATCGCCGAGTACATTGCCCTGTTCGGTGGTCTTGCCCTCGTTTTTCAGGAAGTAAAACGCCGCAAGACCAAGATCGACTTGCCAACGATCTGGAATCCCGAGGCCATGCGGCGTATTTTCACGATCAACATCAATATTATGATCCGCACCTTGTGCCTGATTTTCGCATTTTCGTTTTTCACGGCTCAAAGTGCGAAAATGAACGACATCGTGCTGGCGGCCAATGCTATTCTGATCAATTTTCTTCAGTTTTCGGCGCACTTTCTGGACGGATTCGCCCATGCGGCTCAGACACTTGTGGGTCGTGCCATCGGGGCAATAAATTTCTCTAGCTTCCGCCAAGCCAAAGCAATGTCCTTTCTCTGGGCGTTTGCAACGGCAGTTATCCTATCCGCGGTGTTTCTCTTCGGTGGAAGTTTGCTGGTAAGTTTCATGACCGTCAACCAAGCCGTTCGAGATGTTGCGGACAACTATATGATTTGGCTGATTATCGCGCCCTTGGTCGGAGTAGGAGCTTATCAGTATGACGGCATTTTCGTAGGCGCTACACGCACAGAAGACATGCGCAATATGATGATCCTCAGTCTGATGGCCTATCTTTGCGCATGGTTCGTTCTGACGCCCTCTTTCGGCAATCATGGGCTCTGGGGTTCAATAATGGTCTTTTTCTTTGCACGAACCGTCGCACTTCATATGCGCATACCGGCTCTGGAAAGGGATATTTTCAAGGCGAACAAAAGCGGTTTGAAAAATGAAAACGCGTCCCGTTAGCCCCCGTTAGACAAGGGTCGGAGCATTTGCGGACCAATGTTCGGCCTTGCTGCCGATGAGCGATCGCAAATCGCGAAGCTTTTCACGCTCGATTTCTTCGAGAAGCCGCTTCTTTATTGATCCCACCAGTTTTGGACCGGAATAAATAAGCCCCGTATATAATTGCAGCAAGGACGCACCCGCTTCAATCTTGGCTAGGGCGGTTTCTCCGGATTCGATACCTCCGACGCCGATCAGCGGAACCTTGCCTTTGGTCATCAAATAAACCCTGGCGAGCATTTCCGTCGATTTCTGAAAGAGGGGACGCCCGGACAAACCGCCGCTTTCCCGGGCCAGGACCGGGTCCGACAATCCTTCTCGACCGGTCGTCGTATTGGAAATGATTATTCCGTCAATTTCATGCTCAAGCAGGCATTCAACAGTCTGTTCCAGCTGTCTAAGCTCCATGTCCGGGGCCAGTTTCACCAAAAGCGGACACCATTTGTGGCCAGCCTCCATCAAAGCGCCTCGTGCGGCAATCAGCCAGGACAGCAGTGCCGTAAGCTCCTTCGGTTTCTGCAATTCTCTAAGCCCGGGTGTATTCGGAGACGAAACATTGATCGTAAAATAGTCTGCAAACTCGATGAATTTCTGCAGGCCTTCAACATAGTCTTCAGCCCTGTTTGCGCTATCTTTGTTTGCTCCCACATTGACACCAAGGATAGTCGGAATTTTCTGCGCTTTCAGGTGATCGTAAACCGCCTGATGACCTGAGCTGTTAAATCCAAGCCGATTGATAACGGCGCGATCCAGCTGAAGGCGAAATATGCGTGGTTTTGGATTGCCCGGTTGCGGCCGCGGCGTAACCGTTCCAACTTCGACAAAACCTAGTCCAAGATTACACAGGCTGTCGACGACAGTGGCATCCTTGTCAAATCCCGCAGCAATGCCTAGCGGATTGGGAAATGATAATCCCCAAATTGTCTGTCCCAGCCGTTCATCGTCTTCATATTTTTGCCGCGGATATAAACCCACATTAAGAGAAAGCAAAGTCAGCCTGTGTGCCAGTTCCGCATCAAGATTATGCAGAACAGGTTTCGCAAATTTGAAGAGATCAAAACTCATTCTGCAATTTCCTCTGGGAAAATGTGTTCCCCCTGCGGATTGAGAGGGAGTTCATATTGCCCGCTAATCAGGGAAATATTGAGACTGTCATAGAGGTGGGGAAACAACTCTCCTCCGCGTGACACTTCCCATTTAAGCTCTTCACCAAACTTGCTTGCATCTACGGCTATCAACAACAAATCGGGTTGACCGGAAAAATGCTTTTTGGCCGTTTCTCTGAGTTGCGTGGATTTTGAAAAGTGGATAAATCCATCTCTCAAATCATCCTTTGAACCCTGGTAAGTGCCCTTGGATAAAGCCAGGTCCCATTCCTGACGTGTACAAATCTTGTAAATGTATTGTTCCATCACCCCACCTGAAAAAGAAAACTAATGCCGCAATTGAGATACGGCAAGCACTGTTATTCCGGGTGGGCAAAAGTGTAACAAGATGAGAGGTCAGGATGTCGCCAGATTCTCACCATTCAAGGCGCGATGAATGAGATCTCGCGTTTCCTCAATGCCATAAATTTCGATGAACGATCCGAACCGGGGTCCTTGACTTTGCCCGAGAAGAATCTCGTAGAGTGCCCGGAACCAATCTCTTAAGTTATCGAATTCATTGGATTTTCCAATTTCGTAGACCGTGGACTGAAGTTCCTCACCTGTTGCCTCGGAGTCTATTTCTGCCAATCTTTCCCGCAACTCAGTAAGCGCTTTACGTTCAGTTTCCGTCGGTTCACGGTAAACTTTGGTTGGTTTTACGAAGTCGTGGAAATAGGTGACTGCGTAACCTGCGAGCTTGTCCAACAGCGGGTGTGTTGTCTCATCGGCGTCTGGCGCATAGCGGCGGATAAATCCCCATAAAACATCTTTGTCGGACGCATTCGAGGCACTTACGAGGTTCAGCAAAAGATTGAACGATATCGGGAGTTCAAATGACGGCGGGGATCCCTCATGAATATGCCAGACCGCATTACTCAGTTGATCACCGAGTTCCTGGTTTTTAAATTTCGCCAGCCAGGTGAGATATTCGTCGACAGTTTTCGGAATAATGTCAAAATACAAACGTTTTGCCGTTTTGGGTTTTTGGTACATGAAAAGCGAAAGGCTCTCGGGCGTGGCATAAGTCAGCCATTCCTCGATAGTTAAACCGTTGCCCTTTGACTTGGAAATCTTCTCTCCTTTTTCGTCCAGGAACAATTCATAACTAAAGCCTTCCGGCGGTCTCCCGCCCAGGATACGGCAAATCTTGCTTGAGAGTCGCACGGACTCGATTAGGTCCTTACCGGCCATTTCATAATCGACCCCGAGCGCTGCCCAGCGCAGTGCCCAGTCTGCTTTCCACTGGCATTTGACCCGTCCACCAGTAACAGGTGTCTCAATCTCTTCATTTGTCTCGGGATCCACATAAGTGATCGTTCCGGCGTTGGTATCCCGGTTGATCATCGGCACCTGCAAGACGCGGCCGGTTCTCTGACAAACAGGAAGAAACGGAGAATAAGTCTGCTGTCTTTCCGCGCCTAGAGTCGGCAGAATGACTTCCATTACCTCGTCATATCGCTCCAGCATGGTCAGCAAAGTCTGGTCGAACATGCCGCTGCCATAGCACTCGGTAGACGAGTAAAATTCGTAATCGAAACCAAATGTGTCGAGGAAGTTCTTGAGCCTATCATTGTTGTGAGCCCCGAAACTTTCATGAGTGCCGAATGGATCCGGCACCTTTGTCAGCGGAAAATCCAGAAACTCGGCAAGTTGTTCCTGCTGCGGAACATTTGTCGGCACCTTACGAAATCCATCCATATCGTCAGAAAAACAAATCAGATGTGTATCCAACTCATCATTAGTCAGAACACGAAAGGCATGCCTGACCATCGTCGTCCTGGCGACTTCTCCAAACGTACCGATATGGGGCAGCCCCGAGGGGCCGTAGCCGGTTTGAAAAAGAACCTGGTCCGGCTTTATTTTACTTTTTTCGATATTTTTGAGAAGCCTTCTGGCTTCATCGAACGGCCAGGATTTGTTCTGCGATGCCAATTCCACGATTTGAGACTCTATGATGTCTGCCATTTGGCAATCTCTTTTCTAATTAATTCGGGGCCGCGTGCGAAACTTCGGTCCGGGTCAGAATTTGAACAATCTCGGGACTAGTGGCTCGCATTCCGACCGCGGCAAACTAAAGACACACCATACATCCGTCAATCGCCAAACCACCAATGTTCGACCGATTTTGCATTGGCTCACTGGAGAAATATTGATATCAGTTACACAATTAAACCTTGATACCAAATTGATAATCGCTAAATGAGCAGCATTACAATGCGATAACGAGATGGAGCGCTCTTTTTATGTCCGATTCTGTTAACCCCCATGAAGCCCTGATCTATACCATGGTGACGATGTCGGCAGTTGATCGCCAGATGTCGGATACCGAGCTTTCCAGGATCGGCAATATTGCAACCACCCTACCGGCATTCGCTGAATTCGACGAAGAAAACATCGTTCAGATAGCTCAGGCTTGCGGAGAAATATTGGGACGAGAGAATGGTCTCAACGATGTATTGGATACCATTGCCAATAGCCTGCCGCAAAAGCTGTATGAAACGGCCTACGCTGTTGCCGTCGAAATTGCGGCGGTCGACCTCGATGTAAAACAGGAAGAACTTAGGTTTTTGTCTATGCTGCGCGACAGGCTGCGGCTCGACAAGCTGGTGGTTTCGGCAATTGAACGTGGTGCACGTGCGCGCCACGCAGTAATTTAGGTAACTATCTGATATTTGCAATGTTACCTTCCTCCTCTCAGGTAACAGGCTGGAAAAATTAATAAAACTTGAAAGGGAAATATCGAAGCACAAGTTCCTCGTAACGACTGCTGTTGCGAATACTATTGAGCGCATCATTCAATACGGTTAGCAATTTGTGGTTGCCCTTTTTTACAGCGATACCGATACCGTCTCCAAAGTATTTTGATTCCGTAAATGCCCCGCCCCGGAATACACAACACCCTACAGCTTCCGTACCATTGATCCAGAACATAAGACCCACGGCATCCGCAAAAATATAATCAACCCGCTCCGATATCAGGGCTTCCCGCAACTTGATCTGATCTTCATAGGTTGTGATCTCCGATTCACTAAAAAACTCCTTGAGATAAGCTTCATGCGCCGATTTTGCAATCACACCGAGTTTGGCGTCTTCCAAGGCCTCCGGTGTAACATCAACCTCGTTTTCATCGGCTCGCGAAACGAACCTGGCGGGAGATTTGAAATAGCGATCGGTAAAAGTCACTCGGGCTAAATTTTGCGAGTTGATTGACAGTGACGCTATAACACCGTCAACATCACCCCTGTTAAGATTGGGAATCAATTGATCCCAGTTTCCGGCCTGGATCTCACAGTTGACATCAAGCTCCAGACAGATGGCCCGGGCCACATCGACATTAAATCCAACCAGAGATCCATCTTCATCATAGTAGTTGAAGGGCGGGTAATCGGTATCCGTGAGAAATCTTAAAACCGACCCCCGCCATATGGAATCTGCCCCGGATTCCGCGGGGTTCTGTTCTGTTTGATCCGGGGCTTTGCGATTTCCACCTGACTGAGCCCCCAAATTCTGAGCAAATGATACGGTAAACAGCACAACAAAGAGGAACAGGAACAGAAGATATGAAGCGTGACGATGATGATGGATCATTTTGTCTGCCAAATCAGTTTGTTCATCTTTCTTTACATAATGGTCAAGAGACTTATCCACAATCCAGAAAATTTACCTTTATAAAGATGAAATAAATTGATGTAATAAAATTAAATTATAAACTTTTATTCGTTATATTTTATATTTAAAGAAGTAAATATTTTTGAGTTCAAGTAATAATAAATATCATCTAAAAGATCCAGAATTGTTATTTGACAATTTTGATAATAAGCCCCGAAAAAAAAAAGACAAGCATTCATCGAAGGCAAAACAAACGGCAAGGCAACTCGACCCTTTCAGCACCATCCAATTGCCCAATCTACCGGGCTCGCCAGAAAATTTCGACTATTGTTTGCTCGCGAGAAATTCAATCAGCATCTGTTTTCTCCAAAAAATGGCAAATTCCGCTTGAGCACGCTCTTCTCGCCTTGAATCGAATTTCCCCTGATCAATATGCCAGAATTCTAGCTGATAGCTTCCGGATTGAATTTATTCGTCCCCGGTGGGTGCTACGCCCTCTTATCGAAAAAAAGTGTAGCGAACACCATAAGCTACTGAAGTCGGGCCTCTGGATTGAACGCAATGATGGTCGGCGATTTCTTTGTCTCCCGGCAGAAATATTAACGCCGCAATCTCTCTCCGAAATACTGCTTGAGACCCGATCAACTGGACTGCCAATCGCGATTACCACCCGCGATAAATTGGTCTGGCTGTTGGGAAAATCTTATAATACATCCCTCACAAACTTTGCCATAAATGGACTCGACGAAAAGTTTCCCGGAGAAAGTGCGGGGCATTCAACCAGACATAATCTCTATGTAAGATTCGCACGTCTTTTCGTACCTTTTATTTTCGGATTGGTTGTAGTCGCTCCACCTGATCCGATTTGGATTGCGATTCCACTGACAATATTATTTCAGCTTCATTCTGTGTTGCGTCTGCTGGCGTGTGGATCCTGTACTAATAACAGGAACGTGTCGGGAGTTGATTTTGATGATCAACCCGAACGATCTCTGCCAGTCTACACCGTACTGATTCCCCTATATCGTGAAGCCCATATGCTTCAATCGATCATCTACAATATGCAAAAACTGGACTATCCGGCAGCGAAGCTGGATATCAAGCTCATACTCGAAGAAGAAGACACACCGAGTCTCTCGATGCTTTCGCGCATGAAGCTACCTTCAATGTTTGAAGTGATCGTCGTACCTGCAAGCCATCCTCAAACCAAACCAAAAGCCCTGAACTATGCTTTGATATTTGCAAGGGGGGCCTATCTTGTGGTCTATGATGCTGAAGACCAGCCGGAACCGGATCAGTTAAAAAAAGCCGTCAATCTTTTTAACCGTTCACCTCTTGAAGTTGCCTGTCTGCAAGCCCGTCTGAGCTTTTACAATATGCACGAAAACTGGCTCACGCGACAATTCGCAATTGAATATGCCGCACTATTTCACGGCATATTACCACTTCTGCAAAAGCTTGGATTGCCCCTACCACTCGGCGGCACCTCTAATCATTTCAGGGTCCCGTTTCTGCGCTCAGCAGGGGGTTGGGATGCATTTAATGTGACAGAAGATGCGGACCTGGGTTTCCGCTTGTACAGAAAAAAATACAAAATTCTAATGCTGGATTCCACGACTCACGAAGAAGCAACATCGAGAATTCAAGCCTGGTGTAGACAAAGAACCCGCTGGTTAAAGGGCTGGATGCAGACCTTTATTGTTCACATGCGCAATCCCTTCAATGCGCTCAGGGAGCTCAAATTAAAAGGATATCTGGGCCTGCAAATTACATTTGCCAGTATACTGGCTTCAGCTTTTGTTTATCCCTGGACTTGCTTCTATCTAATCTGGCAATTGATTACCCCGGCTACGGCTTCAGATGGAAGTGGTATTGGCAACGATTGGATTCTGGTCTTTTGCCTGGTGAATCTGGGATTCTCGTTTTTTGCCAAAATGTGCCTTGGCCTTACGGCACTCTGGTCTCGAGAACACTCCATATCCTGGGTGAATATCTTTGCACTACCGTTTTACTGGTTACTCATATCAGTCGCTGTCTATCGCGCATTTTACCAAATGTTTGTATCTCCGTCTTATTGGGAAAAGACCGAGCATGGAGTCTCGCGCCTCATGCCGTTTAACGGGAAAATTGTCCTGCGAAAATGAACATGGAACGAGGACATTCCTTTGTCGGTAAATATTCATCGAATCTGCGTATGGCAGAAGGCTGCCCCAGAATTAGTCTGCAATACATAAACTCATTGTGACTCTTCTGGAAATGGGGATTGTGCTAGTAGGACAAGTCGTCCGAACGATTATCCGCCAATAAAATCCATAATGACTGCGTATCAAGGTATTAGCCGTTGTAATTTCGATTCAAAAGGTTGATAAAAAAATCGAATTCAATAATTTGGATTTCCAGATTGCGGCCAGCAACGAGAGATGTATGAACGAACTCAATATTCATCTAAAAGATGCTAACGAATTGAAAAAGCTTGGCAAATTCGAGCATCCGGAGTTTACCGCCAAAGGCGAGCTACGCGCGTCGGTTAAGCTTAACAATCTGAATACACTTTGGATTAACACTGGCACGCTCTGCAATATCGAGTGCTTCAATTGTTACATCGAATCGAGCCCCAAGAACGATCGTCTCGTTTACATCACCGCAGCCGAACATGAAGGTGTCCTGGAAGAAGTCAAACAGCTGCATCTCAATACCAAAGAGATCGCATATACAGGCGGCGAACCCTTCCTGAATCCGGATATGATCGCCATGGCACATCAGTCCCTGGCCCGGGGTTTCGAGGTATTGATCCTGACCAATGCCATGCAACCGATGCAGCGGAAGGCTGTGAAGAAGGGTCTTCTCGAATTGCAGCGATCCTACGGGGAAAAACTCACCTTGCGGGTCAGTCTCGATCACTTCTCCAAAGAACTGCATGAGAAGGAAAGGGGTCCTAACTCCTGGAACAAGACGATCGAAGGAGTTGATTGGCTTGTCGATCACGATTTTAATGTCGCAATTGCTGGTCGGACTTGCTGGGAAGAATCGGAAGAAGAAGCCAGAATTGGTTTCGCAGAACTGTTTTCTGATCGCAACTGGAAACTAAGTGCCTCTGATCCGGCACAACTGGTTCTGTTTCCAGAGATGGACGAAACAGTTGATGTTCCGGAAATCACGACGGATTGCTGGGATATCCTCAATGTCAATCCGGATGACATTATGTGTGCGACCAGCCGCATGATTGTAAAACGAAAAGGCCATGACCGTCTAACTGTCCTTCCCTGTACGCTGCTACCCTATGATGAAACGTTTGATATGGGATCTAACCTTGGACAGTCCCTGCGTGCCAATGGTGGCATGTTTGATGATGGTGCGGTGAAACTCTGTCACCACAATTGCGCGAAGTTCTGTGTCCTCGGCGGTGGCAGCTGCAGTGCCTGACTGAGGATCATACCCGGTTTTGTGGCGTCGATCCCTAGTATTCTCAATCTTTGCGATTATAGAAGTGTTTGGAAAGTTTTAGCCCCTGTCCCTGATAATTTGATTTCAGATTGGCCCCATAAATCTTGTCCGGCACTTCGGAAAGCTGTTCATAGATGAGCCGGCCGATGATCTGACCATCTTCCAGCAAGAACGGAACCTTGTGACTGCGCACCTCGAGAACCGCGCGACTACCCGTTCCGCCGGCTTCAGAGTGACCAAAACCGGGATCAAAAAATCCGGCATAATGCACGCGAAATTCACCCACCAGCGGATTGAACGGAACCATTTCTGCCGCATGTGTTGGCGGCACATGCACGGCTTCCTTCGATGCGAGAATGTAAAACTGGTCGGGATCCAGGATTAACCCCGCCTCATTCTGCCGGTAAATTGGATCCCAATAATCCTGCAAGGCACAGGATCCGGAATCGTCGACATCCACAACACCGGTATGTCGCTTGGCCCTGTAACCGATCAGACCTGATGCATCGCCAATCAAATCGACAGACAAGGCAATGCCTTCTGAAATATCGGGTTCATGTGTTGATACAAGCTGATGCTTGACATGCAGGGTTCTTAAATCTGCATCCGGTGTTTCCGTATTTCCCCTTCGGAATCGTATTTGAGACAATCGCGATCCCTCTCTAACCAAGATGGGGAAAGTCTGCGGACAAACTTCCGCATACAGGGGGCCGCTATACCCGGATTGGATTTGATCGAATTCTTTTGCCTTATTGGAAATCACGCGGGTGAAAACATCCAGACGGCCTGTAGAGCTCTTGGGATTGGCCGATGCTGACAAGTTTTCGGGCAAGGCCAGGATTTCGAGCAGAGGAATGAGATAAACGCACCCGGTTTCCAGAACAGCTCCGTCGCTCAGGCTTATACTGTGCAGGACGAAATCATCCAGCTTGTCTGTAACCGAAGCGTTGGGCCCCGGAAGAAAACTTGCGCGGATACGATAGGCAACTTTACCCAGTCGCAGGTCCAGGCTGGCCGGCTGAACCTGGTTTTCGGTTGCCGGTGTTTCGAGTTGTATAATTCGGGCACTTATGAGTTCTTCGATCGCATTTGATGGAAGTATACCATCGCGCTCAACTTTTCCCTGTTCTTCGACCGCCAATGTCAAGGCCTCTTCCTATTCCTCTCCGGATAGTGATTAGATTAAATTAATCCATTAACGGATGAAACCCTTGACGCCAAGACCCAGTTGATGATAATCCCCGTCAATCAATGTGTGGTGATTTGGCCGGCCGGCTTGCAGCCACTTGAAATAATTCGCTAAAAGGGCCGATACGCGTGAACCCGGTCCTGCATTTCTGCTAGGCCGGGATTTTTTATGCAGTATGGGAGACCGAAAATGACCGATCTGAGTAAACCCCGTCTCGTTGATGAACAATGGGGCGAAGCGACGAAGTTGGTCCAGGGTGGTACAATCAGAAGTCCTTTTGGAGAAACTTCAGAGGCTTTGTTTCTCACATCTGGTTATGTGTACAACACCGCCGAAGAAGCTGAAGCTCGTTTCAAGGGTGAGGATGAGGGGTATATATACAGCCGCTTTTCCAATCCGACAGTCTCCATGTTTGAGGAGCGTATGAAGGCCCTCGAAGGAGCTGAGGCCGCAAGAGCCACCGGAACAGGTATGGCCGCTGTTACCGCGAGCCTGCTTTGCCAGCTCAATGCCGGTGACCATATTGTCTCTTCGAGAGCTCTGTTTGGCAGTTGCCGCTATGTCGTCGAAACGCTAGCCCCGAGATTCGGTATAGAGTCCACACTTGTGGATGGCCGCGACCTCGATGCCTGGCAAAATGCCATACGTCCAAATACCAAAGTCTTCTTTTTTGAATCTCCAGCTAATCCCACAACCGAGGTCGTGGACATTGAGGCGGTCTGTGAAATCGCCCATGCTAATGGAGCCCGGGTCGTCATCGACAACGTTTTTGCGACTCCCATCCTGCAGAAACCTCTTCAGCTCGGTGCCGATGTTGTTGTGTATTCCGCCACAAAGCACATTGATGGCCAGGGCCGTTGCCTGGGCGGCATCGTACTCTCCAACGAAGACTTCGTTTCCGAATTTTTGCATGATTTTATGCGGCAGACAGGACCTTCCATCAGTCCGTTTAATGCCTGGGTCATGCTCAAAGGACTGGAAACATTGGCCCTGCGCGTTGACCGTCATGTGAGATCAGCTGAAATGCTCGCAGAATTCCTGAACAACAGGAAGGAAATCGGAACCGTTCTTTATCCTGGAAGCGAAAATCATCCGCAGGCAGATATCTGTCGCAAACAAATGAAAGCCGGCGGTAATGTCATCGCTTTCGAACTTAAAGGTAACAAGGAGACCGTTTTCAATTTCCTGAATGCGCTCAAGATTATCCGTATTTCCAACAATCTCGGAGATACCAAAAGCCTGGTTACGCATCCGGCAACCACAACGCATCAGCGATTGACACCTGATGCCCGCGCAGAACTTGGAATCAGCGATTCTCTGGTCAGGGTTTCGGTGGGACTTGAAGATGTTGCGGATCTGACCGTTGACATTGATCAGGCGTTGGCAATGACGCAACAATAAGCTTTTTAAGTCACGGTTTCGCGATTAAAGTCTGGGCCGTATAGATTCGACATGTGCATCTGATATGATCGATCACAGACCTATCCTCCTGGTTATCGGTATTCTCCTGGCAACGCTCGGTTGTGCCATGATGATACCGGCGTTGCTCGAAGTTGCCCTGGAACAGGATGGATGGGTGGTTTTCGCCGCTTCTTCCGTTTTGACGCTGTTTTTTGGCATTGCAATGGCCATTGCATCCAGGGGAAAGACAGGGAATTTATCCCTTCGTGAAGCCTTTCTGCTAACCACGTTTTCATGGGTATTTCTTGCTGCATTCGGTGCAATACCGTTCGCCTGGTCAAATCTCGGCTTGAGTTACACGGATGCATTTTTCTTATTCATTTCAGGACTCACCACAACGGGCGCGACGGTTATCGTCGGTCTCGATACAGCGCCGCGAGGATTGATCCTCTGGCGTGCTCTGCTCCAGTGGCTCGGTGGCATCGGGATTATTGTCATGGCCATTGCCGTTCTGCCCATGCTGCAGATTGGTGGCATGCAGCTTTTCAAAGTGGAAGCTTTTGATGCCCCGGAAAAGATTCTTCCCCGGGCCACGCAGATTTCCGGCTCCCTGTCGAGTATCTACCTGATATTCACGGTGGCCTGTGCCTTTGGCTATTTCATTGCCGGCATGAATTATTTTGACGCTATTGTCCATTCCATGACAACGATTGCTACGGGTGGGTACAGCGCTTATGATTCTTCGTTTCAAGAGTTCAATGACGCCGGCATTGAATCCGTTGCTATTATCGGCATGATCCTGGGCAGCATTCCGTTTTTGCTCTATCTCAAGGGATTTCGGCTCGGGCCGCTGGAACTTTTCAAAGACGAGCAGGTCCGGGGTTTCTTAATTGCACTCGGCTTTTTCATACTCTTGTTGGCGATACAGCAAACTCTGACATCTAAATTCGGCTTTTTTACAAATTTGCGGCACTCGGCTTTCAATGTAACCTCCCTGATGACCGGAACCGGCTATGTTTCGACCGATTACAACAAGTGGGGAAATTTTGCGATCGGGCTCGTGTTTCTGGTTATGTTTGTCGGCGGGTGCAGCGGATCCACGTCCTGCGGCATCAAGATATTTCGATTCCAAGTGATGTACTCCGCTCTCCAGCACCGCATAAAAACACTCATCTATCCGAGCGGTATGTTTGCCATCAATTATAACGGACACACGGTATCACAGCAGGTCATAAGTTCGGTCATGAGTTTTTTCTTCCTGTTTGTTCTGTTTTTTCTGCTCTTGTCCTTGTCCCTGGAAATGCTCGGACTGGATAGTCTGACCGCCATGTCCGCGTCCGCCTCGGCGCTTGCCAATGTCGGCCCTGGTCTGGGTGAACTTGTTGGCCCAAACGGTAATTTTTCGAAATTGCCCGATGCGGCCAAATGGTTGCTATCATTTGGAATGCTCCTCGGCCGCCTGGAACTATTCGCGGTTTTGGTTTTGTTTACCCCAAGCTTCTGGCGACGATAACTGTTAGATGAATCTTAACTTCTGTGCTAAACGGTGATCATATATTTGGAGACGCTTGCGCCCATTGAATTCCACTCTTACGTGACCAGGGATGGGCTTATCTCACCATAAGCTCAATTACTAAAAATAACGAATTTTGTCGAAGAAACAGATATTTTATGACAACTCAGCCCATTCCAGACCCTGTTTCCCTGCTTGCCGATCTCGTTGCCTTTGACACGACAAGCCGAAATTCCAATCTTCAGATCATCGACTATATAAAAAACTATCTGGAGTCCCACGGTGTACAATCTTATTTGCTACCAAATGCTGACGGAGACAAATGCAGTTTGTTTGCAACAATCGGAAGTGGCGATCAACGGGGCATTGGACTTTCAGCCCATACCGATGTCGTACCCGTGGATGGTCAGAACTGGACGACCGATCCTTTTCATCTAAAGGAAATTGAGGGACGACTCTACGGTCGTGGTTCTTGTGACATGAAAGGTTTCCTGGCCTGTGTCCTAGCCAAAGTTCCTGATTTCATTGCTCAAAACCGATCTACGCCGGTTCATCTCGTATTTTCATATGACGAGGAGATCGGCTGCACTGGTGT
>CAJHZG010000150.1_pt1 | contig 19095 bp, 17 predicted proteins | sample 9198901 | NCBI WGS metagenome assembly CAJHZG01 (sample SAMEA7708382, study PRJEB35096) | sediment metagenome | biome: marine neritic benthic zone biome [ENVO:01000025]; feature: sediment [ENVO:00002007]; material: shallow marine sediment [ENVO:03000034] sea grass bed [ENVO_01000059] ... | reverse complement strand
GTCGAAGCTGAAAGAACTTCACCAGCAAATTCGGACGACCATGATCTATGTGACCCACGACCAAACAGAGGCCCTTACTTTCGCAGACAAAGTTGTGGTCATGCACGATGGGCAGGTTGTCCAGATTGGAAGTCCGGTAGAGTTATTCGAGAAACCACAACACACCTTCGTGGGTCATTTTATCGGCTCTCCCGGTATGAACATACTTCCGGCCGAAGTTGACACGGGGGCAGTTTATTTTAACGGTCATCGAGTCGAAGTAAGCAGCAACATTGTCGACGGTCAGGCGAACACGGAGTTTGAAATTGGAATCCGCCCGGAGTTTATTAGCCTGGCCGAGACCGGCATTCCGGTCAGAATAGAGACTGTAAGCGATGCTGGCCGTCATCAGGTCGTGACCGCCGTCAGTGAAAACACGCGCATCAATCTCCTTGTTTCAGGTGAGACTGCAATACCGTCAGAAACAGCCCATGTGGTTTTTGATACCAGTCAAACCCGGCTCTATCAGGCTGGTTGGCTGGCGGGAGGCTAGAGGGATGGATAAGTCGACAAATCAGAAAGGCTGGCTGTTCGTATTGCCCGTTGTTATTCTGGTTGCATTCAATGCCGTCATTCCCCTGATGACCGTTGTAAATTATTCGGTGCAGGAAACCTTCGGCAACAATGTGTTCTTCTTTGAAGGAATCAAATGGTTCAGTCAGGTTCTGCATTCTGAGCGATTTCATGCGTCTCTAGGGCGCCAGCTCATGTTCACGGGAATTATTCTGGCTATCGAAATTCCGCTGGGCGTGGCCATTGCGCTGGCCATGCCGCGAAAAGGAATCGGTGTTTCAATATGTCTGGTTCTGATGGCCCTGCCGCTACTGATCCCCTGGAACGTGGTTGGTGCCATGTGGAACATATTTGCGCTTCCGGACATCGGAATGCTCGGCAATACTTTGAACAGACTGGGAATAAATTACAATTACACGCAACAGCCTCTGTCTGCCTGGATAACCCTGATTGCAATGGATGTTTGGCACTGGACATCACTGGTCGTGTTGCTGTCCTATGCTGGCCTGAGTTCGATTTCAGACGCTTATTATCAGGCCGCGAAAATTGATGGGGCTTCTTCGTGGGCGATCTTTAGATATATCCAGCTCCCAAAGATGAAACGGGTTCTCACGATCGCTGTGTTGCTGCGGTTTATGGATAGCTTCAATATATACACTGAACCGTTCGTGCTTACAGGTGGAGGACCGGGAAATTCCACCACGCTGTTATCTATTGATCTCGTCAAGGTGGCGCTTGGACAGTTTGACCTTGGTCCGGCAGCAGCGATGTCAATCATATATTTCCTCATCATTCTGCTTCTGTGCTGGGTTTTCTATACGGTCATGACTCGGGGAGAAAACAACTGATGGTACGATTGAAATGGCTGGTGCCAACCACCTACATCATCTTCGTGCTCCTGCCGATCTATTGGCTGGTCAGTATGAGTTTCAAGAGTACCAACGAAATTCTTGGTGGATTTACGCTCTGGCCAAACGAATTTACTCTGGCTAATTACTGGTCCATATTTTCAGATCCCGTCTGGTACAATGGATACATAAATTCGATCATCTATGTCGTTCTGAATACCGTTATTTCCGTTTCTGTTGCCCTGCCTGCGGCCTATGCTTTTTCCCGCTACCGGTTCCTGGGAGACAAACAGCTATTTTTCTGGCTGCTGACAAACCGCATGGCGCCTGCAGCAGTATTCGCATTGCCGTTCTTCCAGCTTTACTCGGCTATAGGCCTGTTCGATACGCATTTAGCGGTGGCACTCGCTCACTGTCTCTTCAATATTCCCCTGGCGGTCTGGATATTGGAAGGCTTCATGTCCGGTGTGCCTAAACAGCTGGATGAAACGGCCTATATTGACGGCTACAGTTTTCCCAGATTTTTTCTGCGGATATTTATTCCAACGATTGCCGCCGGAATAGGTGTGACCGCATTTTTCTGTTTCATGTTTTCCTGGGTCGAGCTGTTATTGGCCAAGACATTGACGTCTGTTGCTGCAAAGCCAATTGCGGCGACGATGACGCGCACCGCGAGCAGTTCCGGTTACGAACTGGGCTTGCTGGCAGCTGCGGGTACATTGACACTGATCCCTGGAGCATTTGTAATCTATTTTGTCCGGAACTACATTGCCAAAGGTTTTGCCCTTGGCCGCGTATAACCGGAAGCAACTGACAAAGTTGGATGTTGAATAATGAATCTTGAATGGATGGCCTGGACCTGGCAAACAGCCGCATTTTTCGGGATTATATTCGTATTTCTTTTATCCATGACGGTTTGGGAGATCCGATCTCCTGGGGGTGGGCAAAGGCGAGGCATATTGACAATAGAAACAACGCGCGGCGACCGCCTGTTCATCAGTCTGCTTGGGAGTGCATTCATCCACCTGGGATGGCTTGGATTGCTGGGACCACCACTGTGGATCGCATTTGGATTGTCCCTGGTTTACACCCTGTTTGTGTTTAAGTGGGTGTGATTCCTATTATAGGCAAACATGGAAAATGTTGATTGTAGTTTCCGTCATTCAATTGGTAGGACCACAATTTCGACGGTTGTAGTCTAAACTTAACATTCTCCAGATCAGCGCAATCATCAGGATTACAAGCTGCCTTTTTGCAAGCAGGTAACGACTTTCTGTATATCAAGGGCTGAGATTAATCTAATCAATAGCCGCGCTCTTTTTCTAATTCGGCAGCAGATTTAAAATGTGTCTGGTAACGAACAGAAATCGGCGCAACATCATAAAATGTCGCTTCGTAAGATGGACGCTCCTTTATGCGCTTCCACCAAGACAACATTTTGGGGAGCGCTTCCCATAGGGATGCATAACCAAGGTCCTCCATACGGTCGATTAGCGGGGTAACTTGTGCATCGACAAGGGTGAACTGCTTTCCCATAATCCAGGGACCTTGATTTTCAGATAAGGATTTCTCGATTCGTTCGCATGTCTGCTGAATTTGAAACTTTGCATAATCGATATCTTTTTTTCCAAATCCTTTTTGCGTCATGCGCTGATAGAACTGCTTTCGCAATGGTAGTCTTTCAGTATGGGTTTCAAAATCTTCATCACTCGTTTGCGTATATCGCATTGGTGCCAGAAGATTTGAAAAGCTTGGCACGCGAACAGCGACGGTCGGTACTTCATCGATGTACCTCATCCACGCCCGGGCCCGTGCTCTATATACGGCATCGGATGGCAATAGCGGTGGATCGGGAAGTACTTCATCAAGATATTCCATTATCGCCGATGATTCGATGAGAACACTTCCATTGTGAACGAGTGTCGGGACGACACCATTGGGGTTCAGTTTGAGATATTCCGGAGTCAGATGTTCAAATTTTCCCAGGTTAACTTCATGCTCGATCCAATCCTTCCCGCGTTCCGCTAATCCCTTTTCCGCCAAGGTCATTCTTACCTTCTGGCTACATGTTGAATGAGCGGTATGGTAAAGCTCCAGTGTCATCTCATTTTTCTCCAGGCTTTGTCTCAAAGACCAAATTTAGGCTCACGCCTGTACTTTGCGTTACAAGGATATCCTTGATGATACCGCCATCCTATACTTCAAAATGCCGTGGATAAAGCTCTCAAGCTCGTTCCTGCAAAATCTGCGATAGCAAGTTAATTCATCCCAAGCGTGATATATTTTCAATTCACCGACCGGCAATTGCATGACATAATGGTGGTGGTGTGGCTAGGGTGTGGAGCGCGATTTGATGCGAATTATAATTTCTTTGAGCATTTTGCTTGCGGCAAGTATTCAAGTCCAGGCAGCGAAATTCAGTGTCGTTCTGGCTGAGAGTTCAAACAAAGTTCTTACTCTGAGAATGGAGGGGGGAATTACGCCTCGCGACATTGAGGATCTGAGGGTACTCGTCAGGAAGTATCCGAGACAGAAATATCGGCTTTATCTCTCTTCGAAGGGGGGCAGTCTTGGTGGTAGCATGAGCATTGGCTGGTTCATCAAAGACTTGGATTTCGTCACCATTGTAGAAGACGTTTGCCATAGCAGCTGTGTTTCCATTTTCTTTGCTGGAAACGAGCGTCGCCTGATGCCCGGAACATCAATAGGTTTACATCTTCCAGAGTCCGCAGCTGACGATGTGAACGGCGAAATAATGAACGTTTACCTCATGTACTGGACGGCAATCGACGCTCCGGCGGCGATATTTTCCGATATTCAGAACACGCCGGTTGATACAATGTATCAGCTTTATTTTAGGCAATTGGAACAATACGGTATTGTCGAACATTATCGCGATACTTCGGCTAGTTCACGGTTTTTTCGATAGCCTGTTCACAACAGTGGTCTTGAATTTTAATCAAGTGCGGTGGCAAGCCCAAAAACAGTGTCGCAGAGCGGGCTAATGCGGCTGTAATTGATTGGCAGAGCGACCGCAACACCGTACTCCAGAATTCAATAACGCTTGTCTATCCAATCGGGTTGGAATCGAGTGCCGGTCAAAATCCATTCTTCAGACATTCATGATCGACTGGATAGTTCAGAATGAAGCCGACCCGGCGTTTTGCAGACTTCAATGTGCAAATCTTCATCGCAGTACTTGCCTGCTCTCAGAATATTGAAGCCTGCACTTGTTGACAAAAATGGAATTCCCAATCGAATGTAAAGAGTTGGAAGAAAGTTGGTATTGGAATAATCTATCGCTGTTTCGACTAGGAAGGTGCAACCCCATGTTTGGAAAGCTTTCAGCTTTTTTATTTATATTCCTGACCACTGCGAGCATCGCAGTTGCGCAAAACGAGTCGGGTAATCTTTTGCCATTTGCAACATTTGACCAGGCAAGCGAAGCCGTACTCAACGATCCTCATGATCTCGTTATCGGGCCTGACAATCGGATTTATGTCGCTGATAAGTTTGCGAACCGAATTGCAGTCATGGATAAAGAAACACTTAAACTCCTTGATAGTTTCGGAGAGAGTGAATTAGCCAGTCCCCACGATGTTGACTTTGATGCCCAGGGGCGAGCTATTGTTGCCGACACCGGCAATGATCGTGTCGCAATTTTTGAATTTCGCGATGGCAAAGCCCAGCTGGTCGAATCTCTTAGTGACGGCATATTTCGTCCCGAAGGAGCTGTTGCCCACCCCAATGGTCGCATATATGCGACGGGATCGGGCACAGGAAACATCGTCGCCTATGAAAATGGCAAACTCGTCGCCCAGGCGACTGGATTGAGTAGTGCCCATGATGTAGAAGTCGATGGCGAGGGAAACTTGTGGGTTGCAGATACTTTCAATCAGAGGATTGTTAAATTTTCTCCGGATCTGCAGGAATTGCAGACGTTAGAAGGTCCCGTATATGGCTGGCTTGGTCCGCGCTATCTGGATATCGACAAGGCCGGTCGTCTCGTGGTTGCTGATCAGGACGCCCATCGCATTCTACTTATCGAAAAAGACGGGGCGCTGGTTGGCGTACTCGGCGATGGTCTGCCGGGGGCCGGGCCAAACAAATTCGATGATCCCGAGGGAGTAGATATTTGGGGGCCGGCTTACTACTTCGCCGATTCCGACAACAATCGGATCGTTCGCTATCTGCTCGTCACCAACTGACACGATCTCACATATCGGACACAGTGCTCTGATCAGGTCACTGCGGAAAATTAAGAATTCCTGCTGCATCAGCCTGTTGCTCGTGCGAATATATTGACGAGGTACATTGCTTGTTTTTCTTTATCGCTGCGAGTAAACAATTGTTTGAACATCTGGCGGATGGTGCGACATGAAAATCTCAGATATTAAGACCTTCGTTTGCCGAGTTCCCATCGCTAATCCACTGATCACATCCTTTGGCCGGATGACAGACCGACCCGCACTATTCTTGCGTATTGAGGATCACAATGGAAATTTTGGTTGGGGTGAAGTCTGGTGTAACTGGCCACCATCCGGTGCCGAGTACAAAGAAAACCTTATAAAACATACCATCGCTCCCCTCCTGCTTGATCGGGAATTTGAATCTCCATCAGTGGCGTTCAATTTCCTGACAGATGCATTGCGAATTCTTACCATCCAGACGGCGGAACCAGGTCCCTTTGCTCACTGTCTCGCCGGAATTGATATTGCGCTTTGGGATATTCAAGCGCGAAAAAACGGCTCATCCGTTGCCAGGACAATAAATCCGCAGGCTCCTCCGAAAGTAGCCTGTTATGCCAGCGGCATAAACCTGGACGATGCCCTAAGCATGATCGATAAAGCCCGAAAGACAGGGTTTACTCGGTTCAAGGTCAAAATCGGACGAGATCTTGAGCGTGAAATTTCTGTCGTCAGAGAAATCCAGTCGGGTTTACGTAGCCATGAATCTTTGATGCTGGATGCCAATCAGGGCTGGAATCTGGAGCAAGCCAGGGAAGCGATTCAAAAGTTCGATTTTGTCGAACTGGATTGGGTTGAGGAACCCATCGCGGCAGACCATCCTGCAAGTAATTGGCTGACCCTCAAGGAACTCGCACCTTTTCCCATTGCAGCGGGGGAAAATATACTTGGCCAGGATCAATTTGAAGATGTCATTACCGCGCGTCTGCTTGATGTCATCCAACCGGATATCTGCAAATGGGGCGGATTTTCAGGCGTTATTCCAGTTGCCAGAGCGACGATGGATGCCGGACTGCGTTACTGCCCACACTACCTAGGGGGTATTGTAGGTTTACTGGCCTCTGCTCACGTTCTCAGCGGTGTTGGCGGTAATGGAATCCTGGAAGTAGATGTTAACGACAATCCGCTGGTCGATGCCTTCCTAGACAAGCAGGAGTGCATTCAGGAAGGTCAGTTTTCCATTGATCTGGGTTCCGGTCTCGGTTTTGATATCGATACCAACATTTTGGATTCATGGTTGGTGTGAGCAATGTTTTGACAGGTGCGATCCGGAATGGATTCTATACACTACAGATAACGGCACAGACGTTTTTGTTCCGTTGGGTCAACCATTGAGTTACCTGTGTCTTACTTGCGATAACGAGCTGGCGCCTGAGGGTTTTTGGCGGGATTCGTGTCGTGTTTGGACATTCTGACAATGACTTTACTGTCGATGAGAGGTTGCAGGTCCGCCTCCAGGGCATTTGCATCTATTTGGGGATAGACCTCTTTGCCATCGATATAGAGCGTGAAGGACTGCAGGTACTTCACTTTTTTTGCAGGATTTTCAATCGTATCTTTAGTCCATTCATATAGTGGAAAATTTGCGGTTCCTTTTTTTTCCGCCTCAGCCACATAGTCGGCAAAGGCGTCATACTGGCATTTAACCGTAGCGTTGTGCTGTTTCAGTATATGCATCAGAGAAGCGAGAGCCGGATCATCGAGTTTCCGCCGTGCCAGTTCAGCCATCTCTTTCGTCAAATTTATTCGCAACTGGTACTGCCATTCACTGTTCATTGTCAGTCTCCGATAGGATGTCCTTATCTCGAACCAAGCCGCTTAAGAATGCCTATCCTAATGTACATTCCCTTTAACTCGGATCCTATTCCTTTGTGAAAAGGCTTTGTTTCCGTTGCCACAAAGATTAGTTCCGGAGCGAACTTAGGTTGCCATGCGTCCAGAATCAAATTTGGACAGAGCATCACAATGAGACATACTTAAGCAAGGGATGAGAATAATTCCAGGGGAATTTGCCTGGAATGACGCGCACATGAAAACGTACAGAAAGATCAGGCATCTGACGAGTTCACCCGGTATTTGTATGGTGAGTACTGATTGACACAACTTTTGCACAGGTCAGTGAGAGATGTGCCCACCAGGGTGTATTGTGCTTCCGAGCATTCGAGTGTGTTGCTTAAGCTGCTTCCGCCGCCGGAAGGGTGACAACACATTCCCAGTACTGCGTGAGAACACCAACGACATCCACCAGTTTTTCAAAAGTCACCGGCTTGGTAATGAAGGAATTCACGCCTAAACCATAAGTTCTGACAATATCTTCCTGGGCTTTTGAGGTAGTTAAAACAACGACAGGAATTTGGCACAATTCAGCTGAGGTTTTAATTTGTTGGAGAGCGGATCGTCCATCCATTCGTGGCATATTCAAGTCCAGAAGAATCAGATTGGGAAGAGGTTCGCCCTCAAGCTCCGTGTATTTTCCTCTACGATTGAGGTAGTCCATCAAGTCGACGCCATCGACAACAAATTCAAGCTCATTTGTCAGATTACATTCGGTAAATGCATCTTCAATTAAAAACCGATCATCTGCGTCATCTTCGGCAATTAAAATTTTGCATTTTTGGTGTGAATGCATAACTCTTCCTTTGCTTGGTCCAATTCGAAAGTGAGATTGGATTATGTCGAAATTGTCCTTTTACTTCACGTCAATCAATCCAGAAGCGAGCGCATCTGTACTTGCCCAGGATTTGCGCTGCAACAAATTCATTTGGTTCAGTCGAGTCAAAATTATACCTGAGTCCGACTAATCTGAGGTCCTTAACTTGTCTGATGAGTCTGACTATACGACATGCATATTGAATTATTAGAAATGTCGGAAGGTTGTTTTTATTAAACTTTTATATTTCTCTGAAGCAGTACAGGAGAACGGGTGGAGCGAATTTTATGATCAGAAAGTATCCATGTATAATCTGAATTTCTTTTCGCGATATCCAGTCAGCTTCAAAAGGAATTCGGTAAGCTGACATCCTTATTAAATCCTTAGCAAATTGTCTAAATTGAAAAGAGAGAACTTTATCGAAAGTCAAATAAATTTTGCCATTATAATTTCATGTATCGAGGTATTGAGAATAGTAAAAACTTGAGCCAGCTTAATATCTTGGTGGTCGATGAAGATCAGTACTCGGGTAAGATATTGCGCGATGCACTGCGATGGTCGGGATTCCGGAATCTTCACTTTGCCCAGGGCGCCTTCAATGCGCTGGAGCGACTAAAAATCAGTTCGATTGATATAGCTGTGGTGGAGCTAGCAATGTCGGAATTTAACGGAATAGAATTTACAAAAATAATTCGAACGTCGGACGATTCTCCCAACAAGTCTCTTCCCATAATTCTGATCACATCAGATACGAGAAAACAAATGATACAACAAGCGATTACCGCAGGTGTCGAGGCTATTTTGGCAAAGCCGGTTCGGCCGGACTTTCTACAGGCCTATATAAAGCAACTGATCGAGTCTCCATTTGCGTATGTTCAAACCAAATCTTATTTTGGTCCTTGTCGAAGACGGACAAAAAAGCAGGAATTCGACGGACAAGATCGGCGTACGAGTGATTTAGAAGATGAAGCAAAATTCGAAGTTTGAGGCTAAGATTTAATAGAATTTTTCTCTCAAACAACTGGCACCGTAATCAATCCTTCAAAAGGTTGAATATTGAACTCAACTCTAGCTTTCCGGATGTCATCAGTTTGGAATTTATTTAATCAAATCAATCTTTTGTAAACCGACTTACAGATTCCTACTTTATTTGAATTTGTAACTGCCCTGATCATATCCAGGTAATGAATTCCGCTGTTATTCTACAAATTCCTTTTTTATAAATATGTTGATTCATAAGCGATGCAAGTATGTATTGTTGCCGCGTGATTCTGCGGTTCATCGCGTGCGGATACAGTTTGAATTGATTGCAGGAGCGGGAATTCTCGGCATGGCGGAATGCCAGCAGGCGGAAACAACAATTATTGTAAATTGTGTAAAGTCAGCCGCCAAATCAAACGTCAAATTTCGTGTCGGAGATTCATGGGGATACAATGAACAGATTTAAGAACATTCTCTATGTTACCGAGTCCAGTATGGTCGCAGGTGCTTTTCACCATGCCGTGAGTATAGCGGAAAGCAATAATGCACAATTAACTGTACATCTCGTGATGGACCCGATTCCAGCTTATCTCGACCGGATGATCCCACATGTGTCCCAACAGGAGCGCAAGAGAGAAACGGAAGCAATTCTCAACAAGCTGCATGAAAGCTTTGCCGAGCGTGTTGAAATTGAGACGAAAATTACCGAAGGTACACCTTTCCTGGAGATTATTCATGAAGTCATTCGAAATGACCGGGACCTGGTAGTTAAATCAGCAGAAGGAACGGGAACGACAGCCGATCGATTGTTCGGTACGACCGACATGCACTTGTTGCGCAAGTGTCCCTGCCCGGTGATGCTGGTAAAATCAACGGAATCGACACCCATTCGTCAAATAATGGCTGCGGTTGATTTCGACGCCTTCGACGAGGAAGACGGAAACTCAGTCGAGCCGGTAAATCGTATGATCCTGGAGTTGGCCGCCTCTCTTGCCTACGAGGAGGAACGAGACTGTCACGTGGTCCATGCCTGGGAGGCACCAGGCGAGGATTTCATGAGACGCTCGGGATTTGAATTTGGCGAAGGAGAAATGGAATCCTTTGTCAAGAAAGTAGAAAGTGCGCATCTGATATCTCTTGAGAGACTGCTTCGAAAGGCCCGGGACTGGATTGGACGGGATGTTTATGATGCCGTTCAACCCAAGACAATATTGCAACAGGGGTCGGCACTTAATGCTATACCGGATCTGGTCAGAACTTTGGGAATTGACTTAATAGTAATGGGCACTGTCCTGCGAACTGACATTCCTGGATTGTTTATCGGTCGCACTGCCGAGGGTATCCTCAATGCGATTGATTGTTCCGTACTGGCCGTGAAGCCTCCGGGATTTGTGACTCCGGTGACTCCCGAGGAACTCACCTGACGTAATACAAGATCCTCTATTCTGAAATTCAGCCTGGTTGTTCTGGGTGGTATCTTTGTCAGATTGCGGTTGCCAAATGAACTGACCGTGAATTTCCATGATGAAGATGAGCTATCATACTAAAATTGCATATTTTTCAGTTTAATCGGAAATTAATCAATTTATTCAATAGTTTTCCTGTATTTTGGAAGAGGTGAAGCATGACTGACCGTCGTTCGCACAGTCGGAAAAGAGTATTGAAGGGTGCAGTGATTTCCTATTCACATGGGAATATGTCTTTGCCCTGTGTCGTACGCGACATCTCGGATACCGGTGCAAGAATTCAGCTTCATCCGGATCAGAGAATTCCTGATAGGTTTAAACTCGTTGTCGAACTTGATGGCTTGGAAGTTGATGGAATGGTTGTCTGGAGAAATGGCGAGCAGGCGGCTGTCAACTTTGAATCTCAACCCCGATTCATTTCACCTAAACGACTCCAGATCGTGTCGAATTTTGCCGAAGAAGCCGAGCCGAAAACAAAGCTTCTGAACAATGCACACCAAGAATCTGTTTCACATTTGCAGGCGCAAGATTGCGAAGTCGTTGCGACTGACCCGATAGAACATTCCCATCCAAGTTCGGGCCATTTGCCGATCCTGATTGCGGAAGACGATCCCGACGATAGATATTTGATCGAATCCGCATTCGGTGAAAGCAAATTCGACCACACGATTGATTTTGTAGAGAATGGAGAAGAGCTTCTCCACTATATGAATGCCGAGGGACACTATAGTTCAAGAAACTTGCCGAGTCTGATATTGCTGGACTTAAATATGCCCAAGATTGACGGCCGTACAGCAATGATGCAATTGAAAGCAGATCGCGCTTTTCGAAAAATTCCAATAATAGTTTTAACAACCTCTACGGCAGAAGAAGATATCCAAAGATCCTACGATCTGGGAGTCAGCGCCTATATACCGAAACCCAGTTCTCATGAGGAACTTGTAGACCTGATTTCCGTCATGAACAGCTACTGGGCAACTTTTGCATTATTGCCAAACGCTCAAACAGTGTCGAACTAAAAACAATTCCATAACGCCTAACCTGGTTGAGGTTGGAGCGACTATAGGGTTGTAGTGATGTTATGTTGTAAGTTGCGTACCGGGATTGTAGATGTAAATTGGGTATGTCTTATTGTTCAGCTTACTATTCTAGTTCATGGTTTAGTCGGTTTCGACCGGTAGCGCGACTATTTCTATCCAATAGTGCGTCAGGACCTTTACGACTTCCACCAGCCCGTCAAATGTAACCGGCTTCGTGATGAAAGAATTTACACCCAATCCATAACTCCTGAAGATATCCTCTTCGGATTTCGACGTCGTTAAGATCGTAACAGGGATATTATGTAATATTGGAGATTCCTTGATCTCCATTAACGCAGTTCGTCCATCTTTCCTGGGCATATTGAGATCGAGTAATATCAATCCGGGAAGAGGAGTATCTTTCAAATGCTCGTAATTGGATCTGCGCAGCAGATAGTCCATTAATTCAACCCCATCAACTACAAATTCGATTGGGTTGCGCAAGCGACTTTCCTCAAAAGCGTCCTTAATAAGAAGACGATCATCTTCGTCATCTTCGGCAATCAGTATCTTTACAGAGTCTCTTGTCGCCACGACTTATGCCTCACTATGATTCGTTTGATATTGGGGCAATTGAATTACAAACTTAGAGCCAATATTAGGCTCTCCAGTTGCTCTAATTTCGCCATTGTGGCGATCGATAATTTTTCGGCATGTTGCCAGTCCAATACCGGTCCCTTCGTATTCCAGACGACCATGTAGTCTTTGGAAGATTGTGAAAATCTTTTCCTTATATTCTTCTTCGAAACCGATACCATTGTCACTGAATGCGATCACGACATTGTTTTTAGACTCGGCGTTTTCGGAACTGTTTCTAATCAGCTTACTTTCAATTTTTATTTCCGGTGCTACATCAGGCTTTCTGTATTTAATTGAATTACTGACGATATTCTGAAACAGCTGTCGAATCTGGACAGGATCGCCATCAAATTCAGGAAGTTTATCGACTGAGATTACAGCACCACTTTCTTCAATCGAAACTTGCATATCCGACAGCACATCTGTGAGAATTTTATTGGGATCGAGCTGTTTGAAAGGGTTGGCCTTGGTCGTGACGCGTGAATAAGACAGCAGGTCATTAATTAACACACGCATTCTAAATGCGGCATTCTGCATCCTGTCAACGAACATTTTTCCGTCATCAGGCAGGGTGTCTCCATATTTCTTCACCAAACGACTGCCGAAGGCCTCAATTTTTCTCAGGGGTTCCTGGAGGTCGTGGGATGCGACATGAGCGAAATCCTGCAGTTCTTTGTTTGATCGCTCCAATTTTTTTGTATAGTCAAGGAGCTTTCTCTCGTGGTTTTCCAGTTGAGTAATGTCCTGGTAGGTCGCGATTGTGCCACCATTCGACATGGGTTCATTCATAACAGCGATCACCCGGCCATCTTTGAGCCGTTGCTTGATTGTTGACCTTTTGTTAAGGCGATCCGGATCCGGACGTTCAGAAAGAGCCTGTTCCGCTTCTTCCGCGGAATAATTACCCAGCGAGACGCTATATTCCATTATCTCTCTGATTTTGATACCGGGCTTTACCACTTCATCTGAGAAACCATACATGACCAAGTACTGTTTATTGCAGACAATCAGCCTTTGGTGTTCATCGAACATACACAAGCCCTGGATCATATTGTTCAAGGCTGTATCAAAGTGAATATTTCTCTCTTTGAGTTCCCACGAGATCTTTTGAATGTGGAGCTCTCTTTTTTTCAACTCCGTGATATCAGATCGTGTGCCAACTATCCCACCATCATGAGTCTTTTTCTCGTTGATCAGTATCCATCTGCCATCCTCAAGTTCTACCTCGTAGGGATCCGAAGGATTTAGATGTTCTTGAATTCGCCACTGGATAAACTGCTCCTTGCTCGCCCCGTTTAAATTGAAACCACCCCTTTCAACTCCTTCATGAAGCATATCCTCGAATTTGGCTCCGGGCATGATCAGATCTTTAATATGTGGATTCAAATCAACATACTTTGCGTTGTAAAACGACAATCGATCTTCTCTGTCATAAAGGGCAAAACCATCCGCCATGGCATTCATAGCATGTGACATTCTGTCTCGGACGGTTGTCGCGAATTGTTCAAGTTTATTGTGGGCGGAAATTTCAGTGGTGTGATCGGTTACTTCCCTGACAGTCTCGACGAGAATTTCGCCTACTTTTCTTCGGCAAACCTCGATGGATTTTCCGTCTTTGGTAACGATTCTGAAAGTATGAGACGGTTTATGGTCAATTGTTAAGATAGTGTTACGCGCTGATCGCTGTGCTGTAAGTGATTCTGTGCCTTGTGCGATTAGTGTCAGCTCTATCAGTGTTTCCAGCTTTGTTCCCGGGGATAAATCCGTTCTACTATAACCGCACAAGTGTCGATAGTGATTATTGCATTTGACCAAGCTGTAGTCAGAATCGAAGATTGCAAGACCAACATCACATCCGTCAAATATAGATTCTATCAAATTATTATCTGGATCAGCAGAATTTGTTGCGATTGGTATGGGAGATTCAGCAATTGACATTTCTACATGTCTCCGATTCAAAACTATTTGAATTTCGCGTTCGAAATTATCTGTAAGACATTCAAAATTGGTTAATAATTTCTAATCTCCAAATTTACGAAAATTAAGTACTAATACTGTAGTTAATCATTCGTGGTTTGAGTTGGCGGGGTGGTGAACATAACTCAATCAATGCTTAGTTGATGCGCCTTCCACTCATGTAAGTTTGGATTTTTGCGGGGAGCAGTCGCGACTGTTTGCGTGGGTATGAGTGAAAAAAAATTAGCAGCCATTATTCTAGCGGTCGGTATTTCTTTAGCCCTACTTTGGCATCCGATATCACACTTTTTCCGGCCGTATCTGTTACCAGCGCTATTTTGTGTTGTAACATTCTCCTTACTGCCAACAGCACAAAAGCTGTCCGTAAGCTTCTTTCTTATACGCAAGGAATCTCTTAAGCTTGTTGTTTGGCAACAACTCGTTCTACCCGCTGTAATTCTTGTTCTTGGACCTGCGATAGGGCTAAACAAGGATCTTGTTTTCTACGCTCTTATTACAGTGACTGCCGGGTCGTTGTTCGCTTCTCCCGCACTGGCTCAAATGCTTGATTTGAACAGGCATCAGGCAATTCAGTCGGTAATTCTCTCAACACTACTCATGCCCATTTCCATCTTCATCTTCTTTGGTGTGTATCACGGTGAATTCGTTGATCTGGATTTGAAGATTTTTGCAATGAATGTAGGTATGTTTATCGTTCTCCCCATTGCCATCATGTTCGCTTACAAAGTTCTAACCTCCGGTCTGACAGAAAAAGCGAACCATAATCTGGATTTTCTCAGTCGCTGGGCTTCTATCTTGTCATTGTTGGTGTTTGGATTTGCAATCATTGATCCGGCCGCTAAGACGCTGGAAACCGATCCTGAGAGAGTATTTCTTTATTTGCTATACTCACTGGGGATCACCACGGTTATTCTGTCTTTCACGTTCCTCATCATGATCAAGAGCAGTCGAAGGTTTATCGTAACCAGTGCACTGCTCGGCGGGTTCAGAAACATCGGCTTAAGCTATGGTCTGCTGAGTCAAATGGTCCATGGTGACCTGGCCATATACGTTGGTATAGCGCAGGTGCCAGTGTTTCTTGTGCCACTACTGCTGTTTATATTCTTGCCGAAAAACCTGTTTTTTACGGAGTATACACCGGCAGATTCCAACGACGAGCCGCAAATGGAATTAAATCTGGAACCCAAGACAGCGGCATCAGGGCAAACTGGTCCTATTGGTTCAAGCTGGGCAGACAAAAATCCGATGGGTTCAGCTTCCACTGCTAAAACGATCGACATTGATCGATGGGAACTCGCCCATTCCGTGCAAACGATGTCCCTAAGTAATTCGTCAAATCTGGCGATGGAACTGGATCCCTCGATACACCACAAAATTCAGCATCAAACAGCGGAAGATAGGATACCAGCGCTTCTAACTCGATTGAAGCAACACACACAAGAAGCCTATGCCGAATGTCAGCAAATTTATCTGAAACAGAAAATTGACCGACTTATTCTGAAAAATATCGGGATAGTGATCGCCTGTACTGTAGCCGGTTGTGTGGCTATCTGGCAGTTGAACAAGCTCTACGCTCCGATGTTGTTTGATGACGGCCTGATTGACAGGGTTGCGGAAGTTCATACTCAAGACCAGAATTTTGGAGTGTTCGATCTGAACATCAATATTCGTGACCTGCGCAATGCAACAATCGCAAAAATGAAGCAGGCGCCTGATGCCATTGTAATGGGGGCCAGTCATTGGCAGGAAGCCCATGTCAATCTTGTCACGAACAAGAATTTCTACAATTCCCATGTTCACAGAGATTACTACGAAGACATGTTGGCCGTTGCTCAGATGTATGTACAGCACAATCGATTGCCTAAGGAAGTCATAATTGCGATCCGCGACAAGCTGTTTACACCGGTTGAGGATCGCACAGATTTTCTCTGGTATCCCGGGATCAAGTATTATCGGAAAATGGCCCGGAAACTGGGTTTGGAACCACACAGCCAATTTGAAACTTTGGAAGTTCAGACGTGGCGTGAACTTTTGTCTCTGCCTCTGCTCTGGGAAAATATTAGCCGAGAGTTTATGGCGAAAGAATTGCCCCATGCTACTGACAAAAATAAGTTTGATGGACTGGATGTGCTACTGCCCGGAGGATCAATCATCTGGTCGAGAGAACATCAGGCAACATTCACTCGAGCCCGAGCTCGGAAAGAGGCGTTGGCCTTTGCTGAGGCCAGCAAGTATGACCCACCCAAAATAGATCCGATCGGTGTCGAGTCAATCGATAGGCTGTTAAATTTCCTGCAGTCGGAAGGTGTGAAGATCGTACTCGCTCATCCACCATTTAATCCGGAATTCTACGATGAGGTTGCGGGTACTCCATACATGATAGGTTTGGAAAAAATCAAGGAATTAACGAAGACATATGCGAGGAAATACAACCTACCGATTATCGGCAGCTTTGATCCCAGAGAAGTCGGCTGTGATGCAAAAATGTATATCGACGCTGAACACTCAAACGCTACATGCCTTGGTAAACTGCTCAACCAATACAACAACCTGAGTACGACGAAACAACAATCAAATTCTGTCGCACGGTTAGGAGGATAAGATGTCCTTTAGCTCATACGAATTCATACTTGTTTTCCTGCCGGCAGCCTTCCTGATTACTTATTTGGCTCACCGCATTGGTGGTTGGGATACGGCAATTCCCGTATTGGGAGTGATCTCTGTTCTGTTCTATTCGTTCTTTGGAACAGTTCTGGTTCTGGTGCTGATTTTGTCAGTTCTTATTAACTACCAGATCGGAAATATGCTTATTTCCATGAATGGAAGAAAAGGATCAGGATATCTCCTGGCGTTCGGCATAATCGGCAACTTGTTTGCACTGGGCTATTCCAAGTACACGAACTTTGCTATCGACATCGTCAACCAGTTCTCCGGTGGCGAGTTCTCACATCTGAATATTTTACTTCCTGTAGGAGTTTCGTTTTTCACATTTATCCAGATTGGATATTTGATCGAAGCTTATGGTGGGCAGGTAAAAAAGCCGGGGTTAAGCAAGTATCTGTTGTTCGCTACATTCTTCCCTTGTGTGACGGCTGGCCCACTCGTATTGCAAAAAGAAATATTCGAACAGCTTGACAATAGAAAAAGTCGGTTCATTGAACCTCAACGAATTATCGTTGGTCTCACTATATTCGCGATAGGACTCTTCAAGAAAGTCGTGATTGCAGATTCAATCGCTCCTTACGCTAATACAGTGTTTGATCGTGTAGCGGATGGTCAATTGGTGACAATGGCTGCGGCCTGGTTGGGGTCGTTGGCATATACGATACAACTCTATTTTGATTTTTCCGGCTATTCGGATATGGCCATAGGAATTGGTTTGATTTTTGGCTTGAAACTGCCATTGAACTTTAACTCGCCGTTGAAGGCAACAAGCATTTCTGACTTCTGGAGACGCTGGCATATGACCATGACGCGGTTTTTCACTAACTACGTTTTTTCACCTCTGGCCATGAACGGAATGAGAAGGGCCTTAGGTGATCGCTATGGCCATTTCAGAAAATATACAGTGACTACGGGCGGGCCTGTGATTGTTACGTTTCTGGTAGCAGGTATCTGGCATGGAGCCGGATGGACGTTTGTCGTTTATGGGCTGATACACGGATTTGCCCTGGCCATCGATCATGCCTGGCGTGAGTTCAACGGAATAAAGCTGCCGAATTTCTTGGGTTGGGCACTCACGATGTCTGTTGTGGTCTCGGGACTAGTGGTATTCCGCGCTACGGACCTGGACGTCGCCACACATATTCTCGCAAACATGTGGGGTGTAGCTCAATTTATTCCAAACACTATCGATGCCTCGATGGCTGTCTATGTTGAGTTCGATAAAAGAATGGCGGCGACTTTCATATTGTTGTTCGGAACAATCATTCTTGCGGCTCCAAACAGTCAGGAATTAATGAGAGGAATCTGGAAGCAGGACGAGCTCGACAAAAAAGAGTTTGAAGGTATGCCTATCTGGAAGCCATCTCCGATGTGGTCGATCGCGACAGCTTTGGTGTTGTTGGTCGGAATTACTTCGATGGGAGATAATTCGGCGTTCCTCTACTACCAGTTTTAATAAAGTAAAAGGACAGGGAGTCTAAAATGGTGTTAGTACAAGATTTCGAGACGGTCGTAATTGACTTGCCTCGACAGGTGAATGAAGAGATTGCGGGAGATATCGAAAAAGAGTCCGTTTTTGTATCAGTCGCGATTGAAAAAATTGTCGTCGAAGAGGGATACAAAACAGCAAAGGTCTATCTGAAAAATCCAGATGACATCGAAGAATCCATCGATAAGGCAAAAAGGTTTGTCGATGTCATGGCCAAGCATCTGACCGGCTTCGAAAGCAAAGTATTTTTTGAAACCCATCGACAAGACTCGGGCGAATACATCCGGAACGTCAGTGAACTACTATCGGAAAAAGGCTGGATTTTTGAATACGGAATGGGACAGGTGGCTTATTCCGGGCCAGTTCTCAAACTCTCTCAGCTTCTGAATAGAAAAGCCGGTGAAATCTATCGACAGACCTTTGATGCCCAGGACGGGCATTATCCGGCGCTGGTCGACAAAGATACACTGCACAAATGTGGTTATTTTGATTCCCATCCAAACGCCGTGACTTTCGTCGGCAATATGATTGAGGATTTCGATTCTATCGAAGCGTTCCGTCAG
>CAJHZG010000228.1_pt1 | contig 19442 bp, 20 predicted proteins | sample 9198901 | NCBI WGS metagenome assembly CAJHZG01 (sample SAMEA7708382, study PRJEB35096) | sediment metagenome | biome: marine neritic benthic zone biome [ENVO:01000025]; feature: sediment [ENVO:00002007]; material: shallow marine sediment [ENVO:03000034] sea grass bed [ENVO_01000059] ... | reverse complement strand
GGTCAAAATCATCTTTCAGGGTGCCTCCCAGGTGCAGCAGGCCCTTTTGACGAGCGCCGTCGATGCGGCGGCCATACTCGAACCCATTGTGACGATTGCCACCGGCAAGGTCAAAGGCGCCAAGGTCGTGGCCAAGGGTTCCGGCATGTTTCCCAAACAACCCGGCGCGGTTCTCGCCATACGCGAAAAAGTGATCAAGTCCAATCCGGATATCGTCAAGGCTCTTGTCGCCTCCCACGAAAGGGCGACAAAGATCCTGAATGGTGAACCGGCAAAAGCCGCCAAGTCCGTGCAGCGTTATGTCGGTGGTGGACGCCTGCCCGTTGCCACAGTGGAAAAAGCTATTCGCAACTCCACCGGAAGCTTTGTCGCTGATCCGAATTTCATCATCGACGGCACAAGGGCGATGCGGGATTTTCAAGCTGAATTGGGAACACTGAAAGCCAAAGTAAAAATCAACGATCTCATTGATCCCAGTTTTTATCAGAAGTGACCCGATTCAGTTTTAAATATTTCACCGGCAATTTCGTGACGACACTCCGGGTGATCCTCGGGATCACCGGCATCGTCGCGTTTCTCATCCTGTGGAAGTCAGCGGAGAGTTTCGAGTGGTTCAGGCGCGGAACCATGCCCGACCCCCTCAAGGTTCCCAGCGCATTGATGGATGAATGGGGCTCGGGCCGCCTGATCCCGGCGATAGAATCCAGCCTCATACACTATATATGGGGGTTGGGACTGGGCACCATCCTCGGTTTTTTCGTTGGGGCCTTTGCGGCAACCATCCGGTGGTTTGATGATTTTCATATCTATCTGGCGCGGCTCCTGCGTCCCATCCCGCCCCTCGCCTGGGTTGTCTTCGCTATCGCCTGGTTTCAGGTTTCCCATGCCGGAGCCGCCTTCGTCATTTCAATCGGTGTCTTCTGGGTCAACTATTTTGCGACCTACAGTGCTGTTAAGGATGTCGATCCCCGCTACTATGAACTGGCCCAGGCTTTCGGCCAGGGAAGCTATATCATCAGGTCGCTCAAGGTGACGCTGCCGGCCTCGTCACCGGGCATTCTGGCCGGTGTTCGAACCGGTGTTGGCCAAGCGTGGATGACGCTGATCGCCGCAGAACTTCTGGGCGTTCCAGGCATGGGACAGGAGATGAATTCAGCCGCCGGTATCGGTGCTTATGAAGCCGTCGTTGTTTATATGTTGGCAATCTCAGCCGTATATGCTTTGACTGACATGATTTTCAGCTTCATCGAGCATCAATTACTTCAATGGCGACCGTAGTCGATTTAAACTCCCTGGGGTTTCAATATCCGAACTCCGAAAACTGGATTGTCAGGGATCTGTCGTTCAGCGTTGCCGCGGGAGAATTCCTATCCATCGTCGGTGGTTCCGGCGTCGGCAAATCAACGATATTGCGACTGGTTGCAGGCCTGCTGGAGGCGGGATCGGGAACGATCGAGATATCCGGCGAAGCCGCCGAAGGACGGCGGCGACGCGCCCTGGTGTTTCAGGACGGCCGCCTCATGCCGTGGCGCAATGTGGCCCGGAACGTGCGACTCGGCCTCGAAGGGCTGGACCTCACTGCCGACATTGTTAATCAGAGAATTGACGAGGTTCTGAATTTGACAGGCCTTGGGGAATTCAAGGACCGCTGGCCGCATCAACTTTCAGGCGGGCAGGTTCAACGTGTCGGAATTGCCCGGGCACTCGCCGTTCAACCTGACATTCTGCTCATGGATGAACCGTTCAGTGCCGTTGATACGATCACCCGCCAGAGCCTGCAGCAGGAACTCGTCCGAATCTGGCAAGCCAGCGGTGCGGCCATTCTGTTCATCACCCACGACATCGAGGAAGCGGCTTATCTGTCCGACCGGGTAATTGTTCTGAAAGGACAACCTGCGGAGATTGTTCATGAACGCCTCGTGGAAATCGAGCGGCCGCGTCAGCGAAACAGTGAAGAACTGTTCAGGCTGGCAGCAAATATCGCAACTTATCTATAATCCCTGAACATCGATCGGGGTCGATATTCATACCGAAACACGAACGGAATATTCCATGACAGGTCAGATCATCCACGCCCCCACTGCTCATGCCTTCGAACGCGCCAGGAGAAATCTTGTCAACATGATTGCGCAGGCCCCGGATGTAACCGTTGAGCTGGTTGTCAACGGGGCGGCTGTTTCCCCGGCGATTGGTGAAGAGGACCACACGATCCTTGATCATATTGTTGTCTGCGAAAACAGTCTGTCCGCACAGAAATTGTCCAGCCCATCGACAATAAAGACCACACCAGCGGCCGTCGCCCATATCCATCGTCGACAGCAACAGGGTTGGTCCTATTTTAGGGCCTAGTGCCGACCTCCGGTATTGGCGGGCATTCGGAGCACCATTTCAGGCGCTGGAAGTTTTACGGATCAGGCGGCCTGTCGTCTCAATTCATTGAAAGAGATCAGGCGCCGGCAGCTTTCATCCCACAACACCAGGCGAACGCACTTCAGGCTTTCCAGAAGCGTAAGCCTTCCGGTATCCTCCAGCTCCGGGTAATCGCGCAGCACCTGCGGCAATCGATAAAAGGGGATGCGGCTGCTTAAATGATGCACGTGGTGGACGCCTATATTCGCCGTAAACCAGCTGAGAACACCGGGCAGGGCATAATGAGAACTTCCTTGCAATGCCGCGTCAGGCAGGCTCCAGTCCTGTTCTTCCGCCCAGTAAGTATCTTCGAACTGATGCTGAACGTAAAACAGCCAAACACCAATGGATGTCGCCAGCAACAATATCGGTGTTTGCACGAGCAGGAACGGGCCCGTGCCGATGAGCCAGATCATGGTAAGTATGACAGCGCCAATCGACAAATTTGTCGCCATCGTGCTCAACCAGGGCAACCACCCTTCCAGCATGAGGCCCACAGGCAATCTGTACTGCAGAACAAATATGTAGGCCGGTGCGATGCCGAACAGGAACAGGGGGTTCCGATACAGGCGGTAACAAAATCGTCCCCAGCCCGAAAGCGCGAGATACTCATTCACGGTCAGTGTCTGAATATCGCCCAACCCCCGATGTTGAAGGTTCCCTGAGGTCGCATGGTGGATATTGTGGCTGCGGCGCCAGTAATCATAAGGCGTAAACGTAAGAGTACCGATGACCCGCCCGACCCAGTTGTTGGTCAAACGTTTTCGGAAAAAAGCGCCATGACCGCAATCGTGCTGAATGAGAAACAGCCGCACGAGAAAACCTGCAGCCGGCACAGCCAGAAGCAGTGTTAGAAAATAGCTGATATTCAGGGTGATCCACATCAGAACCCAGAACAGGACAAATCCGCCAGCGGTTATCAAGAGTTCGAACAAGCTTCTGTTGGTGTCGGGTTCGCGGTAATTTTTTAATATGATATTCCAGTTTCGTGCTGGTGCGACGGGCTCAGCAATATGTGCAGATTTCACTGTAAAATTTTCCATGTTGGGAGATTAAAGGTCATATTCGCTTTTTTGATGAAGGGAAACCCTTCAAGAATTTGCAAAATTCCATACACGAACTAGGAACTATTCGTTCCCAAGACTTAGCACAATAAAATTGTACTTTCTTCGAAAAAACTACGCATTCCATGGATTTGTTGATGAAGATATCCACAATTCCGATTATCCGCGGAGAAGGTACTTAAATGCTACTATCCCGGAGCCTGATTTATATCTCGCATTAAAGAATTCTGGCGGAACGGGGAGAATCAATGCAGAGAGATCTCCTTGCGATTTTTACCTGATTCCGCAGAGAAAAATCACTTCCAAGCTGCTAAAAATTTCCTTGTCCTCCGTCAACCCAACTACCTCATGCACGCCGAGAGGCACGATTCCCGATTGATTACCCAGCCGGGAAGTAAATTCCTTGTCCAGAAAAATGTTTTGCTCGAAATCTTTTGCCCTCGCTTCGCAAAGTGCGATTGACAACATCCCTGCAAACAGTGAACGCGCTGCGGCGTGAAGGGGCAGAAAAATTCGCACATACGTTGCCAAACAATCCCCGGTGTTCGACAATAGCCGCTTAAGAATGCTTCAAAATAACAAATCTGACTTCTGGTCTGCGGAGTAAAACTATGTTCGACATCCGACTCAACGATGAACAGCGAGCTTTCCGGGATATGGCACGGGAATTCGCTCAAAACGAAATCAAGCCTATTGCGCTGGATCTTGACAGCCGGCCGAACTGGGAAGACAGGATTCCCTGGGATATTCTGAAAAAAGGATCACAACTCGGATTTCGAACATTTGTCCTGCAGGAAGAAAATGGCGGCGCCGGAGCATGTGACCATTTGACAGCCTGCGTCGTCGCCGAAGAGCTTGCAGCAGCGGATACGGGGACGGCCTATTATTTCATGCTGACCGCAAGACGGGCGCGGGACTGGTTCGAGCTGCGCATGACCGAGGAGCAGCGGGCCTATTTCATTCCACGGTTCATCGAGGACGACACCTATTTTACGACAGTGGCCGTGCATGAGCCCGACACGGATCTGGGATATGATTATTTCACCGAGACCCCCGCGGATGTCGCCTTCAAAACGCGGGCTGAGGAGCAACCGGACGGTTCCTGGATCATTAATGGTGCCAAGAATTTCCAGACCGTCGGCTATCTGGCCAAGCTGATCGTGACGATGGCGCAGACGAAAGACGGCCCCCGGGCCTTCCTCGTCGAGGGCGATTCTCCCGGTCTTGTGCGCCACCCCATGTCGAAGATCGGCAGGCGGATCGGTGACAATGCGGAAATCTTTTACGACAATGTCCGAGTGCCACCAGGAAGGATTTTGGCGCCCCCTCTGCCAGGAAGGAGTGATCAGGGAACCCTGATCACGATTGCGGCAATCACGCTGGGTCTGGGGCGTGCGGCACTGGAAGAAACCCTCAAATACACCCAGGAACGGGTATCGGGCGGCAAGCCCATCATCCAGCACCAGGCGGTGGGATTGTATCTCGCGGATATGGCGACAAATCTTGAGGCGGCGCGACGCCTGATCTGGACGGCGGCATGGGCCAAGGATAACCCGGAAGCGTTCGCGGATGGCAGCGCCGACTGGCAACCCTATGAAATGATGGCCAAGGCCTTTACGGGCACCGCCGTGCAACGACTGACGGAACAGGGCATGGAACTTTTTGGCGGCATGGGTGTGATCCAGGGAATGCCGATCGAGAAATATGTGCGCGACGCTCTCATCCAGAAGCACATTTCATTTCCATTCCAGGCGCGGTTCAGCGTGACCGAAGCACTCGCCGGTTATAAACGCAAAAACTCCCCACTGCTCATTGGCGGCAATTGATTATATCGACGAACTCTATTGAGGATGTTGCAGGAGAGCGTTTTCCGCGCAACCGATCCGGCAGGCAGTAATGTCAGTTTGACAAAACAACTCGTCGCGATTCCTCGGATATGCGCGACTTGGCCCAGGCATAAATGCGATCGGATTTCGTGCCGAACGTACCCGAGATCATGGGTGGCATAATCTTGTGATCCACGCGAACCTCCACGGTACCGGCATCCTGATCCACCTTCAGATCCACATGGAGCTCATCCACTTTGTCGCTCAGTTGGGCTGCAATTGCCGTGAAAGCTTCGGACCTCAGTGTCGATAATCTTGTTTCGCCGGTTTGCAATCTCTGCGCCGCGGCGATTGCGCCGGCGTCGGTGGCATCCTGAAGGGCTGAATGCTGATGGTATACGATGGCTGTATCTATACTTCCAACGACGGCGAGCAAAAGCACCGGCAGGATCAAAGCAAACAGAATGGCGGTTGCGCCCCGGTTATTCTTGGCGTAGCGGACGAAAACAGGCCTCAGGACAAACCTAAAGTCGAAATAATTAATAATTGTCAAAGCCTTCATTCGCTTTAATTCCGAGCCATCACCCGGTTTGGTGTGAAATCAATATTGACGGGACACAGGATAGCAAATGTCGGCTACAATTCCCTTTCATGGGTATTTAAAATTTTAATGAATTAATTGAACGAAATTTAGGATTTCCCAACGAGAACGGCCGACGGACAAGCCGGAACGTGCCGGCATGAATGCGCCTACAACTATTCTTCGGCAATCGACCGCAATTGTTCCATCGCGGACACATTGGAGAGGACCCGCAGTTCGAGATTGTCCAGGCAGGCCTGCCATCCGTCACTGTGCTGACCGCGAATCTCATCCGACGGAAACAGCGTATGGGTTAGGGTAAATTGGGTTCTGTTCGGGGACAGTTCCAGAAATGCCAGTTCGACAAGGGAATTCTGGATTACCGGGGATGACCAGGTAAATGCAATCCGGTTATAACGTGTTATGGCCGTGTATTCGCCGAACAGGCGCACATCGTTTGTCGGCAGATGCATGATGATTGAATAGCTTCCACCGACAGTAAAACTATTGCTTACTGTGGCTTCGCAAAAGTCCTCGCGCCGGGCGAACAGCCATTTGGCCATTATCGAGGGTTGAGACCAGGCCTCAAACAGGATTCGTTTCGAACAGTTGAAATTACGCCGGATCACTACATCATCACCGTCAACGGCCATAGCGATCTCCGTCTGTCTGCGTGTTGATATATGATTCCAGTTCACTCAGACGGCGTTCCCAGAATTTTGTCTGCATGGCAATGAACTTCGCCACCTTGCGCCAGCTGTCAAAATTCATATGGCAATAAACCTGCCGGCCACGTTTGCTTTTGGTGATCAATTCCGCCTCTTCCAGGATTTTGATGTTTTTGGAAACCGCTCCCATGGTCAGATCAAAGTTTTGCGCCAATTGGCTGACGGTTTTCGATTCTTCCGACAGATCCGTCAGGATCAAACGCCGTTTCGAATCCGACAAGGCGAAAAAAATTAGATCTAACTGAGAATCAATTTCCATTATTGGAAAATAAACTAAATAAATTTTGCTATCAACGTATTTTATTACATATTTTTCAACGTATTAATTATTTTCCATTTTATTATATTAATTGTTTCCATTCCGCAAGTGATCTCTAAACTTGAATTCGGTTTCAAAAATTAGACTCAATGAAAAGGATGTTTTCAATGTCAAATATAACACTTGCAATCTCGACATCGGCGGCAATGGAACAGGCCATGTCGGCGCTTACCACGCTTGATGGTTTGAACAAATGGTGGACGACAGATACCACGGGCAACCCCCATGAAGGAGGTGTCATCTCCTTTCGCTTCGACGGTGGCGGGCCGGACATGGCTGTCGAGAAAGTGCGCGAAAACGAGGTCATCTGGAAGTGCCTATCCGGACCAGAAGAATGGATCGGCACGACGATCGAGTTTCGCTTTCAAAAAGCCGACGATGGCCCGACAGCTCTCTTTTTCGCACATCGGGGCTGGGCTGATGAAACGCCATTTCACTATCATTGCTCAATGAAATGGGCGTCGTTCTTGCTCAGCCTGAAACAATATCTGGAACTCGGAGAAGGCCGTCCTTTCCCCAATGATATCCAAATCGTTGACCCGATGGTCGAACGTGCGGCCTGAAACAACAAAACGAAAACCCGGTGACTTGCGGTGCAAGCACCGGGGATCAACCCTGGCTTCCGATGAATTGTTTATCTTTGCGGATCACCTGCAAATCAAGTTTTCCGGACAACAGGGCAATCATTACGGAATGGGTTTTGTTTCTCGCACCCAGCCGTTTCTTGGCATTGACCATGTGAACACGTGTCGTATTGGGACTGATACCTAGCAATTCCGCTATTTCCCGCTCCCTTAATCCACACGCCGTGTAATATAAACATTGAAGCTCACGCTCCGTAAGGTTTGTTTGAGGCAATTAATTTTTCCATTATCTTCTGTAGATGTTTTTTTGCATACATTATTTTAACAAACTCGTGATAATTACAAATTGCACGTTATTTTCGATTGCGATCAAGAATTATCTGTTCGGGTATACGCACAATTGATTCAACACGGATTGCGCTCCTCGGAAACATCAGGTTCGGGCAATCAGGCTGTGATAAACCCGATATTTTCAGCCCCTGGCACATGACCGCAAAGAGCCGCCTGCAGGAAATGATGCACAATAGCGGCATTGGCGAATGTGGGGCATCGACACAATGGATGGTCTCATGACTGAAGAATTACCAAACTTTGATCTGAGCGGACGCACGGCTCTGGTGACCGGTGCTGCCCGCGGCCTGGGCCGTGCCGCCGCCCTGGCTTTAGCAGCGGCAGGCGCAAACATTGTGCTCGGCGTTCGGGATCAGGGCAGCGCCTCGGATCTTGCCGATGAAATCCGGACGACAGGCCGGGACGTTGCTGTTGCAACAATGGATGTCACCGATCTGGACCAAAGTTTGGCCGCCATTGATCAGGCTCTCGAAGAAATGACTACGATCGACATCCTCGTCAACAATGCCGGAGGCAGCATTCCCGGCAAAGCGATTGACGCAAATCCGCAAGATTTCGACGAAATCATTGGATGGAACGTAAAATCCTCCTTCTTCATCAGCCAGCATATTGCCCGGCATATGATTTCGACGGGTCGCGGCGGCAACATAATCAATGTCAGTTCACAGGCTGCCCTCGTCGCCCTGCCCGGGAGAACCGGTCTATTGTCTGGCGAAAGCCGCCGTGAGCCACTTGACCCGCTGTCTTGCCGTCGAATGGGGCCCTCACGGAATTCTCGTCAATGCCGTCTGCCCGACATTCATCGAGACCCCGGGCACTAGGCCGGCCTTGTCAGACGCGGCGTTCTATGCCGACACGGTTGAACGCATCGCGGCACTGAAGCGCATCGGCAAACCCGTAGAAGTGTCAGGGGCTATCGTCTTTCTGGCATCACCGGCAGCTTCGTTGATTACCGGCCACAATTTGGTGATCGACGGTGGCTGGACTGTTCGGTAATTGCGATTGTCCAATTTGCGGGCCTGCAAAAAAGGGAGGCTGCCGCCTCCCTTCCTGTTTGAATTAGGATGATATGCCTACAGCTTGTCAGGATTGATTTTACTGTACACTTCATCCCACAAAGCCTGCGCAAATTTAGCGGGGTCGTCACCGGTCTTGGCGTAGATTTTCTCCCACTTGGCGACGTTTTCCAGATGCGCTTTGACGATGGCATTGGGGTCCTTGACACCCTGATCCTTGGCCGAGGTGGGAACTACCGTCAGTTCTTTTTCCTTGTGGGCCGACAATGCCTTTGCCATGCCAGCGCCGGCACGCGTAATGACAATTCCTCGCTTCTTGGCGGCCGCACGGACATCACTATCTTCAGTCATGTAGCCTTTGATCACCGTATTGGCGACCAGCATCGGTGCATGTGTCACATGCGCCTTGCGTTCCGCAGCGCTCATGGCCTTCCAGGAATTCCGGTTGACGACAAAAGAAGACGGGGTCGGCTGCAACGCCAGTTCCGCATCCAGCACGTGTTTGGTTATGTCCCACAACCCGAAAGACTGCAGCCAGCTGATGGGACCGACAATACAATCCATCGATCCCTTTTGCAGGGCCTGTACGGCCTTGGTCGGCGGACCACCAATAGGGACACCACCAACGGACTTGATCAGGCGACTCAAAGCCCCGACCACACGCATCTTGCGACCCTTGAGGTCAGCCACGGTTTTAACCGGCTCCCGGCACATGACGTTGAAACGTGTCGTTGAATAGTTGGCCAGAAAATGCGTGTTGTTCTTGGCGAAATCGGCTGTGCATTGCGGGCAGTCAAGCAGCAGGGTTTCTGCAGTTGCCCCGGCCATGACCACAGGCGATGTGGATGCATTGACCAGGTCATAGACGACATTCACCGCCCGAAGTTCCTTGCGATTGAAAGCCGGAATGATCGGTCCACCAGCGTCGGCAACCTTGTCCCGAATACCCGCCAGAGCGGCACGGCCGCCGAACAATTGTCCACCGGCTATGACTTTCCACTTGAGTGAACCGCCGGTTTCCTTCTCGACAGCCTGGAGGTAAGGTACGACCCCATCCTTGATGACGGCGTTTTTGGGACCGTTCCATGAGCCGTAGATATATTCCGCGGCACCGACGGTCGAAGATCCTGTTGCCGTCATAGCGAGGGCTGCAGATAAAAGTAAAGTTCGTTTGATCATAAGTTTCCTCCGAGTTTTTAGTATTATAGTTTGTGCTGGTCCGTCTCCTGTTTTCCATGAGACAGACCTTGATCTGCTATTGTCATTATACGGAAAATTGTGGTCTATTCCGAGTCAAAATCGATTATTCAAGAAATTTGCCTATAATATCGAGATCTGTACCAGTGTGGCATGAAGCCTCGGACAGCGGACCAAAATGAACGGCAATGCAGGGGAATATAGTAGTGAAACTGGCGGAAAAAATCGTTACTCAAACCGGCTCGTTTCTGGCATTTGTCGGCGGTGTTGCCATTATCGCCATGATGGGTCTGATCGTCGCCGACGTCGCCATGAAGTATCTCCTGAATGATCCCATCGATGGCACTACCGCAGTCGTCGCCGCATATTTCATGGTCGCCCTTGTATTTCTGCCCCTGGCCCATGTAACCCTGACCAGCGGCCATCTGTTTGTCGAACTTTTCACGCAAAAACTTTCAGCGCGCAGCCTTCGTCCGCTGTTCACTCTCAACGGCCTGCTGATCCTCGCCTACCTGCTGTTCCTGGCCGTATTCACCGCAATCGAAGCTGTGCGCCGGACAGGCGAAGGCGAAGCCTGGGAAACCGCCGCCGATCTTATGGCCGTATGGCCCAGCCGCTGGCTGCTACCCATCGGCCTGTTGGCCATGGCCGCCGTTGTAACCCTTAATCTATGGCGCCACCTGCAAAACAAGGAAAGGGAAGCGCTCCCCAAAAGGGACCCGTCATGAGCAGCCTTGCCATCGGATTTACCGGTCTTGCGGCTGTGCTCGTCTTTATCGCCATGCGCCTGCCCATCGGCGTCGCCCTTGGCGGGGTTTCAATCCTCGGTGTCATGGCCATCCGTGGGCCGGATGTCGCAGCCGGGCTGGTCAAGACCATCCCCTTTGAATTCGCAGCCAACTGGTCGCTAAGCGCCATCCCGATGTTTTTGCTTATGGGTGCGGTGGCACACCATTCAGGGATCAGTTCCGCCCTGTTCCGCGCCGCGCGGTTGTGGATGGGCGGTCTGCCGGGGGGACTGGCGGTGGCCAGCAACTTCGCCTGCGCCGGTTTTTCCGCGGCCTCGGGCTCGAGCGTTGCCACGGCGGCGGCCATGGGGCGCATCACCATCCCCGAAATGATTAAGCAGGGATACGAAAAAGGCCTGTCGACAGGTGTCGTCGCGGCTGCCGGAACTCTGGGATCTCTAATCCCGCCGTCGATCCTCATGGTCATTTACGGCATCTTTGCCGAGGTCTCCATATCCAAATTGCTGATCGCCGGAATACTGCCGGGAGTGCTGACCGCCGCCGTTTATGCGCTGATGATCATCGCCCGGTGCAAACTCAATCCGAAACTGGCACCACAGATCACTGAAAAGCCGAGTCTGGCGGAAAAGATGCAGGCCCTCGGCGGCGTGTGGCCGTTGCTGGCCCTGATCATTGGTATCATCGGCGGTATTTACGGCGGCATCGTTACACCGACGGAAGCCGGGGCATTTGGCGCTTTCCTGGCTTTCTTCATCGCTGCCCTCCAGGGACGGCTCACCCTGAATGTCTTCAAGGACAGTGTCATGGAAGCGGTGAATGGCACCGCGCAAATTTTCTTTGTTGCCCTGGGCGCGGTACTGCTGACCAAATTTCTTGCCCTGAGCGGTGTTCCCCATTACTTGAACCAGTCCTTCGGGGCCTGGCTGCAGGACCCGGTTCTGCTGGTGCTGGCCGCTGCTGTTCTTTACCTGGTGCTCGGCATGTTCCTCGAACCGCTGGGCCTGATGCTGCTGACCCTGCCCCTGCTGCTGCCGCTTTTTGAAAATGCCGGCGCCGACCTCATCTGGTTCGGTGTGCTGGTCGTAAAATTCCTCGAAGTGGGACTGATGACACCGCCGGTCGGCTTGAATGTGTACGTCGTGAAAAGCACGGTCGGAGATCAGGTGCCACTGGCCACTATTTTCCGCGGTGTCAGCTGGTTCCTGCTTTGCGAAGCCATCGTGATTGCGCTGTTGGTAGCCTACCCGGGTATTGCCCTGGTGCTGCCGGAGTTGATGAATTAAGCAGTCCTCACGGCCACTATTTAACGCTCAGGTCGGAGCCAAGATTTTTGAAAAACGTTCTGCCGATGAACTGTTATTTCCAAGCTCCGGACCCGGGCCTATTCGACATTGTCAGTGAAATAAACACCAACCATGTCGAGGTTGCGCCAGACAACGCGTCCCGTAACGATTTCATTGGTGGGTTCAATTTTGAGACGCACCATATTGGGTAGCTTGCATACCTCGGGTGAGGCGATCAGGCAGCCTTTGCCACTGATGTTGAGCACATTGCAAGTGTGGCTGTTTTCCTCGTACAGACCGGAAACGACGCCGGAAAGACTGACATCGAAGCGGCGGGCCTCGCGTTTTTCACCAGGCTCGGAGTCCTCGACAAGGAATTCAACACCGGCACGGCCATCAGTGCGCCAGCGGATCCTGCCCTTCATCGGCTTGTCGAACTTGTCATGCATAACCAGTACGTCATCGGGCAGGCTGTCCAACTCTGCGGAGCGAAACTGGCAGCCGCTCTTGCTGATATTGCAAATCAGGCAATTATGGACATTGTCGCCATCAAGGTCGCTGACAAATCCATGAAACATGACATCGACACGGCGCTCACAGCGCCGGTCGGCATATTTGTCGTTTTCGTCATTGGTGACAACGTCGCTGTTGGACAAAGTCAAAGTGTTGCTCATAAGTGTGCTACCGCTCGATACCATCTGCTATCATGGAGCCTCTGTTGCTATCGGCTTTCATTGAAACTCTGCCACGCTGAAATTTCATGGCATGCCAACAGCCATTGGCAGGCTATCGATCATATCAAATCATAATTTCTTTAATTCTGGATAAATCGATTAATTAAATTCTTATGTATTGCCGGAAAGATGCCTGACAAAGCGGAGTCTGCCGGAAAAAAAGAGTTATCAGGGGTGCCCGGATCGGGAATGCACACGGGATGAAATTTATTTCGCACCGTGATGGAACGGTATTATGGATATTGAATCGCCGATGAGGATGGTCATGAGATCTTCGGCGACCACAAGGGTACCGTCATACTCGGTATTCAGTTCGGCGAGGACTTCGCTGATGGTGACCGGATTCGGAGGCAGGAATACCAGGTGCGTGAGCATCGCAACCTTTGGGTGGACCTGGGCGAAGACACGGCCCACGTCTGCCGGACTGGTGTGGTGGTCGATGGCGACCTTAACACCCGGATAGTCGCGCAGAGTTTCTGGCCGGGCTGCGCCCACTTCGTGGACAAAGACATCGGCACCTTGCGACTGGCGGATCAAATTCTGGTTATAGCGGGTGTCGTGGGAATGAACAAAGACCTTGCCGTTGTAATCGATGCGAAAACCAAAGGCGGGTTTGATGTATTCCCCGTGATCAACCTCTATGGCCGTCAGTTTGAGCCCGTTTTTCTCAAATATCACACCCTCTTCATAGACGTGAGGGACCAGGCGCATGGTTTCCGGGTCGATCTCCGAATCCGCTACGCGAATATCCCGGTCGGGCTTGGCAGCCTGCCAGGCGCCTTCGACGATATGTTCAATGCCCACGGGCCCATAGACCGCCAACGGTCCCGGCCGGCCGGCCCAGGGCTGGGGGATAGCGCCGGTCATCTGGAAATCGAAGAGCCCCGAATAATGATCCGAATGGTAGTGAGAGAAAAACAAGGCATCGATGGCACCAAGGGAACAGCCGATCTGCCCCAATCGGATGGTTGTCCCGCGACCGCAATCGAGGAGCAGTTTAAGTCCGGCCGCTTCGACAAGGGTCGCGGTTCCGAAAGCATCTGGATGGGCATTGGGAATTCCCGTACCCAGAAGTGTAATTTTTAAAGGTTCACTCATCTTTGAAGTTCACTCGGCTTGAAACTGCAATTATGCTTTTTTCGGATTTCAGGCCCCGGGACCGATACCGACTTCGGTGAGAATGCGCCACCCCGAGGCCTCCAGCTCCGACATGCGTGCCTGCAGGTTGCCGTAGACGAGTTTGCCGTCGCGTTTTTTAAATTCCCCTGCAATCATCACGTCGCGGACATTACCGGGATTGGCCTGAAACACGACGCTTAACAGTGGATCGTGCACGGGGAACAGGTTGAGATCACGGGTGTTGATCGTAATGATGTCCGCCTGCTTGCCAGGGGTCAGGGTACCCACTTTATTGTCAAGCCTGAGAGCCGTCGCCGAATCCAGGGTTGCCCATAGGAGCGCATCACGGGCTTTCGGTTCGACGGTATCGATGGCCTTGCCGGCGCGGGCGAAAGGCTCATTGATATTACCCCGCAGCGCCTGCAGCGTAAAACGCATCACGGAGAACATGTCGCCGCCAATATCACTTTCCACATCGACGCCAATGGATGGCTTGCGACCGAGATCAATCCATCGCCCGGTGATGGAGTAGCCAAATCCCATCTGGTATTCGATTTCGGGAGTGACGGTGAGGGTGGCGCCGGAATCCGCCAGCAGTTTAAGCTCATCATCCTTCAGATTGTTGCCATGGACCACATTCAGCCAGGGGCCCAGCAGACCATCCCCGGACAGGCGAGCGATGCCATCGGGGTTCATCTTGTCAACGCCACCGCCCATATGCTGGCTGGCGATGAGCCCGAATTCCCGTGCCAGGGACACGTCATGGTGGGTCACATCGTAAATGGAATAGTCGGGGCCGAGGATGCACATGGCCAGTGTAATCAGACCATCCTCGGAAGCAAGCCGCCCTTCACGCAGACGCGCAACCTCTTCCCTAGGATGCGGACGATGGGTGAAGGGTGTTTCACCTTCCCTGGTTTTTGGTTTCGGCGTGCCGTGGCCGTAGACGGCACGTATACCGGCTTCTGCCAGACCGTCAATCGCCCGGTCCGAGTGGTCCGGTGTTGGATTGTTATGGGACCAGTCGAACAGCGTCGTCACGCCGTTATTGATCTGGTTCAGGGCACCGATCAGATTTGAGAGGTAGATATCGTCGGGCCCATAGGCCATGGCCAGCCCCCGGTGCATTCCGGCCTGATATTCGGCCATGGTCCAGTCGCCAGCGATGCCGCGAATATTGGTTTGCCAGGTGTGCATGTGGGCATTGACAAGACCGGGCATGACAATCTTGTGGCTGACATCAATTTCCCGCGCGCCGGAGGCTTCGATACTCGGTGCCACCTCGATAATCCTATCGTCTTCTACGAGAACGTCACCCTTTTCCAGATCGCCAACGTCCGTGTCGAGGGACAAAACCATTCCACCCTTCAAAAGCGTCTGCACCATCGTTTCCCTCCTGCTTTTCCAGCCTTCTTATTCCGATCAATCTGAATTTGTGCCGTAGTCATATCCCAGTTTTACAGGAACAATCAAATGCCGGGTGGATTCCCGGTCCGGATATCGACAATACATAAATTACCGGCCGGAAATTTTACCGGATTTGATGATTTTATTTATGTTTGTCGACGATGGACCTTCATGCTTTGTACCGAAAATTCTTATATCCCTTGGAAAATTAGTCCCAAGTCATTGAGATGGAGAGATGTTTTAGTTGTTGTCGGTCACCGCAATTTCGAACTCATTTGATCTATCGCAATAAATCAGCTGCGGATTTGCGGTTAAACTGCCGGTTTGCGAACCGGAGAATGTAATGGGAGAGATTGTACTCGCCGCGAAAATGACCCATGTACCGACCATGCTCATGTCCGAGCAGGAGGGCGCGGTCAAAGGGAAACGCCAAACCGCCATTGATGGCCACTATGCGATAGCCCGCAAGGCCAAAGAACTCGGCGCTGATACCGTCGTCATCTGCGACACCCACTGGGTCGTCAATGCAGGTTACCACATCAATGCCAATGCGCATTTCGAGGGGTTGTTCACTTCCAACGAATTCCCGCAGTTCATCCAGGACCTGCCCTATGCGTATAACGGCAATCCTGCACTCGGCAATGCGATTGCCAAAATTGCGACAGACAAGGGGGTTCATACGCTCAGTCACCAGCTGGACAGCCTTGAACTTGAATACGGGACTCTGGTTCCCATGCGCTTTATGAGCCGGAAACACGAAATGAACGTGGTTTCTATCGCAGCCTGGTGCACCGTGCACGATCATGACGAATCCCGCATTGTCGGTGAAGCCATTCGCGAGGCCATAGAGGCCAGCGACAACAAAGTGCTGCTGGTGGCCTCCGGCTCCCTGAGTCACAAGATCTGGGCTAACAAGGACTACGCCGCCAACAACGGTACGTTTACCATCTCTTCCGAGTTCAACCGCCAGGTCGACCTGCATGTACTCGACATGTGGCAGCGCGGGGACCACGTGACTTTCCTCAAGATGCTCGCCGAATATGCCACCTTCTGCTGTGGCGAAGGGTCTATGCATGACACCGCCATGCTCTACGGAGCCCTCGGCTGGGACGCCTACACCGGCAAGTGCGAGGTCGTAACCGAGTATTTCCCGTCCTCGGGCACCGGCCAGACCAACGTCATATTTCCGGTGAGCTAGATTCGAGGCGACAGTTCCGTCAGCCGTTTATCCATGTCCGAGCTCGCACAAATATCGGAACATGTGCGCGAACCCATTTGGAAGGTTCAGGAGTCACCCGGATTTACCAAAAGATTGAGAGTGAAATGTTTTTATGAGTTCGATAAACTGCAAACTGTCATAAAACAAGAGAACGCCATATGCCTTTTGCCGAGTGCGGTGATATCCAGATTTATTATGAAACAAGGGGAACGGGGCCGAGACTGCTTTATATCAGTGGTACGGCCGGTGATTTGCGGCGTCCACCCAACGTGTTTACCTCGTCTTTTCCGGATCGCTTTGAAGTCCTCGGCTTTGATCAGCGGGGCATGGGACAAACGGACAAACCTTCGACAGACTTTACGATGCGCCAATATGGGGATGATGCCTATCACCTCCTGCGCGCGGTCGGTTGGGAAGATTGTTTTGTCGTCGGCGTTTCTTTCGGGGGTATGGTGGCGCAGGAACTGGCAATCAATCACCCCAATTGTGTTAAAAAACTTGTGCTCGTGTGCACGTCGTCCGGCGGGCCGGGGGGATCCTCTTTTCCCCTGCATGAAATTCAGGACATGCCCCTGGAAGAGAAAATCAGATTTCGCATGTCGATTACGGATATTCGCCACGATGAGAAGTGGCAAAGAGAAAATCCGGAAAAGTTTCGGGAGCTCATTGACAATGCCATGGCCGCGGCCATGTTTGCAAACGATGAACCTGGCAAATCAGAGGGGGCCAGGCGCCAGCTTGCGGCCCGCGCCAAACACGACACCTATGATCGCCTGCCGAACCTGAACATGCCGGTTCTGGTCTGCGGCGGACGCCATGACGGTCAGGCCAAACCCGAAGTGGTCAAAGCTCTTAGCGATCGCATACCCGGTGCGGAGCTCGCTAATTTCGACGGCGGTCATATGTTTATCCAGCAGAACCCGGCGGCTTTTGAAGCCATCGCCGACTTTCTGGGTACTTAAAACCGACAAAAGCTCTTTCGGGAGTGGTTTACCGATATTTTCGCCCCGAAGCAGAATTCTCGTCGGACGGCATACAACAATTCCGCCTTATCAAGTACCACATTGTCCTATATCAATGATCAGATATTCTAATTGCAATATTATAAAGTGACAGAACAATTATTGGGAGGTCAGTTATGCGAATAGCCGCATCAACCCTGTTATTTGCCGCAATTTTCTTTGCCCTGATGTCTTCAACGCCAAACCAGGCAAATGCGCGGGTCAGTGTTTATCTTGGATATGGCGGTGTCCACATTTACGTCGGCCCGAAATATCGCAAGTACCGGCGTTATCGCCGCTATCGCAAATATCGACGCCATTATCGCGTTCGCCACTGTCATGTGCGGCGCTATTATTCGCGACGGGGCTATATTCGGAGAAAACGCGTTTGTCATAGGCACTATCGAAGATACCGGTAGTTGACAGATTTCCGGTTGCCTGATCGGCGTCAAGATGAGGCGGCGCATCCCGGTGTATCGAGCACATGAATTGATCATAGGGTCATTCGAGTGTATTCGCGGACTTGCGCCAATCAATCCGGCTGATTCCGGATTATCGGCGGGAGGGTTGCCTCCCGCCCGCTCTTTATTACCTCAGCGAGACAGCCAGTTGTGGCAACCACAATGCCAAGGCCGGGAAAAAGACAACCAGCATCAGCCGGACAATGTCGGCGGCGAAGAAAGGCACGATGCCCTTGAACATGGCGCCAAGGGGTACGTCGGGCATCATGGACTTGATGACAAAAACATTGAGGCCAATGGGGGGCGTGATAAGACTGATTTCAACAACCATCACCATGACAATGCCGAACCAGATGAGATCGAAACCCATTGCGTCAACGAGCGGGACAAAAATGGGCACCGTCAGAAAGATCATCGCCAGACCTTCGATGATTGTCCCCAGCAGAATATAGATCAGCAGGATGAGCAGGATGACAGCCATGGGTGAGATGTTTAGGGTCTCGATAAAGTTGACGATGGCATTCGGCATTCCGGCAACATTGATGAAGTTGTTAAGGATCAAGGCCCCGAATGCGATCGTGAATATCATCGCCGATGTTTCGGCCGCTTCGGCGAGTGCGTAATAAAATATACGCAGATTGACCTTTCCTCGCATGATGGCAAACAACAGGGCGCCAACAGCCCCCATACCGCCACCTTCGGTTGGCGTGAAGGCTCCTATCGTAATTCCACCCATGATAAACAGAAACAGAACAATGACGGCCCATATTCTGGATAGGGTCTGCCACCGGATATTCCACGGCGCTTTCGGACCCTGTGGCGCCAGTTCCGGCCGGAACCGTGCGACAAGCCAGATGACCAGCATGTAGAGACTTATGGTGATCAATCCGGGGATAATTCCGGCAATGAACAGATCACCGATGCTTTCCTCGGTGAGGATGCCATAAACGATCAGGGCGGCAGATGGCGGTATCAGAATTCCCATAGTGCCACCGGCAGCGACCGTACCAGCGGCAAAGCCCGGATTATACCGGTATTTCCGCATCGGCGGAATTGAGACCTTTGCCATGGTCGCAGCTGTTGCAACAGATGAGCCGGATATCGAAGCAAAACCACCGCAGGCCGCCTCCGTCGCCATGGCGACACCACCACGCCTGTTTCCAAGCCAGGCATGGGCGGCCTCGTAGACATCCTCGGCCAGAGCGGCTCGAAATACAAATACACCCATGAGAACGAAGAGAGGGAGCGCCACGAAATTGGCATTCAGGGCAAGATCCAATCGCTCTTCACCGACCTGTTTGCGGTGACCGGACGTAAATCCTTTAACCCGTCAAATGCTTGGTCGCCATTCAGACCTCGAAATCTGAGAAGGAGATAGACGAAGAATCCGGTCCG
>CAJHZG010000194.1_pt1 | contig 21067 bp, 17 predicted proteins | sample 9198901 | NCBI WGS metagenome assembly CAJHZG01 (sample SAMEA7708382, study PRJEB35096) | sediment metagenome | biome: marine neritic benthic zone biome [ENVO:01000025]; feature: sediment [ENVO:00002007]; material: shallow marine sediment [ENVO:03000034] sea grass bed [ENVO_01000059] ... | reverse complement strand
GGATCCGACGGGTGATCAGGCGAGTGGCTCCGAACGCCCTCCGGCTCTGGATAGTGCCCGGGGGGAAGAGGCCGATGATCTCAAACGTATCTCCGGTGTCGGTCCGAAAATCGAGGAAATTCTCAATGGTCTCGGTATTTACCACTATGACCAAATCGCGCAATGGTCGGAAGCAAATATGAACTGGGTCGATGATCATCTTCAGTTCAAAGGCAGAATTCTCAGAGAAAACTGGTGCTCCCAGGCACAAACGCTGGCTGAGGGCGGACAAACCGAATTCGCAGACAACTATGATGATGATGCGAAGGGGGATGGGTGATGCTGGAAGATAAAGATCGGATATTTCAGAATTTGTATGGCACAGGTGACTGGCGGCTGGCGGGTGCCCGCAGTCGTGGCGCCTGGGATCAGACAAAGTCGCTGATAGACAAAGGCCGTGACTGGATTATCAATGAAGTCAAGGAATCGGGACTTCGGGGCCGCGGTGGTGCCGGTTTTCCTACCGGACTGAAATGGTCCTTCATGCCAAAGGAGTCCGACGGCCGGCCGCACTATCTCGTGGTCAATGCCGACGAATCCGAACCCGGAACCTGTAAGGACCGGGAAATTATGCGCCACGATCCCCATCTGCTGGTGGAGGGGTGTTTGCTGGCTTCATTCGCAATGGCAGCCCATACGGCTTACATCTATGTACGTGGCGAGTTTATTCACGAGCGCGAGCGTCTTCAGGCTGCAGCGGACGAAGCCTATGAAGCGAATCTCATCGGCAAGAACAACATTCATGGCTGGGATTTTGACCTCTATGTTCACCATGGAGCCGGTGCTTATATCTGCGGTGAGGAAACCGCGCTCCTGGAAAGTCTCGAGGGGCGCAAAGGACAGCCGCGACTCAAGCCACCATTCCCGGCCAACTGTGGACTTTACGGCGCGCCGACGACAGTCAACAATGTTGAATCCATTGCCGTTGCCCCGGATATTCTCCGCCGTGGGGCATCCTGGTTTTCCGGTCTCGGTAAACCCAACAATTCCGGTACAAAACTGTTTTGTATTTCCGGGCATGTAAACGCTCCCTGCAATGTCGAAGAAGAAATGGGCATTCCCCTGCGCGAACTCATCGACAAGCATGCGGGCGGTGTCCGTGGCGGCTGGGACAATCTGTTGGCAGTAATCCCCGGCGGCGCTTCTGTCCCTTGTCTTCCGGCCACCACGTGCCAGAACCTGTCTATGGATTTTGATTCGTTGCGGGAACTCAAGTCCGGGCTGGGAACCGCAGCGGTGATTGTCATGGATCAGTCGACGGATATTATTCGCGCCATCGCAAGGCTTTCCTATTTCTACAAACATGAGAGTTGCGGGCAATGCACACCCTGCCGGGAAGGAACCGGTTGGATGTGGCGCGTTCTCGACCGTATGGCCCGGGGACAGGCGGAAGTTCGTGAAATAGATATGCTGCTGGACGTAACCTATCAGGTGGAAGGGCACACAATTTGTGCGCTCGGAGATGCCGCGGCCTGGCCTGTTCAGGGATTGATCCGTCATTTCCGCCACGTCATCGTTGAACGCATCGAGAGCTATAGCGCCAATCCCAAACCCGATGAAGCACCCGTCTTGGCGGAAGCGAGCCAATAAGGATATTTGTGAGGTGATATGCCGAAGCTGGTCATAGATGGTACAGAGGTCGAGGTTGAGGACGGTACAACCTTGATACAGGCTTGTGAGGACGCCGGTGTTGAAATTCCTCGCTTCTGCTATCACGAGCGTCTGTCCATAGCGGGGAACTGCCGAATGTGCCTGATTGAAGTCGTGGGATCACCGAAACCCATGGCTTCCTGCGCATTATCGGTGAATGATCTGCGTCCGGGTAAGGACGGCGAACCTCCGGAAATCAAAACCAATTCGGAAGTTGTCAAGAAAGCCCGAGAGGGCGTCATGGAATTTTTGCTGATCAATCATCCGCTCGACTGCCCGATCTGTGACCAGGGTGGCGAGTGCGATCTGCAGGATCAGGCCATGGCTTACGGAGTCGATTCGAGTCGGTTTGCTCTCAATAAGCGGGCCGTAGAAGACAAGAATATCGGACCGTTGATCAAAACGATCATGACCCGGTGTATCCACTGTACACGCTGTGTCAGGTTCATGACCGAAGTTGCCGGTGTTGAGGAACTCGGGGCTATCGGCCGTGGCGAAGACATGGAAATTGTGACTTATCTCGAACGGGGCATGACGTCCGAAATGTCCGGAAATGTAATCGATCTCTGTCCGGTTGGTGCCCTGACGTCCAAACCCTATGCCTTTTCAGCCCGGTCCTGGGAACTGCGCAAGACGGAATCCATTGATGTCATGGATGCGGTGGGATCCCACATTCGTGTCGATACCCGCGGACCCGAGGTCATGCGGATTCTCCCGAGGATAAATGACGCTATTAATCAGGAATGGATATCCGACAAAACCCGGTTTATCTGGGATGGCCTGAGAACCCAGCGCCTGGATCGCCCCTATATTCGCCGAGACGGAAAACTTGTTTCAGCGTCCTGGGAAGAGGCTTTCAATACCATTGCAGACAAATTCAAGCAGACAAGTGCAGACAAGATCGGCTCCCTCGCCGGAGATTTAGCCGGGATCGAAGAACTTTTCGCTTTGAAACAATTGCTCACAGGCCTTGGCGTCAAGAATATTGACGCTCGCCCTGCCGGCGGTGCGTTCGATCCTGAAATCGGTCGCGGATCCTATCTCTTTAATTCGACCATCGAAGGGATCGATGAAGCCGATGTGATTTTACTGGTGGGGGCAAACCCCCGGCATGAGGCCGCAGTTCTCAGCACACGTATCCGCGAACGTTGGCAAAGCGGAGAATTAAAGGTCGGTCTCATCGGTGAGCAGGTCGATCTGACTTATGACTATGAATATCTGGGCAGCGGTGCGAAAACCCTGCAGGATCTCGCGTCCGGCAACCATTCTTTTGCAGGTACCCTCAAGGAAGCGAAGCAAGGACTGATTATTGTCGGATCAGCCGGTTATTCTGGTCCCAACGGCAGAAGCGCACTGGCTTTGGCTGCAAAAATTGCTGAAAATTGCGGTCTTCTGAGCGAGGATTGGAACGGATTCAATGTTCTGCAGAATGCAGCCTCAATGGTTGGCGCCCTGGACATCGGTTTCGTCCCGCAATCTCTGGGCAAAGGTCGGGATGAAATCTTAAAGTCGGCCAACGAAGGTGAACTTGAAATCCTGTATCTTCTGGGTGCCGATGATCTTGCCGACCTGCAGGAAAACGATTGTTTCGTAATTTACCAGGGCTCTCATGGAGATCGTGGGGCGCATCTGGCGGATGTCATTTTGCCAGGGGCTGCTTACACGGAAAAAAGCGCAATCTATGTCAATCTCGAAGGCCGGCCGCAATCAACGACGCGGGCTGTATTCCCGCTGGGGGATGCGAAAGAAGACTGGACCATCATTCGCGCCTTATCGGACTATCTGAGCCAGACATTGCCTTATGACAATCTCGGACAATTGCGCGCGGAAATATTCAAAGCCCATCCGCATCTCGCGGAATTCGAGCAAATTCAACCGGCAGAAACTAGTGACATCAAGGCACTTTCAAAATTGTCGACAGATGGTACGGATGAACCTTTTGGTCCGGCGGTCAAAGATTTTTATCTCACAAATGTGGTGTCACGGGCATCGGCGGTGATGGCAGAAATGAGTGCTTTGATGAGCGGCGCCAATCAGGGAGCGACGGGGACAGATGGCTGAATTTTGGGCAACTTATTTATGGCCATTTCTTCTGGTGGCGATCCAGAGTTTCGTACTCCTGGCAGGATTGCTTATTGTCATCGCATACCTGCTTTATGCCGACCGTAAAATCTGGGCCGCCGTGCAGATGCGACGGGGGCCTAACGTTGTCGGTCCCTGGGGACTATTCCAGTCTTTTGCCGATCTTTTAAAGTTTGCACTTAAAGAGGTGGTTATCCCCGCCGGTTCCAACAAAGTGATTTTTTTACTGGCACCAGTTGTGACGGCGGTACTCGCCTTGTCCGCCTGGGCCGTAATGCCAGTCGCTGAAGGTTGGGTGATCGCCGATATAAATGTCGGCATCCTCTATATTTTCGCGATATCATCACTCGGTGTTTACGGCGTAATTATGGGTGGATGGGCTTCGAATTCAAAATACCCATTTCTAGGTGCACTGAGGTCGGCGGCGCAGATGGTTTCTTACGAAGTGTCGATCGGTTTTGTCATCATAACGGTTCTGCTGTGTGTTGGTTCGCTGAATATGACCGACATCGTCCTTGCTCAAAAAGGGGAATGGGGTCTCTTCAACTGGTTCTGGCTGCCACTATTTCCCATGTTCGTGGTATTTTTTATATCAGCACTTGCCGAAACCAACCGCCCGCCCTTTGATTTGCCGGAAGCGGAATCGGAACTCGTAGCCGGTTATATGGTGGAATACTCTTCAACACCTTATTTGCTTTTTATGCTCGGTGAATATGTGGCGATTGTCATGATGTGTGCGCTGACGACGACCTTGTTCCTGGGGGGGTGGCTACCACCGTTCGATATTGCACCATTTAACTGGATACCTGGTGTTATCTGGTTCCTGGCCAAGGTTTGTTTCGTATTTTTCATGTTTTCCATGGTCAAAGCCATGGTCCCCCGATATCGCTATGATCAATTGATGAGACTGGGTTGGAAAGTTTTCCTTCCCCTTTCGCTGTTCATGGTCGTGGCGGTGTCCGGAATTCTGCACTTTTTTGATCTGGCGCCCTAGAGCACCAAAGTTAGGACTGGAGAAGTAGGGAAAGACAATGGCTCGAATTGCACAGGCAGCAAAATCACTACTCTTGGCGGAGTTTGTGTCGGCGTTCTTTCTGACCCTTAAGTACATGGTCAAGCCGAAAGCGACTATCAACTATCCTTATGAGAAAGGACCATTGAGTCCACGTTTCCGGGGGGAGCATGCGCTGCGCCGTTATCCCAATGGTGAAGAGCGGTGCATTGCCTGTAAACTCTGCGAGGCGGTTTGCCCGGCGCTGGCGATTACGATAGAGGCCGGCCCGCGCGGCAATGACGGAACCCGGCGCACAACCCGGTATGACATCGACATGGTGAAGTGTATTTATTGCGGATTCTGCCAGGAAGCCTGTCCCGTGGATGCCATCGTCGAAGGTCCGAACTTCGAATTCGCCACCGAAACCCGCGAGGAATTGTATTACAGCAAGGAGCGTTTGCTCGCCAATGGCGACCGCTGGGAACGGGATATTGCCCGTAACATTTCACTGGATGCTCCTTATAGGTGATAGGCACAAAAGTGGCTGCCATGGAATATTGAGAGAGACGAAACGATGTTGAGTGGCTTATTTTTCTATCTGTTTTCGGCAATGATCGTCGCCAGCGCCTTTATGGTGATTACCGCACGAAATCCCGTGCATGGTGTCTTGTTTCTTATCCTGGCCTTTTTCAATTCCGCCGGATTGTTCCTGCTGCTCGGGGCCGAGTTTCTGGCGATGATCCTGGTTATCGTTTATGTGGGCGCCGTGGCGGTCCTGTTCTTGTTTGTGGTGATGATGCTTGATGTCGACTTCGCCGAGTTGCGGGCTGGATTTATCAAATATCTGCCTTTTGGAGCGACAATCGGAATCATCCTCCTGATCGAACTGATTATGGTTCTCGGTGGTTGGGCGATTTCTCCGGAATTGAAATCGACCGTCGCCGCACCCTTTAAGGCAGCGCCCAATATCACAAATACCGAAGCCATCGGCCGCATATTGTATACAGATTATGTCTATTTCTTTGAACTCGCAGGATTGATTTTGCTGGTTGCCATGATTGGTGCGATCATTTTGACCCTGCGGCAGAAGGAAGGTGTTCTGCGCCAGGATATTTCCGCCCAGGTGGCACGCACGCCGGCAACTTCCATTGAAATCAAAACAGTCAAGCCTGGGGCCGGACTATAACGAATTGTCGCTGGTAACAGCGAAAAAGGGGTGACCTAAAAATGGAAATTGGACTACCACACTACCTGACGGTCGCCGCCATCCTGTTTACGCTGGGCATTTTTGGAATTTTCCTGAACCGCAAAAACGTTATTGTCATACTCATGTCCATCGAGCTCATGCTGCTGGCGGTGAATATCAATCTCGTCGCCTTCTCCTCGCACCTGGGGGATCTCGTCGGACAAGTATTTGCGCTTCTGGTTTTGACGGTTGCCGCCGGAGAAGCGGCTATCGGACTGGCTATTGTCGTCGTCTATTTCCGCAATCGCGGCAGTATTGCCGTTGAAGATATCAATATGATGAAAGGCTGAGGCGCGGCATCATGTATTCAGCAATTGTTTTTCTTCCCTTGATCGGATGTCTCATTGCCGGGTTCTTCGGTCGCTTTATCGGCGCCAGAGGCAGCGAGATTGTCACTTGCTCGCTGATGGTACTGGCGGCTGTCCTGTCATGGATTGTCTTGATCGATGTAGGGTTGAACGAAGGAGGCGGACGCGTTGAAATTCTGCGATGGATTTCATCCGGAGATCTTGATGTAAGTTGGAGTCTGCGTGTTGATACGCTCACAGCAGTGATGCTGGTCGTCGTCAATACAGTCTCATGCTTGGTGCATATTTATTCTATCGGCTATATGCATAATGACCCCCATCGCCAGCGCTTTTTCGCTTATCTTTCGCTGTTCACCTTCTCGATGCTGATGCTGGTGACGTCGGACAACTTCCTGCAGCTGTTTTTTGGCTGGGAAGGCGTGGGACTGGCGTCCTATCTGCTGATCGGCTTCTGGTACCAGAAACCCTCAGCGAATGCGGCGGCTATAAAAGCTTTCGTGGTCAATCGTGTAGGCGATTTCGGTTTCGCCCTTGGCATATTCGCCGTCTTTTTTGTTTTTGGAACCATTGACTTTGATACGGTCTTCGCCAAAGCGCCGGAACAGGTTGGCAAGTCGATTGAGTTTCTAGGCTACCAGATTGATGTGTTGACCCTCATTTGCCTGCTGCTGTTCATGGGAGCGATGGGAAAATCGGCGCAGTTCCTGCTGCACACTTGGTTGCCGGATGCCATGGAAGGTCCGACGCCGGTTTCAGCGCTGATCCATGCCGCGACCATGGTCACCGCCGGTGTGTTCATGGTTGCGCGACTTTCGCCGCTGTTTGAATTTTCGCCAACAGCTTTGATTGTGGTCACGGCCATTGGTGCCACAACAGCGTTCTTCGCCGCAACTATCGGTCTGGTCCAAAACGATATCAAACGGGTGATTGCCTATTCGACCTGTTCCCAGCTTGGGTACATGTTTGTTGCCATGGGTGTGGGTGCCTATTCCGTGGGTATTTTTCATCTTTTTACCCACGCTTTCTTCAAGGCCTTGCTGTTTCTGGGGTCCGGATCCGTTATTCATGCCATGAGCGATGAGCAGGATATCCGTCACATGGGTGGCCTGCGTAAACTTATTCCCTTCACCTGGGCAATGATGCTGATCGGAACCCTGGCGTTGACCGGTTTCCCGTTCACAGCAGGGTTTTATTCCAAGGATGCCATTGTTGAAGCTGCTTTCGCCGCCCATTCCGGGATCGGCATGTACGCGTTCTACGCGACCGTCACGGCCGCCTTCATGACCTCGTTCTATTCCTGGCGCTTGCTGTTCATGACCTTCCACGGCAAGAGCCGGGCCAAGCAGGATGTTCTCGATCACGTCCACGAGAGTCCCTGGGTCATGCTCGTCCCTCTGGTTCTGTTGGCCGTGGGCTCTATCGTCGCCGGAATCGTATTTAAAACCTATTTCGTTGGCGATGCTTATCAGTCGTTCTGGCGAACATCCCTGTTTACGGGCACAGCCAACAGCATTCTGGAAGACCTTCACCATGTCCCGAAACTGGTCGTGTTTATGCCAACAATTATGATGGTGGCGGGTTTCCTCGTGGCCTGTCTGATGTATATCTGGGTCCCGGTTCTGCCACTCGTCATGTCCCGGATGTTCAAGCCCATATATTTGTTTTTCCTCAACAAATGGTACTTTGATGAACTTTATGACTGGATGTTCGTCCGACCGGCAAAATGGCTGGGTCGTTTTCTCTGGAAAATTGGCGATGGGCGGATCATCGACGGATTAGGCCCTGACGGTATTTCCGCTCGGGTTATTGATGTCACCAATCGTATTGTCCGGCTGCAAAGCGGGTACGTTTATCACTATGCCTTTGCCATGCTGATCGGTGTCGCCATACTCGTGACCTACTTTATGTTTGCCGCAGGAGGGGTGCAGTAATGACCACTGATTGGCCAATCCTGTTTGCTATTACTTTCTTGCCCCTGATCGGTGCTATCTTCATCCTGTTCATCCCAAATGATGATGAAATCGCGGCGCAGAATGCGCGCCGCGTGGCTTTGTGGACGACGGTCATCACATTTTTCGTCTCACTCATCATCTGGATCGAGTTTGATTACAACACTTCTGCTTTCCAGTTCGTTGAGGAACGCAGCTGGCTTGGCGGAACGATAAACTACAGAATGGGTGTCGACGGTATTTCCATGCCGTTTATCATTCTCACGACATTCCTTATGCCCATTTGTATCCTCGCGAGCTGGCAATCCATCACCAGCCGCGTGCGCGAATACATGATCGCCTTTCTGGTCTTGGAAACGCTGATGATCGGTGTTTTTTGCGCTTTGGATCTGGTCTTGTTCTATCTCTTCTTCGAAGGTGGTCTGATCCCGATGTTCCTCATCATCGGTGTATGGGGCGGACAAAGACGGGTCTATGCGAGTTTCAAATTTTTCCTCTACACACTGCTCGGTTCCGTCTTGATGCTGCTGGCGATCATGGGGATGTTCTGGAATGCGGAAACGACCGATATCACAACACTCCTGACTCATAAGTTCCCGGTCGAGATGCAAACCTGGCTTTGGCTTGCCTTTTTCGCCTCCTTCGCCGTAAAAATGCCTATGTGGCCGGTTCATACCTGGCTGCCGGACGCCCACGTTGAAGCCCCGACGGCAGGCTCCGTTATCCTGGCTGCAATCCTCCTGAAGATGGGGGGCTATGGGTTCTTGCGGTTTTCAATACCGATGTTCCCGATTGCCTCAGCCGAGTTCGCGGATCTGGTGTTTCTTCTGAGTGTGGTCGCGATCATTTATACATCACTGGTGGCTCTGGCTCAGGAAGATATCAAGAAACTGATTGCCTATTCGTCCGTTGCCCATATGGGTTTTGTGACTATGGGAATATTCACGCTGACAACCCAGGGAATAGAGGGTGGAATTTTTCAGATGCTCTCCCACGGGGTCGTATCAGCGGCTCTGTTCCTTTGTGTCGGTGTTATATACGACCGTATGCATACCCGGAATATCGATGCCTATGGCGGGCTGGTAAACCGCATGCCGATCTACGCATTCTGTTTTATGGTCTTTACCATGGCCAATGTGGGATTGCCCGGCACGAGCGGATTTGTTGGCGAGTTCCTGGCCCTGCTGGCTGCTTTCAAGGTCAATACATTGGTTGCGACCCTGGCCACGACGGGGGTCATTCTGTCCGCGGCTTACGCTCTCTGGCTCTATAGACGAGTTATATTCGGACAGCTCGAAAAACCTAACCTCGCGGCGATCAAAGATATGAATTTCCGGGAAGTTGCGTTCATGGCACCGCTTGTTGTGCTGACCATATTATTCGGAATCTATCCATCGATCTTACTCGATATCATGGCTGTATCGGTGAATAATCTATTGACCAATTACCAGGCGGCCCTGGCGGAAGCCGGTCAGTTACCGGCCCTGGCAGCCAGGTAAGAAGAAGAGGAATAATTCATGTCTGTCCTGATGCAATATGCGCCGCTTCTTCCCGAGATCGTGCTGGTTGTTGGTACATTGATACTGCTGCTCATCGGCGCATTCAGCCATGAGAGATCGTCGATCCTGGTAACCTGGCTGGCGCTGATTTTGATGGTCATTACCGCCGGACTTGTCATTTACCAATCGTCCGAAACCATCGAAATGTTTAACAAAACACTGATCATCGATTCTTATGGCCGCTTTATCAAAATCCTGATTCTGATTGGATCGGGCGTGGCCCTGTTCATGTCTATCGATCAGTTGCGACAGAGCCAGATCCTGAAGTTCGAATATGCCATTCTGATCCTGTTCGCCACTCTCGGCATGTTGCTCATGGTGTCAGCCAACGACCTGATTTCCCTGTATCTGGGTCTTGAGCTCCAAAGTCTCGCTCTCTATGTGGTCGCTGCATTCAGGCGCGATTCCGTCCGTTCCAGCGAAGCCGGGTTGAAGTACTTCGTCCTCGGTGCTCTTTCTTCGGGGATGCTTCTCTATGGCGCCTCACTGATTTACGGTTTTACGGGTTCAACGACATTTCCGCAGATCGCAGCCGTCCTGCAAGAATCGGGTACGAATCTCGGATTGATCTTTGGCCTGGTGTTCCTGATCAGTGGACTGGCATTTAAGATTTCTGCGGTTCCCTTTCACATGTGGACCCCTGATGTCTATGAAGGTGCGCCGACTCCTGTGACCGCCTTTTTTGCCGCGGTACCGAAAATTGCAGCCATGGCTCTGTTTGTCCGGGTCGCTCTGACCGCCTTTCCATCAATTACCAGTGAATGGCAGCAGATTGTCGTTTTTATCTCTATTGCATCCATGGGGCTTGGGGCGTTTGCGGCCATTGGTCAAACGAACATCAAGCGTCTCATGGCCTACAGCTCTATCGGACATATGGGCTTTGCTCTTGTCGGACTGGCTGCCGGAAGTGTCGATGGCGCTAAGGGCGTGATCATTTATCTGGCCATCTATCTCGCCATGACACTGGGAACCTTCGCCTGCATCCTGGCTATGAACCGATCGGAAGGGATGGTTGAAAACATTGATGACCTCGCCGGTTTGTCACAGAACAATCTTCCCATGGCGTTTTTGCTAGCCATGCTGCTTTTTTCCCTAGCAGGCATTCCTCCGCTCGCTGGCTTCTTCGCCAAATTCTATGTCTTCCTGGCGGCGATTAAAGCGGATCTTTATGCCCTTGCCGTCATCGGGGTCCTGGCCAGTGTGGTGGGCGCTTATTATTATCTCCGTATTATCAAGGTCATGTTCTTTGATTCCCCGGCGGAACCGTTTGAGCCCATGTCCGGCAGATTGAAGCTGGTGCTCGGTATTTCCGGATTGTTTGTACTGCTTTTCGTCGTTGCCCCGGCACCGCTGGTAACAGCAGCCGAGACCGCGGCAAAGGCCTTGTTTCTCTAAACCGGATTTTGAATTGTCGGAAAACAGTCCTCATACATTTAAGCCCCCGGACGCGCACAAAGTTTCCATATTCAAAGAACTGGATTCCACAAATCAAGAAGCTCTGAGGCGGGCGCCGGAATTTGATGGCACACCCCATTGGATCGTTGCACACGAGCAAACCAGGGGCCGTGGCCGGGAAGGCCGGAACTGGGTCTCTGAAATCGGAAATCTCTACACAAGTTTCCTGTTCCGTCCCCAATGTCCGTTGTTGACTGCCAATCATTTGTCGTTTGTGACGGGGATTGCCTTGCACGAGACAGTGAGCACAATTCTCAAGAGTTCAGATATTGCTGACCCAATCCTGCTGAAGTGGCCCAATGATGTCCTGATCGGCCGCAGAAAAATTGCAGGTATCCTGATTGAAAGCTTTCTTTCCGGCAGGACGAACGATCCTGTCATTGTCATCGGAATTGGAATCAATGTCGCTCACCATCCGGAATTGACCGATCGCGAAGCCACCCATCTCGGGGCTTATGTGACAGAAGTCGATTCCCCGTACGTGTTTAATATCCTCAGTCGAATGCTCGCGCAAAGGATTGAACAGTGGGACAACGGTCGCCGGTTTGAATTGATCCGGCAACATTGGTCCGAGCGAGCTCACCCCCCCGGCGAAAGGCTGTCCGTGCAGGTGGGAAACACCCGGTTCGAAGGCGTTTTCAAAAACTTGGATGAGGATGGGGCTTTGAAAATTAAGCTGGACACAGGTGAACTCAAGCGTGTAACCGTCGGGGATGTGTTTTTTTCAAGGCCGTCCGATGATCTATAGCGGGTCTAAAATTAGCAGAGTAACAAGTATCACCTGATGGCCAACCACGATAACAACGACAAAGAACTCGTTTATCTTCCTCTCGGCGGAAGTGGCGAGATCGGCATGAATTGCTATTTGTACGGCGTTGGGTCAAGGGGACGTCGGCAGTGGCTCATGGTTGATTTGGGTATCACATTCCCGGGACCTATGGAGCCCGGTGTCGATGTTATTTTTCCAGACATTAGTTTTATCGAAGAAGAACGCCAGGATCTCGTGGCGATTGTTCTGACCCATGCCCATGAAGATCATTTCGGCGCCGTCGTCGATCTGGCGCCGAGATTGGATGTGCCAATTTATGCGACACCGTTCACCGCGACCCTCCTCAAATTGAAAGCCATGCAATTCGGAACGGAGAATGAGTTGCAGATCAAAGAGGTCGAACTTGGATCACGTTTGGATCTAAAACCGTTCGATATCGAGTTTGTGACCATGGCCCATTCTATTCCCGAACCCAATGCACTGGTCATTCGCACCGAAGCAGGTGTGGTCCTTCATTCCGGGGACTGGAAGATCGATCATACACCCATCGCAGGACCAGGGATCAATCTCGAACGTATCAGGGAAGTCGGCGACGAAGGCGTGGATGTTTTGATCTGCGATTCGACCAATGCCGTGAACGAGGGAAGATCTCCTTCGGAATCCGATGTTTCCAGGACTCTGCATCAACTCTTTAAAGAGACCAAAAACAGGATTGCCGTAACCACATTTGCCTCCAATGTTGCACGCATACGATCCGTTGCGGAAGCCGCACGCGCTTCGGGTAGAGAGATCGTTGTTGTGGGTCGAGCTATGCGCAGGATAATTGAAGTTGCGCGAGATACAGGTTACCTGGACCCCGCGATTAAATTTGTTGGCGAAGAGGATTTTGGTTATCTCCCTCGGGACAAGGTCGTGCTGTTATGTACGGGTAGTCAGGGAGAGGCGCGCGCGGCCATGGCCCGCATTGCCCGTGACGAACATCCGAATGTGACTTTAAACGCAGGTGATACAGTCATATTTTCATCCCGAACCATTCCCGGGAATGAACGTTCCGTCAACTTGATCCAAAACAGTCTCGTGGATCTGGGAGTGGATCTGATTACGGATCGAGAGGCCCGCGTACATGTTTCCGGACATCCCCGCCGCGATGAATTGGCAGAATATTATCAGGCCGTAAAACCAAGAGCCCTTGTGCCCATGCATGGTGAAGCCATGCATTTGAAAGCGCAATTAGATTGGGCAAAACAGTGCGGCATCGGCGAGGGTCTTCTTGTACGTAATGGCGAAATGGCCCGGATTCTTCCAGGTCCCCTGACAATTATCGATGAAGTTCCGTCAGGCCGGTTGTTTCGCGACGGCCATTTGATTATACCCTCACAAGACAAATCGGTCAGGGACAGGCGAAATCTATCCCATGTGGGTGCCGTCTTTGTCACTGCCGTCCTCACTAAGAAAGGACGGCTGATTGGCGAACCCCAGATTACTTTAGCGGGTGTTCCCGATGAAACGGCAGAATCTGAAGATATGGACGATATCATCTATGATAGCGTATTGGGTGTAATTAACAGTATTCCCAAACCCCGGCGCAAGAATCAGGAGCTTCTTGCGGAGGCCATCCGGCGGGGTGTCCGTTCGACGGTGCGCGAAGTCTGGGGTAAAAAAACACAATGCCTAGTTTCGCTGACCTTCTTGGATCCCCGCGACTTATAGACTAAATTCATTTATTCAGAAATATTTATTCAGGAATAGAGGCAAACATGATCGGCAAACTCAATCACGTAGCCATCGTCGTTCCGGATGTCGATGAGGCGGCAAAAATCTACATGGACCAGTTAGGCGCGGATGTGTCCGAAAAGACCGACAATCCTGAGCACGGCGTCACCATGGCCTTTGTTAATTTACCGAATACAAAGATTGAGCTCATGCAACCACTTGGTGAGGGCTCGCCGATTGCAAAATTTTTGCAGAACAATCCCGGTGGTGGCATGCATCATGTCTGTTATGAAGTCGATGATATCATCGCGTGCCGGGATCGACTCGTCGACCACGGAGCTCGCGTTCTGGGTGATGGCGATCCGAAAATAGGCGCTCACGGAAAGCCCATTCTGTTTCTGCATCCCAAGGATTTTTGCGGGACACTTATTGAGTTGGAACAGGTTTAATTGAGCTGGAACAGGTTTAAGAAACTTGGTGGTCAGACGTGCGTTGTCTGAGTTGCCCGGAAAGGTTTTAGTTGATGTCTCTCACATTTTCTCTGGCCATTTACCTCCTTTGCTGGTGGGTTGTCTTATTTGCCGTTTTACCGTTCGGCATCAAGACACAGTCGGAAGAGGGTGATGTGGTCGCGGGAACAACGGAAAGTGCCCCGGTCGCTCCCCGCATCATTGAGAAAATGATTTACACGACTCTGATTTCAGCCGTTATATTTGCCATTATTTATATAGTTATCGAATATCAGCTGTTGAGCCTGGATGATATTCCGTTTTTGCCGAAATATTCGTCCCAGGTCTGACAAATGGCTGGGCAGCTATTTCAAGCCAGAAATTCAGATCGACTAAGATTTAGTCAAAAAAAATGCAAGGCCAAGACCTTGCAAATTAGTTTTATTAAGTTCCACAACCATTAGAAAATTTTATTCTAGATGACTGAATATTTCAGCTCTAACAGCAGCGGCGTTTTACAGTTACAAAACTTACGCGCCGGGAACTTCCTTCCTCCCAAGACCTAGACCTTCATTCTCACAATTGAAGCTTCATGGACCATGATAGCCTCTATATTTGGTCGTTGCCTTTTTTAAGATTGCACACCTTAACGGCTCAGTTTTGAATTGTCATTAACAGAATGCAAAAAAGTTATGATAAATCACCAGATTCTCGCCGTTCCTGGTTAATATTTGGACTGTGATTGGGTGCTGCATTTGTTGTGTGCAATTTTGGGCTAGGTAATTCTTAAATAATATTGGTTAGAATGGTTGTTATGAATTTGAGATTAAAAATTATTACAATTATATCCCTGTGTGGTTTTCACGGCATGGCATCACTGGCTGTGTTCGCCGACGAATCTGGATTTGACGGAGAATATCGGGCATCGACAGGTGATACAGGTGATCAAGTCGTGGGTTGGCATGCCCAGAGCGATGCGCCGATTGAGATCCCCTACGGTGCGGCTTGTGATTCCTATGATTTAGAAGACAAGGGTGATGGGTTGGGTCGTTATAGCCGCTTTTCGACAGGACCTGCCGTTCAACTTCCGGCGGAAATCCGAGATTCCACCAATTCTTCGCATTATGAAATTGTCGTGGAACGACAGATCAACAATAAAAACAATAAGAATCTGGATGTTAGCGTCTCCGGTAGCATCCGGCTCGAGGGTTGCTGAGAGATTATTCCCTCTGTCATTGAACGACAGACCTCTTCCACTTTACCACGCCGATATTTTTGCTTCAAAAACACAAGCCAGTTGATTCCGCACTTCTGAGGGCTAAAAGAAGTCGCGTTTACAAGACATTCCCATTTGAAATTGCTATATGAGGCAGGAAATTAGAACATAAAGGCCTGTTGATGCGCTTAAGCGAATATTTTCTGCCGCTTCTGAGGGACGATCCGAAAGAAGCTGAAATTGTCTCTCACAGATTTATGCTGCGGGCGGGACTCATCCGCCAGTCCAGTGCCGGCATCTATTCCTGGTTGCCCATGGGGTTTCGGGTTCTCAAAAAAATTGAAGCCATAGTCCGTGAAGAGCAAAATCATGCCGGCGCCATCGAAATGCTGATGCCGACGATCCAGTCGGCCGAACTCTGGCGCGAAAGCGGTCGTTATGATGATTACGGCAAGGAAATGTTGCGCATCGAAGATCGGTCCGGTCGAGAGATGCTCTACGGTCCGACCAATGAGGAGTTGATTACCGAAATATTCCGCGCCGGTGTCAATTCGTATCGTGACCTTCCCCGAAATCTCTATCACATCCAATGGAAGTTCAGGGATGAGATCCGACCCCGATTTGGTGTTATGCGAGGGCGGGAGTTCCTGATGAAAGACGGCTATTCTTTCGATTTAGATATCGAAAGTGCCAAACATTCCTACAATCAAATGTTCGTTTCTTATTTGCGAACTTTCGACAGAATGGGGCTTAAGGCCATTCCCATGGCCGCCGACACCGGTCCCATAGGCGGTGACTTAAGCCACGAGTTCATTATTCTCGCCGATACCGGAGAAAGCGAAGTATTTTGTCATCGGGATCTCATCGAGATGGACGCGCCTGGATCGGACATTGACTATAAATCCGATTTGCAGCCGGAAATCGATCGCTGGACAAGTCACTATGCGGCTACCGACGAGCTCCATGACCCGGCGAAGTTCGATGAGATGGTCCCTAATGCCAAACAGGTCAGCGCCCGGGGTATCGAGGTTGGACATATTTTTTTCTTTGGGACCAAATATACTGAATCGATGAATTGCCTGGTTCAGGGTCCGGACGGCAAACAAATTCCCTTGCAATGCGGGTCATACGGAATCGGGGTATCGCGATTGGTCGGCGGTATTATCGAAGCGAGCCATGATGAAAATGGTATCATCTGGCCTGAGCCGGTAGCGCCGTTCCTAATCGGGCTATTGAATTTGAAAGTCGGGGATGAAAAAACCGATGAGGCTTGTGAAAGTCTTTATCAGAAGCTCACTGCAGCCGGTGTGGATGTTCTATATGATGATCGGAACGAACGCGCCGGTGGAAAATTTGCGACGATGGATCTGATAGGTCTTCCCTGGCAGATCATTGTCGGTCCCAAGGGGATTAAATCCGGAGAGGTCGAGGTTAAATATCGTGCCACCGGTGAGCGGCAATCTCTTTCCCTCGAAGCCGTTGTAAACAAATTTTCTGAATAACCGTTCGGGACCTGAAAACCTGCAGGCAAGAGAAAACAAAAATGGCAAAAAACAGCGATACGTCTCCGTTTTCAGCTTTTGAATGGATGCTGGCTCTTCGTTATCTGCGCGCCCGTCGCAAGGAAGGTTTCATTTCGGTGATTGCCGGCTTCTCTTTTCTGGGCATCACATTGGGTGTTGCAACCCTGATCATCGTCATGGCGGTAATGAACGGATTTCGCAATGAACTCTTTGAAAAGATTCTCGGGCTTAACGGCCATGTCATCGTCAGCAAGATTGGCGGTGAATTCACTGATTACGATTCCGTCGCCAAACGGGTCAAAGAAATTTCAGGTATAAAGAGCGTCCTGCCGCTTGTTGAAGGTCAGGCTATGATCTCCACTCCCGCCGTGGCGACGGGCGCCCTGGTCCGGGGCATGAAAGAAATTGATCTCAGGCAACTCACTTCGGTCTCTGAGAATATTCGTTTTGGTCAGCTTGAGGGGTTTGACAATTCTGACCGTCCATCTCTGATATTGGGAACCCGACTGGCGAGATCACTGCAGGTCAAGGTCGGGGATCAGGTAACGCTGGTTACGGCCCGGGGAGCTTCGACGCCGTTTGGAACCGCCCCAAGGGTCAAGCGCTACCCCGTAACTGCCATATTCGAAATCGGAATGTCGGAATATGATAATTCCATTGTCTTCATGCCCCTGCGTGAGGCCCAGCTTTATTTCAACAAGCGGGACGAGGTCAATGTTCTTGAGGTTGTCGTTGAAAAACCGGATCAGATCACGGAAATTAACAAGCAGATACTTGATGTCAGCGGCACATCTTTTTACGTGACCGACTGGCGGCAGCGCAATTCGAGCTTTTTCAATGCGCTGCAGGTTGAACGCAATGTGATGTTCCTGATCCTGACTCTGATTGTTCTGGTTGCGGCTCTCAATATTATTTCGGGGCTTATTATGCTGGTTAAGGATAAGGGACGGGATATTGCGGTCCTAAGAACCATGGGTGCGACCCGCGGGGCGATCATGCGCGTGTTTTTTATAACGGGTGCCAGCATCGGCATTGTCGGCACTCTTTCGGGAATGCTCTTGGGGATTGTGGTCTGTCTGAATATTGAGTCTATAAGACAGTTTATCGGCTCCCTGACCCAAACGGAGATCTTTTCGCCCGAGCTTTATTACTTGTCGCAACTCCCGGCGGATATTGAGATCGGAGAAGTGACCTCTGTTGTCACGATGGCTCTGGTCTTATCGGTACTGGCGACATTGTATCCCTCCTGGCGTGCCTCCCGCATGGAGCCGGTGGAAGCATTACGGTATGAATAAGTACGAAAACTCAGTGCAACAATCCACGGTACTGTCCCTGCGCGCTATCGCGCGCCGGTTCCAGCAGGGTTCGCGGGAAATAACCGTTCTGGATGGGGCTTCAACGGATATCGGCGAGGCGCAGACCGTGGCGCTTATCGGACCTTCGGGTGCCGGTAAATCGACGCTTCTCCATATTGCCGGATTGCTTGAAAAACCCGATCAGGGAGAAGTTTGGATTAGCGGTGAGAACTGTGCGCAGTTGAATGATGGTGAAAGAACGCGATTACGACGGAAGCATATCGGGTTCGTCTATCAGTTCCATCAGCTCCTGCCAGAATTCACGGCCCTTGAGAACATCCTGCTACCGCAATTGATCAATGGCAAGGCTCGTTCCGAAGGCCTGGATCGTGCCCGTTATCTGCTAAATCTCATGGGCCTTGAAGACCGGCTCGATCATCGCCCCGCGGAACTTTCGGGCGGGGAACAGCAGCGGGTGGCGATAGCACGCTCCATTGCTAATCAGCCCCGCTTGCTACTTGCCGACGAACCGACCGGCAATCTGGATCCTTCAACAGCGGAACGGGTGTTCGACCAGTTGCTCAATGTCGTGCGTACCGAGAAACTCGGCGCCATTATCGCCACACACAATCATGCCCTTGCCGAGCAGATGGACCGAACGGTGAAACTCGAAAATGGAAAACTGCTGGATTTGCCTCAGCTATAAAATACTGATTTAACTCCTTATTTGGAGTAGGATCCGGGGGAGTCGCAACTGGGCATGAACTTTTGCCCATATTATCAGAGGCCTGCCGACGAACTCTTGCTATTCGATCTCGAATCTGAAGGATTCAGGCCTACGTGTGATGATCAGGCCAATGGCCAAGTGTCATGATGCACGTCACTGATAATTCTAACAATTGCGAATGTTATGACATCATCTGATCCAGGCTTTGTCCATCTTAAGGTTCATTCCGCCTATTCCCTGTTGGAAGGCGCTCTGGCGATCAGCAGGTTGGCGGAACTGGCTGTGAAAGATGATATGCCGGCGCTCGGCCTGATGGACCGCAATAATCTGTTTGGCGCTCTTGAGTTTTCCGAAAGCCTGACAAAGGCTCGTATTCAGCCGATTGTCGGCATCTCTCTGGATGTGGTTTTTGCAAACGAAAACGAAGATATTTCCGTCTACGATGTTGCCGGGCAGAATGAAAGGGAACAGGTGGCGGGATGCCTTTCGATCCTCGCCAAGGATGAAGTCGGTTATAAAAACCTTATGGCCCTTGCAAGTGCCGGCTATTTGACATCGAACGATCACAGTGGACCTTGTATCAGGTTCGAAGATCTGCAAAATCACGCAGAAGGCCTGATTGCCCTGACTGGTGGTCGCGAGGGTCCATTGGACGTTGCCCTGAGAGACGGAAAATCAGAACAGGCACAAACTTATCTGACGCAATTGCTGTCCATATTTTCAGGAAATTTGTATGTTGAAATTCAGCGGATGGGGCATCCGGAAGATAAACAGGTCGAAGCCGGTTTGCTCGGTCTGGCCTACGCCCGGGACATTCCGCTGGTGGCCACCAATGAAGTGTATTTTGCAGAGACGGAAGATTTTGAAGCCCATGATGCACTGATTTGTATTTCCGACGGACGATATGTTGCTGAAGATGATCGCCGTCGACTTACACCTGAATATCGTTTCAAATCTCGGTCGGAGATGATGCAACTCTTTGCCGATCTCCCCGAGGCCCTGGCCAACACCGTCGAAATATCGAAGCGATCCGCGTTTCGACCACGGACACGTGCTCCCATACTGCCCCAGTTTGTAGCGAACAGTTTAAGTTCTGAAGACAATGTTGTGGCTGCCGAGGCGGAGGAACTCAGAAAGCAGGCGGAAGAGGGTCTGGAACTGCGTCTCGAACACCATGGAATGGCGCCGGGCATATCCAGGGCAGACTATCGCAAACGACTGGCGTTTGAACTCGATGTCATTACGCGTATGAAGTTTCCGGGATACTTTCTCATTGTTGCCGACTTTATAAAATGGTCCAAGGCCGAGGGCATCCCGGTAGGACCGGGGCGGGGGTCAGGCGCCGGTTCTCTGGTTGCCTGGTCGCTGACGATCACCGATCTGGATCCTCTGCGCTTTGATCTTCTTTTTGAGAGATTTCTTAATCCGGAGCGGGTGTCGATGCCTGACTTCGATATTGATTTCTGCCAGGAGCGTCGCGATGAAGTGATCCGCTATGTGCAGGATAAATATGGTGAGGACCGGGTTGCTCAGATTATTACTTATGGAAAACTGCAGGCACGGGCGGTCCTGAGGGACGTTGGCCGGGTTCTGCAAATGCCTTATGGGCAGGTGGACCGGTTGTGCAAACTGGTGCCCAACAACCCGGCTAATCCGGTGACTCTTGAGCAGGCAATCGAGGACGAGCCCCGGATTCAGGAAGCACGCGAAAGCGAACCCATTGTCGAAAGACTATTGAATATCGGCCTGAAATTGGAGGGGCTCTATCGCCACGCGTCGACACATGCGGCGGGTGTGGTTATCGGGGATCGTAAACTGACGGAACTCGTTCCACTTTATCAGGATTCCCGCTCTGCTCTGCCGGCGACACAGTTCAATATGAAGTGGGTCGAGGCGGCAGGGCTGGTCAAATTTGATTTTCTGGGATTGAAAACACTCAGTGTCATCGAAAAAACGATCCAGATGATTGCCGAGCGCGGAGAAAAAATTGACCCCTCTCTGTTGCCCCTGGATGATCGGGCGACTTATGAATTGATGGCCCGAGGTGACACAATCGGCGTTTTCCAGCTTGAGGGATCGGGCATGAGGGAAAG
>CAJHZG010000402.1_pt1 | contig 21829 bp, 34 predicted proteins | sample 9198901 | NCBI WGS metagenome assembly CAJHZG01 (sample SAMEA7708382, study PRJEB35096) | sediment metagenome | biome: marine neritic benthic zone biome [ENVO:01000025]; feature: sediment [ENVO:00002007]; material: shallow marine sediment [ENVO:03000034] sea grass bed [ENVO_01000059] ... | reverse complement strand
GGGACAATGTTTTTTTAATGATACAGTCACCACAGAAAACAACATGGCCGGACAGATGCGTTCCCTGCGGGTCGCCCCGCAAATCTACGCGTGGTTATGACCCGTGCCGAGCGTGGCTTGATCCTGGTACGCGGTGCCGTGCCCGGTTCCAAAGGTGGATGGGTATTCGTCAAGGATGCGGTGAAGAAACATCTTCCCGATGACGCACCCCAACCCGGTTCATTTAAATCTGCGAATTCAAACACCAAAGCAGAAGCACCTGCGGCGAAAATCGCGGATGAACCCGAAGCGGAAGAGAAAGGGCAGGAGTGATGAAAGCTGACGTCACAACCCTGGATGCCAAAAAGTCGGGTTCTGTAGACCTGGACGACGGTATATTTGGATTGGAGCCACGGCGCGATATTCTCCATCGCATGGTCCGCTACCAACTCGCTAAAAAGCAGGCAGGAACACATAAAACAAAGGGGCGTTCGGAAGTTTCCGGAACGCGGTCAAAATTCGGTCGCCAGAAAGGTTCCGGCGGAGCCCGTCACGGGAACCGCACATCGAACATCTTCCGCGGCGGCGGCAAGGCATTCGGACCGGTGACTCGCAGCCATGCGATCGATTTCCCCAAGAAGCTGAGGAGTTTGGCCCTGAGGCATGCGCTGTCAGCGAAAGCCAAGGCCAATGAACTGATCATTATCGAAAACGTTCAGGCGGCGGAGCCGAAAGCCAATACCCTGAAGAAACAGCTTGATGGCTTGGGATTGGATTCAGCGCTGATTATTGATGGCCAGGAAGTTGACAAGAATTTTGATCTCGCGGCAAGAAATATTCCGCAGATTGACGTGCTGCCGATACAAGGCATCAATGTTTACGATATTTTACGGCGTGACAAACTGGTTCTGACCAAATCCGCCGTTGAAGGATTGGAGGCCCGGTTCAAATGAGTCTGCTCAACAGTTATGACGTCATCCTGCATCCGGTGATAACGGAAAAAGCGACCATGGCTTCCGAACATAATCAGGTTATGTTTCGCGTGCGCAAGGATGCAACAAAACCGGAAATCAAGACTGCGGTGGAGACCCTGTTCAAAGTCAAAGTCAAGGCGGTGAACACACTTAATCGCAAAGGTAAATTGAAGCGATTTCGTGGACGCCTTGGACGTCGGTCCGACACGAAAAATGCCATTGTTACGCTTGAGGAAGGTCACTCCATTGATGTGACGACTGGGCTTTAGGAGTTATTTGCTATGGCACTAAAAAATTACAATCCAACAACACCTGGTCGTCGTACGCTTGTTCTCGTAGACCGGGCGCAGCTCTGGAAAGGCAAACCTGAGAAGACATTGACTCAGGGTTTAACCTCCAAAGGCGGCAGGAATAACAAAGGACGAATTACGGCACGGCGTCGTGGTGGTGGTCACAAAAAAGCTTATCGCATGGTTGATTTCAAGCGCAAAAAGTTTGATGTGCCTGCAACTGTCGAGCGGCTCGAATATGACCCCAACAGATCGGCTTTTATTGCTCTCGTAAATTACGAAGACGGTGAGCGCGCCTATATTTTGGCCCCGCAACGGCTGGGAATTGGCGACCAGGTTATCTCCGGATCCAATGTCGATGTGAAACCCGGGAATGCAATGCCGCTGGCCAATACGCCAATTGGTACTATTGTCCATAATGTGGAAATGAAACCCGGAGCCGGCGGCAAGATTGCCCGGGCTGCAGGAACTTATGTCCAGCTTGTTGGACGTGACGCCGGTTATGCCATTCTGCGACTGAACTCCGGAGAAACTCGCATGGTGCGCTCCGAATGCATGGCAACTATTGGTGCGGTTTCGAATCCGGACAATGCAAATATCAAACTCGGCAAGGCCGGTCGTAAAAGATGGATGGGTAAAAGACCCTCGGTGCGTGGTGTGGCGATGAACCCGGTGGACCATCCCCATGGCGGTGGTGAAGGTCGAACTTCCGGCGGCCGTCATCCGGTTACACCCTGGGGTGTTCCGACAAAAGGGAAACGCACGAGATCAAACCGGTCAACGGATAAGTTTATTGTCCGCAGCCGGCACTTGAAGAAAAAACGTTAAGGAGACAGGGCGTGTCACGTTCAGTTTGGAAAGGTCCGTTTGTTGACGGCTATATGTTGAAGAAGGTCGAGAAGGCGCGTGAGAGCAATTCCAACGCCATCATCAAGATCTGGTCTCGACGGTCAACGATTTTGCCGCAATTCGTCGGTCTGACGTTTGGTGTCCACAATGGCAGGAAGCACATTCCGGTGCTCGTGTCGGAAGATATGATCGGGCACAAATTCGGTGAGTTCGCACCGACCCGGACCTATTATGGCCATGCTGCGGACAAGAAAGCCAAGAGGAAATAGGGGCCATGGGCAAAGCGAAAACAGAACGCAAATTTGCGGATAACGAGGCCCACGCCGTCGCACGAAATTTGCGCGTGAGCCCTCAGAAGCTCAATCTCGTGGCCGCGTCCATTCGCGGACAGAAAGTTGAAAAAGCCATTGCCGATCTCACATTCTCGCGCAAGAGAATTGCGCATGAGGTGAAGAAGACACTGGAATCGGCGGTAGCAAATGCGGAAAACAATCATGGCCTTGATGTGGATTCCCTGATCGTTGCCGAAGCCCATGTTGGCAAAAATCTGGTCATGAAGCGATGGCGAGCACGGGCACGAGGCCGTGTTGGGCGCATCAAGAAACCATTTTCACAATTGACGGTGATTGTAAGAGAAGTTGAGGAGCAGGTCTGATGGGTCAGAAAGTTAATCCGATAGGATTGCGCCTGGGAATTAATCGTACCTGGGACTCAAGATGGTATGCGGATGGCGATGAATACGGGGATCTTCTCCACGAAGACATGCGGATTCGCGAGTTTGTGATGAAAAACCGTCGTCAGGCAGGTATTTCAAAAGTCGTAATCGAACGACCCCACAAGAAATGCCGGGTTACGGTTCATACAGCCCGTCCGGGAATACTAATTGGTAAAAAGGGGTCGGATATTGAAGTGATGCGTCGGAACCTGTCAAAACTGACGGATTCAGAAGTGCATCTCAATATTCTCGAGGTTCGCAAACCAGAGATTGATGCCAATCTCGTGGCCGAGGGCATTGCCCAGCAACTTGAGCGCCGGATCGCATTCCGACGGGCGATGAAACGCGCTGTTCAATCAGCCATGCGTCTTGGAGCCCTGGGCATCCGCATCAATAGCAGCGGTCGCCTTGGAGGTGCTGAAATCGCACGCATGGAATGGTACAGGGAAGGTCAGGTTCCTCTTCACACGCTGCGTGCTGATATTGACTACGGGACCGCTCTCGGACGAACGGCCTATGGGATCATCGGCATCAAAGTCTGGATCTTCAAAGGCGAGATCATGGAACATGATCCAATGGCCCAGGAGAGACGGGCCATGGAAAATCAGGACACCGGACGCAATTCGCGCCGCGATGGTGGTGCGCCCGCGCGCTAAATCCATTGGCTTGTGAAATAAAGGTTTGGAAAGATGTTACAACCGAAACGAACGAAATTCAGGAAAGCCCATAAGGGGCGCATCAAAGGTGCGGCCAAGGGTGGGACTAACTTGAATTTTGGGTCATTTGGACTGAAAGCCCAGGAACCTGCACGGGTTACGGCACGTCAGATCGAAGCTGCACGCCGGGCCATGACCCGTCAGATGAAGCGGGCTGGTCGCGTCTGGATCCGAATTTTCCCGGATGTGCCGGTCTCCAAAAAACCTACCGAAGTCAGAATGGGTAAAGGTAAGGGCACACCAGAATTTTGGGCGGCCAAAGTCAAACCCGGCCGTATCATGTTCGAAATCGACGGTGTAACCGAATCCGTGGCCAAGGAAGCCCTGCGCCTAGCCGCTGCAAAACTTCCTATTAAGACCCGGGTTGTTATGAGATTGGGCGAAGGCCAATGATGTCGTTCGTCGAAAAGAGTGAAGAGGTGGCGAAATGAAGGCTGGCGAATTGCGTGATATGACGCCGGATCAGCTCCAGGACGAGTTACTGAAGCTGAAGAAAGAACAGTTTAACCTGAGATTTCAACAGGCCTCGGGGCAGTTGGAAAATACGGCGCGCATACGTCAGGTGCGCCGCGATATCGCCCGGATTAAAACAATGAGCCAGGAAAAAGTTCAGGCTGGTAGCGGGGCGTAAGAGGATAGAAAATGCCGAAAAGAATTCTTCAAGGTGTCGTCGTCAGCGACAAGAACGATAAAACCGTCGTGGTTCGTGTGGACCGGCGTTTTACGCATCCGCTTCTGAACAAAGTCGTGAGACGGAGCAAACGCTACCAGGCTCATGACGAGAGCAATCAACACAAGGTCGGTGATCAGGTTCGCATCGAGGAATGTCCCCCGATGTCAAAAATGAAAAGATGGACGGTCATTTCAGAGGGATCAACGGCTTAATTTCCTAAAGGGGGACCCCGCTGAAATGAGGATACTCGAGGGAATTGGTTTGAAGTGATGCCGCAGCAGAGATGCCATAGACGAGAGCTGTAACAATGATACAAATGCAGACAAATTTAGATGTTGCTGATAATTCCGGCGCTCGGCGCGTTCAGTGCATTAAGGTACTCGGAGGCTCAAAGCGTAAATACGCCTCCATCGGTGACATTATTGTCGTCAGTGTCAAAGAAGCGATTCCACGAGGACGGGTCAAGAAAGGCCAGGTCATGCGGGCCATTGTCGTTCGCACGGCTAAAGGCGTCCGCCGGCAAGACGGAAGCCTGATCCGATTTGACCGAAACGCCGCCGTGCTTGTCAATCAGCAGGGCGAACCGATCGGTACCCGTATATTTGGGCCGGTGACCCGGGAATTGCGAACCAAGAACCTGATGAAGATTGTTTCACTAGCGCCAGAGGTATTGTGAGATGGGTGCGAAATTAAAAATCAGAAAGGGCGACAAAGTAATCGTGCTGGCCGGCAAGGACAAAGGCAAGCATGGTGAAGTTCTGAAAATATTGCCCAAGGAAAATCGAGTGATTGTTCAAGGTGTCAATATGATCCGTCGGCACCAGCGGCAATCGCAGACACAGGAAGGCGGCATCATTGCCAAGGAAGCCCCTATTCAGGTGTCAAATCTGGCTATCGAGGATCCCAGTGATGGCACGCCAACGCGTGTCGGCTGGAAAATTCTGAATGATGGTCGCAAAGTACGATATGCCAAGAAATCGGGAGAAACTATCGATGGCTGATACCGCCTATCAAGCCCGAATGAAGAGCCACTACGACAATGTTGTGCGTGGAGAGCTAATTGAGAAGTTCGGTTACAAGAATCCGATGCAGGTGCCCCGGCTCGATAAAATCGTGCTTAACATGGGTGTCGGAGAATCTGTTGCGGATTCGAAGAAAGTACAGTCTGCGGTTGGCGACCTTTGTCTGATTGCCGGCCAGAAGGCCGTGGTTACCCGTGCCAGAAAGTCAATCGCCACATTCAAGCTTCGTGAAGGAATGCCGATTGGCGCGAAAGTGACCCTGCGCAAGACACGCATGTATGAGTTCATAGATCGACTCGTCCATATAGCCCTTCCCCGCGTGAGAGATTTTCGCGGTTTGAACCCGAAGAGTTTTGACGGGCGGGGAAATTATGCCCTGGGAATCAAGGAGCATATTGTTTTTCCCGAAATCGACTATGACAAGGTTGATCAGATTTGGGGATTGGATGTCGTGGTCTGTACCACGGCGACATCCGATGACGAAGCAAGAGAATTACTGAGCGGATTTAGTTTTCCGTTCCAAAACAGACGATGAATAAGGCTTCAGGCAAGCTGGAGAGATAAATGGCAAAAACAAGTATGATCGAACGAGACTTGAAACGGCGAAAGATGGCAAAAAAACATGCCAGCCGGCGAGCGCGGCTCAAGGAGATCGCGAACGACAAGTCAATCCCTGCAGAAGAACGCTTCGCGGCCCGTCTGAAACTGGCTGATTTACCGCGAAACTCGTCTCCGAGCAGAATTCGCAATCGCTGCCAGTTAACGGGTCGACCGAGAGGGTTTTACCGGAAACTGAAAATGTCTCGCGTGGCTCTGCGCGAGCTGACGTCGCAGGGTCTCGTGCCCGGAATGACAAAATCGAGTTGGTAGGAATACGCACATGACAATGACTGATCCCCTGGGGGATATGCTGACCCGAATTCGCAATGCGCAAATGCGCAGCCGATCAAAGGTTTCTACACCAGCGTCCAAGCTGAGGAAACGAGTTCTCGATGTTCTCGAGCACGAAGGTTATATCCGGGGTTATGCCGAGGTCGAATTGCAGGGAGAAATTCCGCAGTTCGAAATAGAACTCAAATATTATGACGGCGAGCCGGTTATACGCGAGATTATGCGTGTTTCGAAACCCGGACGCCGGGTCTACTCGTCGGTTAAGAATTTACCGACGGTGGCAAATGGTCTTGGTGTCGCCATACTGTCGACTCCGAAAGGCGTGATGTCCGACAGTCAGGCCCGGGAGCACAATGTCGGCGGCGAAGTTTTGTGTAACGTATTTTAACGACGATCTTTTGAGATCGGGTGAGAGTGATAAGAGGATAACAGCATTATGTCACGTATCGGCAAAAGACCTATCCCGTTACCCGACAAGGTGGAAGCGAAGATTGATGGACAAAATATTTCGGTCAAAGGGCCGAAAGGAGAATTGTCAGTTACTTTGCTTGATGATGTTAAAGTCTCGCAAACTGACGAAGGTATCGTCATCGAGCCGGTGAGTGACACCAAGCGAGCACGATCCATGTGGGGTATGTCGCGTACACTTGTCCAAAATCTCATGACCGGTGTCACCGAGGGTTTCAAAAAATCCCTAGAAATCAATGGTGTTGGTTATCGGGCGGCGATGCAGGGAAAAAACCTTCAGATACAGGTTGGGCTCAGCCACGATGTGGTGTATCCGATCCCGGAAGGTATCTCCATCGAATGTCCCAAACCCACTGAAATCATCGTCACGGGAATTGAAAAGCAAAAAGTCGGACAGGTTGCTGCTGAAATTCGGCAGTACCGGCCACCGGAACCCTACAAAGGAAAAGGCATTCGCTATTCCGATGAGTATGTGTTCCGAAAAGAAGGCAAGAAGAAGTAGGATATTAGAGCATGGTTGCGGAATCTATTAAGCAAAATCGGCGCAAGTTCCGGGTACGTCAAAAGCTGAAAAAGGCGCCTAATAACCGATTGCGCCTGTCTGTGCACAGGTCTTCGAAGAACATTTATGCCCAGGTTATAGATGATGAAAAGGGAACAACAATTGTTTCCGCTTCAAGTCTTGAAAAGTCACTGAAAGACAAACTCGAATCAACATCGAATATTTCGGCGGCAACGGAAGTCGGTAAACTTGTTGCGGACCGGGCCAAAAAGGCCGGTGTTGAAACCGTGACTTTCGACCGGGGACCGTTCCTTTATCACGGACGCATCAAAGCGCTCGCCGAAGCTGCCCGGGAAGGTGGATTGAAATTTTAAAACCCGGGATCGAACATTCAGGATTGAAAATGAATTTATTTAACACAAGAAAGGAATTTTGACGTGGGTCGTTCACCGTCAAGAGGAAATCAAAGGGGTCGTGACCGCGAAGAGCGCGACAGTGAATTTGTAGACAAACTGGTTCACATTAACCGGGTAGCTAAGGTGGTTAAAGGCGGCCGACGTTTTGGCTTTGCTGCCCTGGTTGTTGTCGGAGATCAGAAAGGTCGTGTTGGATTTGGCCACGGTAAAGCACGGGAAGTTCCCGAGGCGATCCGCAAGGCGACGGAATCAGCTAAGCGAAACCTGATTAAAGTTCCATTGCGCGAAGGGCGAACACTTCATCATGATGTCGCCGGGCGCCATGGTGCGGGCCGCGTATTATTACGGGCTGCACCTCCCGGTACAGGGATAATCGCGGGTGGACCTATGCGTGCCGTGTTTGAGACTTTGGGTATTCAGGACGTTGTTGCCAAATCTCTCGGCAGTTCAAATCCCTACAACATGGTCCGTGCGACATTCGCGGCACTGAACCGTGAAGACAGTCCACGCAGCGTTGCGGCACGACGCGGTAAGAAAGTCAGTGAAATCGTTGCACGAAGACGAGACACTGCTGGTGATGCTGTCGCCTCGGCGGATGCCTAATTAATTTGAGTGACAAAGACGGAGTTGGTTTAAATGGCTAGCGAAAATTCCGGAAAACAGATTCTAGTGGAGCAGACGGGAAGTGGTATTCGCCAGCCCGAGGACCAAAGAGCGACATTGATTGGTCTGGGTCTGAACAAGCTTCACCGACGTCGCCGGCTGCCGGATACTCCACAGGTCCGGGGCATGATCAATAAAGTGCATCATCTGGTGCGTATCGTAGAAGAATAGAAGACGAAATTAGAACAATTATTGGGAATAAGGCCATGCGGCTTAACGAATTGAGAGACAATCCGGGTGCAACCCGACCTAAAAAGCGTGTCGGACGCGGTCCGGCATCTGGCAAGGGAAAAACAGCCGGTCGTGGTGTCAAGGGTCAGAAATCCCGATCAGGTGTAGCCATCAAGGGTTTTGAAGGCGGGCAAATGCCAATTCACAGACGCCTTCCGAAGCGCGGATTTAATAATCCCTTTGCCAAAAAACTCAATGAAGTCAATGTCGGAAGGCTTCAATTGGCAGTAGATGCTGGTAAATTGGATGCCGGATCACCAATTACCATAGATTCTCTTATTGCAGCGGGTATTATCCGACGCAAACTGGATGGTGTTCGCATACTCGGCAAGGGAGAGTTGAAAGCAAAAGTCAATTTACACGTTGACGGTATTAAAAAAAAAGAAAAAAAGGCTGTTGAAGCCGCTGGTGGCTCTGTTCAAATTATCGCGACAGCAAATGGCCAGACAAAAAAGGACCAAAAAGAAGAATAAAATCAAAGTGAAGTCGTTAGAGTTTCATTTGCTCCTGAGCGCCTGACATGTTTCGGTCTTCGGATAGCCGGGACGAAACAAAAAGATAATTGGAGACATTAGAGATGGCATCTGCCGCTGAACAACTCGCCGCCAATCTCAATTTTTCAGCTTTTGCCAAAGCGGAAGAGTTGAAGAAGCGTATTTGGTTCACACTCGGCGCGTTGCTCATTTATCGCCTGGGAACTTATATTCCGATTCCCGGTATTGATCCCACAGCGCTAAGGGAATTGATTGAGCAACAGAGTTCCGGAATTCTGGGACTGTTTAACATGTTCTCCGGCGGGGCCGTAGGTCGAATGGCTATTTTCGCCCTGAACATCATGCCCTACATATCGGCATCTATTATCATCCAGTTGCTGACGACCGTATCCCCTCATCTTGAGCAGTTAAAGAAGGAGGGTGAACAGGGGCGCAAACAAATAAACCAATACACCAGGTATGGAACGGTTGTGTTGGCGACCCTCCAGGCCTATGGCATTGCCGTCGGGTTGGAAAGCGCTGGAACCGTCGTCATTGAAGGCGGCTGGTTTTTCAGATTTACGACAGTGGTCACCCTCGTTGGTGGAACCGTGTTCCTGATGTGGCTGGGCGAGCAAATCACAGCACGCGGTGTCGGTAACGGTATCTCGCTTATCATTTTCGCCGGCATTGTCGCCGAGCTTCCCGCAGCTCTCGTTGGCACTCTTGAACTTAGCCGACAGGGTGCTCTGTCAGCACCTCTGCTCGTCGGACTGCTTGTCATGTCAGTCGCCGTCATTGCTTTTATCGTATTTGTCGAGCGTGCCCAGAGACGTTTGCTGATCCAGTATCCGAAACGGCAAATGGGCAACCGCATGATGGACGGTCAGTCCTCGCATTTGCCGCTTAAACTGAATACATCCGGAGTTATACCGCCAATTTTCGCGACATCATTACTGCTACTGCCGATTACGGTCGCAAACTTCTCACAGGGTGGACCGGATTGGCTGACCAGTGTCACGGCCCTGTTGGGACGCGGCCAGCCGCTCTATCTGTTGATCTTTATGTCGCTGATCGTATTTTTCGCGTTTTTCTATACTGCGATTGTATTCAACCCAGAAGAGACAGCGGACAATCTGAAAAAATACGGCGGATTTATTCCGGGTATCCGACCCGGCGCAAAGACAGCAGAGTATATAGATTTTGTTCTGACACGTATTACCGTCGTTGGCGCGATTTATCTGGCCCTGGTCTGCCTGCTACCGGAGATTTTGATTTCCTATGCCGCCGTTCCCTTTTATTTCGGTGGTACATCACTCCTCATTGTCGTCAGTGTGACCATGGATACGGTCGGGCAGGTGCAAAGTCATTTGCTGGCGCACCAGTATGAAGGCCTGATCAAGAAATCCAAACTGCGTGGGAGCCGCCGACGATGAACCTGATTGTTCTGGGGCCACCGGGCGCCGGCAAGGGAACTCAAGCGAAGATAATCGAGGACGCCCAGGGTTTGGTCCAGCTTTCTACCGGCGATATGTTGCGGGCCGCCAGCAGAGCAGGAACGGAAGTCGGGTTGCGGGCCAAGGCGATCATGGATCGCGGGGACCTGGTTTCCGATGATATCGTCATTGCCATTGTTGCAGATCGGATCAAGCAGCCCGACTGTGAAAACGGTTTTATTCTCGACGGGTTCCCGAGAACCCTGCAACAGGCCGCGGCCTTGGATGAACTTCTGCCTGTGCAGAACAAATCTCTTTCCGCCGTTATTGAATTAAAAGTTGAAGACGACGCACTGATTGAACGCATCAGCGGTCGTTTTACATGTTCCAAGTGTGGCGAGGGTTATCATGATTTATTCAAGAAACCCCGCAATGACGGTCAATGTGACAAGTGCCAGGGGACTGATTTTACACGTCGACCCGATGACAATGCCGAGACGGTACGAAACCGTCTGATGAATTATTATCGGGATACATCGCCGCTGCTTGGTTACTATTTTTGTCAGAAAAAGCTGAAATCTGTTGATGGAATGGCCTCCATCGACGATGTGGCAAAACAAATCAAGGGAGTTTTATCCAGTTTGCGTGGTTAAATTTGCTGCTAACTTCAAGTAAATATTGACGATTTGGTTGAAATTCGGGTAGATAAAGCCATCCAGATGTGAAAAGACATGAATTCGACCCCGGCGGTAGGGCGACCCCCGGACATGGTCGCATTTGTTTATTCGTTTAAGGCCTTGAAATCGCTCGGGATTTAGTTTCTGCCGACGCATGATTTGGCATCCAATTGGGAGAGAATTGTGGCACGAATTGCCGGTGTAAATATACCTACGAACAAGCGCGTCGAGATTGCGCTGACTTATATTCATGGAATTGGCGCGACCCACGCAAAGACAATTTGCGAGAAAGCAAGTATTCCCGCGGAACGGCGTGTGAACGACTTGTCCGATTCCGAAGTTATTCAGATCCGCGAAATGATCGATAATGATTTTGTTGTCGAAGGAGATCTTCGCCGTGAAGTCGCGATGAATATCAAACGGCTCATGGATCTGGGGAGTTATCGCGGGTTGAGACACCGTCGCGGCTTGCCGGTCAGGGGGCAACGAACCCATACCAATGCCCGGACGCGAAAAGGTCCTGCAAAACCCATTGCAGGCAGAAAGAAATAGCGGCCGTGAGATAACGGTCCAACTGAACAAACCAAGTTGTAGCAATAGAATTCTGAGATACGATCAATGGCTAAAGATAGGACTAAAGTCCGCCGCAAAGAAAAGAAAAATATTTCTTCCGGGGTGGCGCACGTAAATGCCACGTTTAATAATACGATGATTACCATCACTGATGCGCAAGGGAATGCGATTTCCTGGTCATCTGCCGGAGCTATGGGGTTTAGCGGTTCGCGAAAATCCACGCCCTATGCCGCCCAGGTTGCCGCGGAAGATGCGGGCAAGAAAGCTCAGGATCACGGCATGAAAACTCTGGAAGTCGAAGTAAAAGGGCCGGGTTCCGGTCGCGAGTCCGCCTTGCGGGCGCTACAGTCTGCCGGCTTTCAGATTACATCAATTCGCGATGTGACAGCTATTCCGCACAATGGCTGCCGTCCACGCAAGAGACGTCGCGTATAATTCGCTGATCTCACAAACACGGACGTTCGAATTCTCCGAGACAATTGAGTTCGAAGCGACAACACGGAATTCCAATTAAGAGGGTACGAAAGTGCTTCAGAAAAACTGGCAAGATTTGATTAAGCCCACAAAGCTCGACATTACTACCGGCTTTGATCAGTCAAGAGTTGCGACAATTGTTGCCGAACCGCTTGAGCGTGGTTTCGGTATGACACTTGGCAATGCGCTCCGGCGTGTACTCCTGTCCTCGTTGCAGGGGTCGGCGATTACTTCCGTGCATATCGATGGTGTTCTGCACGAATTTTCTTCCATCGCCGGTGTTCGCGAGGATGTCACTGACATCGTCCTGAATATCAAGGCAATTGCTCTTCGTGTTCATAGCGAAGGTCCCAAACGTATGGTCCTGAGAAAAGAGGGACCGGGTATTGCAACGGCGGGAGATATTGAGACAGGCGCAGATGTGGAAATTCTCAATCCTGAATTGCCGATTTGCACACTGGACGAAGGCATCTCCATGCGCATGGAATTCACGGCCGATGTCGGTAAGGGATATGTCCCTGCGGACCGTAACCGGCCGGACGATGCGCCGATTGGCCTCATTCCCGTCGACAGTCTTTATAGCCCGGTCAAGAAAGTCTCCTATCGCGTTGAGAACACGCGTGAGGGGCAGATCCTCGACTATGATAAGTTGACCATGCAGATCGAGACTGACGGTTCCATCTCTCCTGAAGATTCGATTGCGCTGGGCGCCCGTATTCTTCAGGATCAGCTCTCCATATTTGTGAATTTTGAAGAGCCGGAAAAACCAACCGTTGAAGAGAAAGTTCCGGAACTGGAGTTCAACGCGGCACTGTTGAAGAAAGTCGATGAACTGGAATTATCGGTTCGTTCAGCCAACTGCCTAAAGAATGACAACATTGTTTACATCGGCGACCTCATTCAGAAAACAGAAGCGGAGATGCTGCGAACACCCAACTTCGGCAGAAAGTCTTTGAATGAAATAAAAGAAGTTCTTGCGAGTATGGGACTGCATTTGGGGATGGAAGTGCCGAACTGGCCTCCGGAAAATATCGAAGACCTCGCAAAGAGGTTTGAGGAACATTACTAGGAAATTCCCTCAAGTCCGGCTTGACGGAAGTGGAATATTGATAGGAGCGCATTATGCGTCACGGTAAGGGGTATAGAAGGCTCAACAGAACGGCCAGTCATCGGAAATCCTTTTTTGCAAACATGGCTTCCGGGTTGATCAAGCATGAGCAGATAACGACAACACTACCCAAAGCTAAAGAACTGAAGCGCGTTGTTGATCGCCTGATCACATTGGCCAAGAAGGGTGATCTCAACTCACGACGCATTGCCATTTCCAAGGTTCGGGACAAGGATATGGTTGCCAAACTGTTCGAGACTCTGGGACCTAGATACGCGGATCGTCATGGCGGCTATACGCGTGTATTGAAAGCCGGATTTCGTCATGGTGACTCAGCACCGATGGCGGTAATCGAACTGGTTGACCGGGACGAAGATGCCAAAGGACTGGATTCCGGTCCTTCGCAAGAGGTCGAAGAGGTAGATCTTCGGGAATCTGTTGCCTAGTGGTCAAGTACAAGTTTTCAAAGGCACACAGAGCGACCTCGGGTCGCTCTTTTTTTTGACCGTTTCACTTGTATAATAGTCCCCGATTTGTACAAATTAGTGGTTACACGGGGGCCAGCTATATGCCGGTAGTGACGGGTTCATCATGACAACAATTCAATACAGAGATTCTATTCGCAGGGGGCTGGTTTTGACCCTCTTCGTCTTGATCGCAATTCCTTTCATGGTGCGCGATGAGGTTTACGCGCAGCGACGCCTTGCACCTGATGACAAAGAACAGATAAAGCTGTCTTTCTCGCCGGTTGTAAAAAAAGTCGCCCCGGCCGTCGTCAATATTTATGTCCGTCGCAAGGTCCAGCGTGAAGCCTTTTCTCCATTTGCCAACGATCCTTTTTTTCGCCGGTTCTTCGGCAGAAATTTTGGCATCCCCCGTGAGCGTGCCCAGAGTTCACTCGGTTCAGGCGTCATTGTCAGCGATACCGGAATTGTTGTGACAAACTTCCACGTAATCAAGGGTGGAACCAATGACGGTATTAAAGTCGCGCTCAATGACAAACGGGAATTTACGGCCCGCGTTCTATTGCAGGACGAACGCACGGATCTTGCGGTTTTGAAAATTGATGATCCGGACAGTCCCTTTCCTTATGTGGAAATTGAAGATTCGGACAGTCTCGAAGTCGGTGATTTGGTACTGGCGATCGGTAATCCCTTTGGAGTCGGGCAGACGGTCACCAGCGGTATCGTCTCGGCCTTGGCGCGTACCCAGGTGGGTATTTCTGATTACCAGTTCTTCATTCAAACCGATGCCGCCATCAATCCCGGCAACTCGGGTGGAGCCCTGGTAGATGTGAACGGGAGATTGGTCGGGATCAACACTGCCATATTCTCCCGCAGTGGAGGCTCCCATGGTATCGGTTTTGCGATTCCTTCGAACATGGCGCGACTGGTTATCGCATCGGCGACAAAAGGGAGCCGGGTCAAGCGGCCCTGGCTCGGAGCCAAATTGCAAACTGTTACATCCGATCTGGCCGACAGTCTGGGACTGGATCGACCAATCGGTGCGTTGATCACCAATCTTTCCGATGAGAGTCCGCTGCAGCTTGCCGGTCTCAGGGTCGGAGACGTTTTGCTGCAGATACAAGATGTGCGCGTCGACAATCCGCAATCCTTTGTCTATCGGTATTCAACCCAGGAAATCGGCAAATCTGTTCGTGTCGAATTTGTTCGAAATCGCCGGATCCGAAAGGCATCTTTAGAACTGTTCGAGGCGCCGGAAATTCCCAAGCGGGATATCAGGCTCCTGAGTGGTCAATCCCCGTTTGCCGGCGGCCAGTTCGCCAATCTGTCCCCAGCACTGGCTGAAGAACTTTCAATGGATGCGACATCCGGTGTCATTATGCTCGACGCGGAACGTAGTTCCGCGGCCCGCTCCGTGGGACTGAAGCGTGGAGATATTATTCTTGAAATCAACGGCACTAAGATAAAGAATACACGCGCCCTTCAGAAGATCACAAGCCAGCGCGAACGCGCCTGGCGCTTTTCCATTCAACGAGGTAAGCGTGTTCTCAGCACGGTAATCCGCGGGTAAGATTAATCCTCGGGTAGAAAACGCTGGCAGAAAATTATATGACCGATCTTTTTGATACCGCCGGTGTTGAGTTGCAGGGTCAGCCACTGGCAGATCGTCTGCGGCCTAAGACACTTCAGGAGGTTGTCGGCCAGGATCACCTATTGGGTCCGTCGGGTTCGTTGACAAGAATGCTGGCTGCAAACCGTCTCAGCAATCTGATCCTTTGGGGTCCTCCCGGATCGGGAAAAACAACCCTGGCACGCCTGATAGCTCCGCAAACAAATTTACACTTCGAACCTCTGTCCGCTATCTTTTCCGGTGTGCAGGATCTCAAAAAAGTATTTGAAGCCGCACGGGTTCGTCGTCGGGATGGTGTGGGAACACTCTTGTTTGTTGATGAGATTCATCGATTTAATCGGGCGCAACAGGACTCATTCCTTCCGGTCATGGAAGACGGAACGATTGTTCTGGTTGGTGCCACGACCGAGAACCCTTCTTTCGAGCTGAATTCGGCTCTCTTGTCCCGGGCCCAGGTTTTCACACTTAATCGTCTCGATGAAAATGCGCTGGAAGCCATTCTTGTGCGCGCCGAAGAAGAGCTTGGGGATCCATTACCCGTGGATGAAGAGGCGCGCCATGCCTTGTTGGTCATGGCGGATGGGGACGGGCGAACGCTTCTTAATCTGGTTGAAGAAGTGTTTTTTGTCGGCCTTGAAGAGGGTGAACCCCTTAAAGCGGAGCAACTGGCAGCGCTCGTGCAAAGGCGAGCGGTCCAATATGACAAAAATCAGGACGGCCACTATAATCTGATCAGTGCCCTGCACAAGTCCGTGCGCGGCTCCGATCCGGATGCCGCACTGTATTGGCTGGCCCGAATGCTTGCGGGGGGAGAAGAGCCGCTTTATCTCTGTCGCCGCTTCGTGCGTATGGCCAGTGAAGACATTGGACTGGCAGATCCCAACGCCCTGCAGATCACGCTGGCGGCGACCGAGACGTATAAGCAGCTGGGCAGTCCGGAAGGAGAGCTGGCCATTGCCCAGGCGTGTATTTATCTGGCAACCGCACCCAAGTCCAATGCGGTATACACGGCGTACAAACGGGCGAGCCAAATGGCGCGACAGAAGGGTTCGCTGCCGCCTCCCAAGCATATATTGAATGCGCCGACATCCCTGATGAAAGACGAAGGATATGGTGCCGGCTATCAGTATGATCACGACACGGAATACGGATTTTCCGGGCAATCTTACTTTCCGGAAGATATTGAAGAAGCTCAGTTTTATCACCCCGTCGAGCGGGGTTTCGAGCGCGAAATTAAAAAGAGACTGGAGTATTGGGAGAATTTGCGAAAAAGTATCAGGGACAATTAAAAGGCAGACCCCGGAGATTTGTTATCAAACTTCTTCAAAGAACGAGCCCTGTGCTTTGAATTGTCATATTATTTCACTTAAAATTGTCTAGGTTTCATCATAGAGATAAGCGATATTTTGCGTATCTCCGGAAGGGCAGTAAAGTCGATAGTTCTGGGGAAAAGGTTTGGGAGAGATTTGATGGGGCAGTATTTCAATTTCCTATCTTCTTGTAAGCGACATTCGGCTTGGGTAACGCTTACGTCAATTGTCTTCATGATACTGGCAATGACCGTTCCAGTCTCTGTGGGAAATGCACAGGACGGTATCGCCTTCAGAGATTTGTGGCGCAATCATCCGTTGAATAATTCGGAAGCCTTTCCGGCTCGAATGCGCGAAGATCTGATTATCAACGGTAAAGTCGTCAAACGAAAGGGAACGCCGTCATTTTCCAATCAGTGCGCCATACGGATGGGTGTTTCTCTAAGGGATTCCGGGGTCTCATTGGGTCAGTTGGGAAATCCGCGAGTCTCCTGGTATCACTCGAAGAGTGATATGTTCGTATTGAATGCAGAGGAACTGGCGAGATCGATTGCCGGTTCAGGTATCAGCGGTCTCGGTAAGATTGAAAAAATATCCGGAGACGACGTCAAAAAGTTCACATCTATTTTGTACGGGCGCACCGGCATTATATTTTTCAAGGATTACTGGTATCGGGGGCGTAAAGTCCCGGATGGAAACGGTGGTTTTAAGACGGTCAAGGAAGCCCGAGCGACCGGAGATCATATCGATGTCTGGAATGGTTACCGCACAAGTGCGAAATGGCTGATTGAATGGTTTTCCTGGCTTGGCTATTCCGAAAATTATGGTAAGTCCCGGGAAATCTGGTTTTGGGAGGTGAAATGAAGTCGATATTCGCTGTTGTGGGACTTGTCGTGGGAATGCTGGGTGGCGCTTATCTAGGCGCGAACTACGGTGCCGACTATGTTGGCAATTTGCCATTTTCAAGTCCTGATGAAGTTTCATCTCAGGCTCAGTATATGTTGCTCGGCGGTCTGGCTCTGGGATCACTGGTTGGTGCGGTCGCCGGTTGGCTGCTTGGTGCCGTATTGTTCAAATCAAAGCCGAATCCGGAACACAAAACTCAGGGTTAAATAGCGCCCGGCCCGAAGGAAGCATTTACCTCCCGATTGTCTCGCGCTATATCGTTCGTGTGAGACGAACCGGAAGGTGAACTGCATGAAATTGATCCTTGTGGCAGCTGCGGGCGGCGCGCTTGGGGCTGCCGGACGTTATCTTGTCGGTGTAGGCGCTGTCAGTCTCCTGGGGTTTGGTTTTCCCTGGGGTACTTTGTTCGTCAATATCGTCGGTTGTTTTGCCATGGGAGCCCTTATCGAGTCCCTCGCCCTCAAATTTGCGGTAAGTCTGGAGTTGAGAACATTTCTGGTCACAGGAGTCCTCGGCGGGTTCACCACATTTTCGGCCTTTGCTCTCGAATTCTCGACGCTTCTGGCACGTAAGGATATTGCACTGGGTTGGATTTATCTGAGCGGTTCAGTTTTCTTTTCAATTGCCGCACTATATGCAGGACTGCACCTTGTCAGGACATTGCTGCAATGAGGGATGCTTGAACTATGGCCGGTGTCGAACAGAAAATTGTGCAGGATTCAGAAGACGGATTACGTCTTGACCGGTGGTTCTCTATACATTTTCCCGGATTGACCCATGGCCGGCTACAGAAGCTCTTGCGCACAGGTCAGGTTCGCGTTGATGGTGGACGAGTCAAGGCAAAAGATCGCCTGCAGTCGGGACAGAACGTGCGCATTCCTCCCCTCCAGGTGTCCGCTCAGAAGCGCGATTCCCATATCCGGCTTTCAGAGGAGGACAGTGCGTTCGTCAAGAGCCTGGTCATCTACAGGGATCAGAGACTGATCGTTCTGAACAAACCATCGGGACTTGCGGTCCAGGGGGGGACGAAAACAACGCGCCATCTTGACGGCCTTCTCGACGGATTGAGGTTTGAGGCCGAAGAGCGTCCGCGACTGGTTCACAGATTGGACCGGGACACCAGCGGTGTGCTGCTACTCGCCCGCAGCCGTCACGATGCTGCATGGGTCGGGCAGGCTTTGCGTCAAAGCAGAATTCAGAAAGTCTACTGGGCACTAATTTCAGGCGTCCCCCGTGTTGAGCAGGCGACAATAAATATGCCGTTGATCAAGAAAGGCAGAATAGGGAGCGAGAGAGTGGTTGCGGCCGGACCCGAAGATAAAGACGCCCAGAATGCTAAAACCCACTATATGGTCGTCGATAAGGCGGCCCCAAGGTGGTCCTGGGTTGCACTCATGCCGGTTACGGGTCGGACGCATCAGTTACGTGTCCATCTGTCGGAAATAGGTCATTCCATCGTGGGGGATCTTAAGTACGGGGATCAATCTCCTGCGGATGACGGGTTGCCAAACAAACTGCATCTCCACGCCCGATCTCTGGGTTTCAAGCACCCGGATAAGGGGTGGGTGAAATTTGATGCCGGACTTCCCGACCATATGCAGTCAAGCTGGGAGATATTGGGATTTGACGGCTTCGCCGAAGATCCGCAATTTCCCGATGAACTGGTCAGATAAGAGGTGGGTTGGGTGTATTCTTCACGGCCAGCGCTCCGGAGCCAAGAGGTCGAATAATTAGATGTCCTTGTATCTACTCATATTTGATTGTGATGGCACGCTCATTGATAGCCGCAAGTCCATTGTTGAAGTGGCGACAATGGTAATCGAACAGTTCCAATTGCCGATGCCGGACGACGCGCGGATACTTGAAACCGTTGGCCTTTCCCTGCCGCAGGCAATCGCACACCTCTTTCCCCATGAGCCGGAGTCCCTCATTCTTGAAATGAGTGATGCCTACAAAGGAGCATTTATGCAGATGCGTGCAGAGGAACGAATTGTCGATCCTTTGTATGACGGTGCTTCCAGTTTGCTGCAGGATCTCTATGGGTATGATCACGTATTTCTGGGCATTGCCACGGGCAAGGCGCGGCGCGGTGTAAATGCAGAATTTGAGCGCCTTGACATCGATATTCGGAAATTCTCCACAATTCAGACGGCAGATGTCGCGGCTTCCAAACCCCATCCGGACATGATCGATCGGGCAATGCGGGAAACCGGTATAGATAGAGACAACACGTTCATGATCGGAGATACAAGTTATGACATGCAGATGGCCAAGTCTGCCGGGGTACATCCTATTGGCGTGAACTGGGGTTACCACAAGCAATCAGAACTCCAGCAGGCAGGGGCGCGTGATATTGTACAGAATTATGGTGAACTCTCGGAATTGATTGATACGCTGCTAGATTTAAAGTCGGGATAGTTGAATTGACAGGCGACAAAACGACAAATTCCGGTAACGGATCAGAAGAACCTAGATCGGAACCCAGGGATCCGAATCCAGCGCGGTTGCGAAAATTCTATGAAGTCGTGACTCTTGATGTTGCCGACACTGGATTCTTGGTGAAACTGGATGGCCGCGTCCTCAAGACGCCAGCAAAAAATAACCTAATTCTACCAAACCAGGAACTTGCGGATCGGGTCAGGGAAGAGTGGGAGCATCAAGGGGAGTTCATTGACGTCCACACAATGGGTGTCACGAAAATAACCAACAGTGCCATAGACTTTGTGGGCGGCAAGGAATCTGAAGTCGTCGAAGAACTTTGTTCCTACGCCGCATCGGATCTCATTTGCTATTTCGCGGAAGGACCGGAGGAACTTGTCACTCTGCAAAACAAACACTGGCTACCGGTACATGCCTGGTTGCAGAAAAATTTGAACATTACGCTCAATACCGGATCCGGAATCATTTCCATGGATCAACCGAAAGAGACACTTGAACGTTTTCGCAATGAGGTCGACAAATTTGACAGGTTTGCACTGAGTGCCGCTCATGTCGTCACGAAATTGACCGGGTCAGCCTTCTTGACTCTGACACTGGTGCAATCCGGTATTTCCGAAGAATCCTGCTGGGCGGCGGCGCATGTTGATGAAGACTGGCAAATCTCGAAATGGGGGCACGACGAGGAAGCTATGCTTCGCAGAAACGCCCGACAGCTGGAATTCCATTGCGCCAGTCTCATACTAAAAGCATTAACGCCCTGAACTTTATCGTATAAAATCACGCAAAAATAGTGTGTTCCATGTTATGACCAGAGCAGAGCATGCGCATTGTTTATTTGAATAGGGTGCCTTGATGAAAGAAATTCTCGACGAATTGGAACGAAGACGGTCAGAAGCAAAGGCCGGAGGCGGTGATAGACGAATTGCAGCCCAGCATGCCCGCGGCAAGTTGACGGCGCGAGAAAGGATCGAGTTACTTGTCGATGAGGATTCATTCGAAGAATTCGATATGTTTGTAGAACATCGTTGCACCGACTTTGAGATGGAAAAAAACAAGATCCCCGGGGACGGTGTTGTGACCGGCTGGGGTACTATCAACGGACGTACGGTGTACGTATTCGCAAAGGATTTTACCGTATTTGGCGGGTCCCTGTCCGAAACTCATGCGGAAAAAATTATCAAGATCCAGGATATGGCTCTGACAAATCGTGCGCCGATTATCGGTTTGTTTGATGCTGGTGGAGCCCGCATCCAGGAAGGGGTCGCAGCACTTGGTGGATATGGTGAAGTCTTTTACAGGAATGTACAGGCTTCAGGTGTCATCCCACAGATTTCCGTAATCATGGGTCCTTGTGCAGGGGGTGACGTATATTCCCCGGCCATGACCGATTTCATATTCATGGTCAAAGATACGTCCTACATGTTCGTGACCGGTCCGGATGTGGTGAAAACCGTTACCAATGAAGAAGTTTCTGCTGAGGAACTTGGCGGCGCTTCAATTCATACGACCAGATCTTCCATTGCCGACAAGGCTTATGAGAACGATTTGGAAGCTTTACTGCAGGTACGCCGGCTAATGGATTTTCTGCCTTCCAACAACATTTCCGGAGCTCCGGAACTCCAACCCTACGACAAACCAGATCGCATTGAGAAATCTCTTGATACTCTCGTTCCGGATAATCCCAACAAGCCTTACGATATCAAGGAACTGATACATAAAATAGTCGACGAAGGTGATTTCTTTGAAATTCAGGAATCCTTTGCCCAGAATATCGTCGTGGGATTCGGGCGTATGCAGGGACGGACCGTCGGGTTTGTAGGTAATCAACCGATGATCCTGGCCGGTGTCCTCGATTCAGATGCCTCCCGAAAAGCCGCAAGATTTGTACGCTTCTGTGATTGCTATTCCATACCTCTTGTGACGCTGGTCGACGTTCCGGGTTTTTTACCG
>CAJHZG010000518.1_pt1 | contig 22357 bp, 23 predicted proteins | sample 9198901 | NCBI WGS metagenome assembly CAJHZG01 (sample SAMEA7708382, study PRJEB35096) | sediment metagenome | biome: marine neritic benthic zone biome [ENVO:01000025]; feature: sediment [ENVO:00002007]; material: shallow marine sediment [ENVO:03000034] sea grass bed [ENVO_01000059] ... | reverse complement strand
TTTGTTGTAGAAGGCGGGCACAATCGGCGAAATTACGACACCTAGCTCGGCAAGATGCAGCATCGTCTTGAGATGTCCACCATGCAGCGGCGTTTCCCGGATGCCCAACACCAGTCGCCTCTTTTCTTTAAGCACAACATCGGCAGCCCGCGACAACAGAGAACTGGTGACTCCAGATGACAGTTCGCTCATGGTTCGGATTGAACAGGGCAGGATCAGCATCCCGCTGGTTCTGAATGATCCCGAAGCAATTGAGGCACCAATATCTCTGACAGGGTGAAACTCGTCGGCGAGTTCTTTGAGATCATCCAATTTGAGATTGGTTTCGTAACTCAGTGTGAGTTCCGCGGCTTTCGAAACAACGAGATGCACGCGAACCGGAGTCTTCTGCAGCATCTGCAGGGCACGAATGCCATAAATAATTCCCGACGCGCCGCTTATCCCAATGATCAAACGTTTCGGCGATTCCACACCTTTATCCTCTTTATTGTATTTTCGGTGCAAACGTAGGATCTAGTACAAGCACAATCCATGTGTGCGGTCAATTTGCAGTTCGATCTTTGCAGGATTTTTCGCTGCGAGTCGCAGCGGCTTGTCCTCCTCCCAATATAATGCCTCAGCCGAGATTGCTTATCAGTTTGTCGCACAGCTCCTCAGGAAGGGTACGGCAAAGGAATTCGCCATACGCCTGCAAATTGCCTCGCGTAATCGTTCCAACTGCTTGTCGTGATTTTATCCCTGTATCTATTTTTTTGACCAAGAGTTTTTGCGCCAGAAATTCCGATTTTAATTCGAGATCTTTAACGGAATTGCGCAAATCATTGACATCTTTCGACCCAAGATCCGTATCTAGTTCTTTCAGTTGCCGCCGTATTTTACGCAGGGGTTCAACAACATTGTGCCGCCAGGGAGAAAGGCTATTGTCCAGGTCCGCGATTGCAGATCGATCCAGCTCAATGCCCTGAAGGCCTCGCCATAGGACATATAAAACCAGATTGACGTCAACATCGTGAAAGTCCTGTAATTCAAGACAGACTTCGGAGACACCGGTGCGACCGTAGAAATCGATGGAAAAGGACCAGAATTTTGAAAGGGCATCTTCATCCATGGGTGCGATCTACTCGGTGCTTATCCGCCATATCCACGAATTCCGGCAACTGGCGTGGTAAATGCGAGGGTCCGGAACAGCCCGGACCCGCACATCACGCAATACTTAGGATAAGCTCGAACGTCAACCAACATGACCTAATGGGAGTTAAGGGCAGATTTAATGTTCACGTTCGCGCGTGATCAATCTACAGTTTCAGGGTTTATTGAACGTAAACAGACAAAGCGTACAAAATTTCCAAGGCCGCAGTGAAAAATTAACGGATACCAGCCAGTAGAGGTCCACCGTCCATGCCCACCCCATCCCTGCACCTATCTTCCCTGTTTTCGGACTTAGGACTAGAGCCCAGGCTGGGTTGCCTGAAAGCTAACATTACACTATCGCCCGCTTCCCCGGCCCTGAATTCGGCCATTCAGAAATTGATGGCAGAAGTAGCCCGTGAACTCGGGCAAGCTCCAGCCCAGTCTCGTGCGCAGATCGCCGCTACCCGTAAAGCGTATAAGGCCTTGGGCAAAGATCCTGCTCGCTATCGCCCCTCCGCAGAAGCCCTGACCCGCCGGGCTCTGCAAGGCAAGGATCTTTATTCCATCAATAATGTGGTGGATTGCGTGAATCTCGTTTCTCTGAAAACAGGTTTTTCCATTGGCGCTTACGATTTGGACCGGGTGGAAGGAAATATCCGCTTCGATCGCGGTAGCGAGGATGACGACTATCTCGCAATTGGCCGCGGGCCTTTCAACATCGCCAATTTGCCGGTGTTCTTTGACAGTCAGGGTCCTTTCGGTTCCCCCACCAGTGATTCCGAACGCACGAAAATCACCAGTGAAACAGAAACCATTCTTATGATTCTCATCGCTTTTGGACCCGAGCCTGATCTGTCTGATGCAATGAAGTTTACGCAATCCACCCTAGAGGCTTATTGCGACGGTCGCGACATTGAGGACTGGATCGTTCCCTAGTCGCTCACCATCAGTCGCTCACCATCACTGGCTCGGTGATCTGATGATTGCTTGAAAAAGTTAAGGGACAGCCTCCCTTTCAGAAGGCCGTCCCCAATGAAACAACACCAATGGGTGGTTAGAATTCAGTAGCTGCCAGGCTTATTGGTCGTTGATGAAAAGATAATCTTTACCACCGGCTGCAGAATGACAGGCGATACATCCCATATCTGCCCCTTTAGCTACGCGTCCAGCGAGCAACGCACCTTTGGGGTTTTTGTCGAGATCGCCATTGGCGAGATATTTCGCCCAGAACCAATTCGCGTTGTCCTTGTCATATCCATCTTCGCGCTTGAACATAATGGTCACCGCTTTCAGATGTTTGTTGGGGTCGCGCCAGACATCCTTAACGCTAATACCTTCAGGACCAAAATTTTTCTTCACAATGACCCGTGCTTCACGAACATCCACCGAAATAGACGTGTCGACAACTTGAAGGATAGCACCGTGAGGAGCCTGCCCTTCATAAGGGTGTGTGTTGATCGAGTTTTTCCCCAAGAGCCGAGCATTGACCATTTCGGTCCAGACTTTTTTAGCAAAGGCAACGTCATCGCTGCCCCCAAAGGGTTTATCAGCACTGTGCGCCGGTGATTGCTTCAACACCGTGCCGAACGATGCAAAAGTTAAAAAGAGGGCGCCAATAATGAAAATTGCGGTTTTGTTCTGCATAAAGAGTTCTTCTCCCTTTTTCATCAAAGGAGCATCGGAACCTCGACACCTTTGACGCATTTCAATTCAAAATTCCCTCAGACAGTTCGGACAGAGGGTCTAATATTTCATAGATTTTTGGCGGGAGGTTTCATAATCACTCTCTATCAAATGCAAGTGAAGAGAGTTTAGAAGTCGTGAATTTAAATCTGACCAGCCGGCCCGAGCAGAACTCAAATCCCGGGTTTGCTCAAAGATTTTATTTTTAAATTGCAGAGATAAGATAGCATTTCCAGCCCAAACCTCACGCAACTGTGTGTTTTGCCAGTCGTGTCGTCGTGACATTGTTGATCACGAACACCGGTGCCGATTTAGGTGTTCAGCGGTTCCCGATTTCATTTGCCCCCCCGACAAATTACGAACGGGAACTCAAATGCACTGCCTTCGGATGAATACTTCGATAAACATCTGGAGGCAGCCTTTTCCATCCAGATCCCCGCACAGAATTCACTAGCACGCTCGGTTTCCCACCAGTGGAAACCTGCATTCAATCCTCGTCCCAGTTTTCCGATGAGGACGAAACGTTACGGGCATGCAATTTATCCATGATCCCGAATAGCAGGAGACCGGTGATAAAGCCACCTATATGGGCTTCCCAGGCAACACTGGCGGACTGCCCAATGGAAACCCCGCCAACCCCGACCAAAACATTTAATCCAAGCCAGATAAGGAGGAAGACCACAATCTTCAGATCTTTCAGAGCTTCAACAACTCCAACCAGGCGTGTGCCTTTGGGATCTATCCGACTTTCAGCCAGTTGACCGTATTTGTAGGCACCAAAGATGAAACGAATGGCCCCGGCCATTTGTCCTGAAATGGCCGCAGAAGCCCCAACGACAGGACTAACGTCACCCCAGTGAATGAACAGATGGGTGAGAATGCCCCCGAGCCCGCACAATATCGAAAAAAGCACATAGTTAATGTCTCCGATCCTGCGGGCGACCGCCGAGCCGAAGGCCAGCAGCCAAAGAGAATTGATGACCAAATGCGTCCAGTCACCATGGACAAACATATAAGTCAGGAAAGAATAATAAGCACTGGCTTCGCCCCCGGGGATTCCCGAAACCAGACCGGTGTAACGGGCCGGAATGAAGGCCAGAGAAATTACAAAATCAAAGTCTGCCTCCGGACCAAGCCATTGCCTGTAGAGCTGGACGGAAACGACAAGCCCCAATGACCAGACAACACTCGCGGGGATATTGAATATGGGGGATTTGTTCGGCAACTCTTATTCCTTGTTCACAACGCATATAAACTTTTTGCATCGCTGTGAACAGGTCCGTTCCGGAACAGAGCCGCCTTTGTTAACCATTTGATCATAATTCGTGATCCGATTTCTCTTCGAACAGCGGGGTGGCATTGTTTCTGCTTTACATGACGTACGGATATTTGCTCTCTAACACAGCACCGTACCAGACCACTAACAGTTAAGCGCAACTTATTGTTAAATATATAAAAAAGAACGTATATGCAAAATCAATCTCGTGGCATTGAGAAACACACCACCCTGCAGCTCCTTTCATACTGGGATAAAATCAGGGGCGGCCGTCCGGCACCCAGCCGAATGGAAATCGAACCTTCAAAAATTTATTCCATTCTGCCTGAAACCTTCATCCTCGAACTAAAAACGAATGGATCTTACGCTTTTCGCCTGGCGGGGACTCGTCTGTGTCAGCAATTCGGCCAGGAACTGCGCGGAAGAGATTTCTGCCAGATGTGGCGAGAATCCGATCATCCAAACATTTACCGTCTACTCGAGGAAGCGACCCGGAACGGGCAGGCGACACTGGTCAAATTTCAGGGTCGAACAAAGTCGGACCGATCGGCGCGGTTTGAAATGATTATTTTACCACTCCTTCATACGGAACAGAATACGACAATAACCCGCCTTCTGGGATCAATATCGGTTGAACAAGATCAATACTGGCTCGGGTCCTCTAAATAGTGGAGCTTGAGCTCGATTGCCTCGAACCCATTAAAATCGAGCAAGAGTGGAACAACATGGACCCGCACCAGGAAAATCGCCGGTCTGCGACCGAGCGTCCGGAAATCCGCTATATGGATACGGAACAATCCTGTGACGGTTCCAGAATTGTCCAAATCAATCGGCAAATTTTTCGTGTCTATGATGGCGGCCAGATGGAGAAGCAATAAAACTTTTCACCCCCACAGCCCCAACTTTGATCGAATATTTGTGATATCGTCGTCAATCCCCCAATATTTCTTCCAATTGCGCGTGATTTAGCAATTCATTAACCCTGATCTTCGTATGTTCTAAGGACGATTTTTGGAACGAAGGCGCAGCAAGTTGGTGGGGCACTTGACGACAGTTCGAAGCCCATGCCGACATTTCTGCATTGATATTGATCTGAGCAAGATATGAATGAAACAATTCTTGAACCCATCGAATCCAATGCCAACCCGCCTTATTCCCTTAGACACGATCGTCGGCGACATTTTCGTGTGAAGCTCAAACTGCTGGGCCGGATGATGCGCGAGAACAAGCAGGAATATCCGTGCAAAATGATGAACATCTCCCCTGGCGGCGCGGCCCTTTTGTCCCCTGTCGAAGGACAGGTGGGCGAGCATATTGTCGCCTACATTGATCAGGTTGGCCGTATTGACGGCACAATAGTACGTTGCTTTGACGGTGGCTTCGCATTGGGATTATCGGCATCAGACTACAAGCGTGACAAACTCGCGGACCAGCTGACCTGGATTGTCAACAGCAAGTCCATGGGATTGCCCGAGGAACGCCGTCATGAACGCATAATCCCGAAAACACCGCACCAAACCCTGCATGTAGATGAGGCCGACAGCATCGATTGTCAGGTTATCGACGTTTCCGTCAGCGGCGCGTCAATTATGCTTGAAGACCGCCCGCAGGTTGGAAAAACAGTCACTCTGGGAAGGATGCGGGGCCGCGTTGTCCGTCATCATGACTCCGGAATAGGAATCGAATTCTTGAACGTTCAGAGCGAAAGCGACATCAAGTACAGTTTCTAGTAGAGATCCGGCACCTGAAGCAGAAAGGCTGGCTCGGGAACCTGTCATCTAAATTCAAGAAGATTGATAAAAATTTAGATAAAATTTAAAAGCTGCAATTTGCATAAAACTTTCCCCTAATAAGGCTCAAATCTTAGGGGTTTGGTTTGCGGTATCTAAAAATCTTTGTGACATAGTCCCTCTTAAATAATCAGGGGGTCGTTATGTATGCTCAGCGTTTCGGAGCACTTTTTCTCTTATTTGCATTTCTGGGTTTGACACCGGCATCGGCGGAAAACGCTGTCTGGATCTCGGGACAAAACCAGGAATCCCAATATATGCGGGTGTTTAATGTTTCACTTCCGCCCATTGGCTATGTGCAGTTCTGCCATCGCCATCCCGACGAATGTCGAACAGAGGCCCAAGCCTTCCATCGCGTCGAACTCTCGCCACAGCGCTGGCAGGATCTGGTTCTGATCAACAGTGCCGTGAACAATGCGGTCAATCCGGTTACCGATCACGATCTCTATGGTGAACTCGAATACTGGACGTTTCCTCGACATAATGGTGATTGCGAAGATTATGTTTTGTTGAAACGGCGCATGCTCATGGAACGGGGCTGGCCAATGAGCTCACTGCTGATAACCGTCGTTCTTGATGAAAATGGCGAAGGACATGCGGTTTTAACCGCCCGTACCTCAGAGGGCGATTTCATCCTCGACAACAAGAACAGCGCTGTCAAAGCCTGGAACGAGGTTCCCTATCATTTCATTAAAAGGCAATCCTACAAAAACCAGAGAATATGGATGTCCTTGATTCCGGAACCGGACCATTATTCACTTTCCCTGTCAAATGTGGACCGCAGATAGGGAAGACAACTCATTACGGGGGCACCACCCACTATTCAGGCTCGATTCCACCACCACCCTTCCCCGACCTGTTGAGCCTGAATGACAGCCGGCACCATTAATTTGGTGTCGGCTTTTTTTCATCACAATACTGAATGACGCGACACTGCCACAGACTTTCTGTCAGGCGGTTGTCTGCTTTGAGAGGCCTTTGGCGAAGCGCTGCCAGTTTTGAACATAACGACCAGCAGTCGCCGTCAGACCGGCGATTTCATCGTCTGTCAATTCCCGGACGACGCGTCCCGGTGTTCCCATGACCATGGAATTATCGGGAATCGTTTTTCCCTCGGGTATCAGGGTATGGGCTCCGATCAGGCAGTTTTTTCCAATCACCGATCCGTTGAGAATAGTTGCCCCGATGCCGACGAGACTGTTTTCCTGCACCGTACAACCATGCACCATGGCCATATGCCCGACGGTGCAATTCTTCCCAAGGGTCAATGGATATCCCGGGTCCGTATGCAAAACACAACCATCCTGGATATTTGTACCTTCTCCGACGACAATTGGTTCATTGTCACCCCGAAGTACCGCGCCGAACCAGACGCTGGACATAGGCTGTAATTCCACATTGCCCAACACCACGGCGCTTGGTGCGACCCAAAAGTGCCCCTCGCCGGGTGTCTGAACGGTATTTTGATCAAGTTGATAAAGCGCCATGGTTCTTAACCCTCACTATCGCCGATCACTCCTGTCGTCTTAGGAATACGGCGCAGATAGATTTCGCTACTGCAAACGCGCAACCTGGACGATCCCGGATCTGTCAACTGCTGTCAGTTCGAAAGTCTGAATAGCAATTCGACGACCAGCACTCCAGTGAAAAAACTCCAGACCGTGGCAATGACAACAAAGATTGCCAGCCAGGAAGCGGGGATCGTTTCCGTCAGGGCACAGCGAACGGAATTTCTCACCAGTAGAAATGGGCCGGCCATGACCCTCATACCTATATCAATCAGTATGGAAGAAACATTTTGTTCACGGTCAATCGAAAAACGCATGGGTTGGCCGGTGAGGACACGCTCCAGACTGGCCAATAAACCCGCGAGCCCGAAGCCCAAAGCGCAGACATAGACATAAAGGAAAAACTCGGACATCACGGCAAGACTCGAAATTAAAGGTTTCGAGTCCTGAGCTGCAACTTCTATGCCGTGGAAATTTCCGGTCAGTTAACCAAAAGATCATTAACTGACACTGTTAATTGGCTCTATCGCATTGATTCCGGTTAATACGCCAGCTCATTCAGACGCTGCGCAAATGGAATTTACTGCAGGTCAAAATCCAGAATAGCCATATTAAAATTATAGGAAAGATCGTCATCTTCATCGTCCTTGAACAGGACTCCAATGAATTCATCGCCAATATAAACTTCCGCGGAATCATCCTTTTTCGGGCGCTGGCGCACTTCGATCGTCTGAAGCTGAAATTTATTTCGCAGATAGGTTTCAAGCCGGACTATTTCTTCGCGTTCCACCGGCACCTCCTGGGTCGTGTTAATAGGCTGACAATCTCAATTCACCGACTTGTTATCATCGCCAAAACTGCAGTCGTCAACCTGAATCTTTCCAAGAATATGTATTCGACTACTCAGAGGAACGAATCATCAATAACGAGATTCCGTGCGAAAAGCTCCGTCCACCAAAACCCGGGATTTACTCAGATTCTTCCAGCCCGAGCATCTGGTTCATGGTTCGCGCTGGTTCCGGACATCCGGCCGGGCCGACAACTTTCGCCGGCACACCGGCCACTGTGGTTTGCGTTGGCACATCTTTCAAAACAACGCTTCCGGCTGCGACACGCGCACAATCACCCACATGGATATTGCCCAGGATCTTTGCGCCGGCCCCGATCATGACGTTACTGCCGATTTTCGGATGGCGATCGCCGGTGTCCTTGCCGCTACCGCCAAGGGTTACACCGTGCAACAGTGAAGAATTGTCACCGATCACCGCAGTTTCACCAATGACGACTCCCGATGCATGATCGAACATGATTCCCCGACCAATTTGGGCCGCGGGATGAATATCGACTGTAAACACGCTGGAGGACATGCTTTGCAGATATTGGGCAAAATCCCTGCGCCCCGTTTTCCAAAGACTGTTAGACATACGATGGGTTTCAAGGGCATGGAAACCTTTGAAATAAAGCAGGGGATCGATCAATCGATTACAAGCGGGATCCCGGTCGAAGACGGCGGCAAGATCAGCACGTATGATCTCCGAAAATTCGCCAACGGCTTCCACAGCAATGCTCAAGGCCTGACGCAGGGAGGCAAATGAGAGATCTTGATGGCCAAGACGTTGGGATAAACGGTGGAGAATTACCGATTCCAGGCTGTCGTGATCCAGAATTGTGGAGTGCATAAAACTTGCCAGTACGGGTTCGTTTTCTGCGGCGGTTTCCGCCTCGATGCGCACTTGCGACCAAACGGGATCACAGCGATCAATCCGTTGTTTTTGTGACGTCGTCATACTTATTCCTTCACAAGCCTCTCAGCTGTGTGTTGAACAGACACCCTGTTTCTCCCAATTCGGACAATCAGCGGTATGCCTATTTTACATCTAACCCATTTACGGGCAAGTTCAAGGAAACAATTGCGCTCAAGGACAAGCAATTTCGCCTATTAAACTGAAATTACTATGTATTTTCTCTTAATTTGGAACGCGCAATCTGAAATCAGGCCACAGCTTCCCCATCGGAAGACACGAGTTCGATCTCCGGGCGTATGAGAGAAATACCGATATAACGAATTCTTCCGCCGATTTTGGCTTTCTGCACGCCCATCTCACTGTAATTGCGGCCGAATACCGGCAGGGCCATGGGGTCTTTGCCAAACACCTCGCACCAGACACGATAATGTTCGTAGATTTCCGTCGCCGTAACGCTGGAATCTTCATCGGGCTCTACCCATTGTTCGTGAAATCTCTTCAGATCATTGTTCGGCGGCATCAAGCGCTTGGCAGGAGGCGGTACGATGGTGATGGTTTCCGGATCTTTGAAATCAGAATCTGCCGCTTTGACAGCTTCATCAGCTTCCCTGGGCCGCATATGTGCATAGGCAACAAACAGTCCAAGCCCCGAACCCAGCTCCACCAATAGGGCGACCAGAATAATCAATCCGATCTGGACTTTTTGAATATCGACCCCGATCAGATTTGAAAGCATTTTAGCCTGGGGATCAGCACCCGCCGTCGCCACAGCCCGGGTTTCCGCCGACATCACATCCAGCTTGTTTTTGAGGTCCTTGATCTGCGTTTCCAGATTGTAGGCCTGGCGGGAGACAGCGAGTTCCTTGCGCAGGTTGAGCACCTGGTTGCACAGTCGCTGGGAGCGGAAATTCACATTTGAGCAATTCTGTGTGTATTCGCCGACGGTTCCCAATGTCCGCCGCCCTTTGCGAATGGGCTGTGCCAGAACAGACTGCAGGTCGGCATCAACCTCGCCCATGGAACGATGCTGGGGCACCCAGGAAAGTTTCTCCCGCGCCCGCTTCAGTTCCGCGCGCAAATCCGAATATTGTACGGCCTGCGCTTCCCGCGCACCTACTGTATCCGCACGATTGAGGGCAGCAAATCCAAGGGAAGACGTCAGAGAATAGGCGGAACAGACGCACCACAGCAAAATGCCGGCGGTGACCTGAACGAGATTCTTCTGGCGCAATGCCCAGAGAATGAAAAACGGCAACAAAGCTTTGAGGCCATCCGCGGCGGCGCTGGCAGCTGCATAGATCTGGGCATCGAGTTCTGTTTTCCCGAGACTAAAACCAAACCGCCAGTTCATCGCCGCAGAGACGACAAGCAGGACGATACCGGCCAGTACCCCGAACAAGCTCATTAGTACTCTCATAGGCCGCCTCCATAAGCGGGTACGGTCACTATTGACCGTCAGTGCGAGACCCAAAGCTTTAGGGAGACAATGTCCACCTCCTGGTGAACACTTCACCGCGGGTGGAAAATGATACGCTGGCTCAGATTCTAAGCATCATCGCCTGCCTGTTCCGGACGCGAGAGCTGTCCGACTTCAAACCGGTGACTATTGATACTTTTGAAACTGTCTTACCCTGCCAGAGATGAACCCCCTGCACGTCGACACATTACCAGCAAAACAATTCGCCAATCCTGGTGGCAATGCCCTCTGTCGTCGGGCAGAAATCCAAGCTCATAGTTTGTGGAATTGTCACAAGCTATGCACTGGCCCCCTATTGAAGACAACGCTATATGATTCGAAATTGGTTGTTAACAAGCTGTTAATTGTTATGGGCAGAAACCTGAGGAAATACTTGTGAAACACTCGGGAATTCTTGGAAACTGTGACATTTTTCCTGGAAAATCTACGTTTGTTCTTTTTATGTTCTGCCATTTCGGGATAACTACCGGAACAATCAGTCTTCCCTGGGCCTGCATATCCGGCTCAGACCTCGGAGAAGAAAGCGATCGCTGCTTCTTTGAACTGTAAATCTCCAACTGCTGTCATATGATCACGATTGGGCAGGTCCAAATGCCGTCCCCCGGGGATAAGGTCGGCAAGCCCTTTTGCCGAACCGCCGATGACGTCCTTGCTGCCGACGACTACCAGAACAGGACGCGTAATCGTTCCGATTTGATCGGCCGTTATTTTTTCCCGGGAGGCTCTGATGCACGCTGCCAGGGCCTTTAGATCACTACCAGTCGACTCTGCGAAAGCACGAAAGGTGCGTGCCGTATCATTTTTTACGTCATCGAGTGTTGGCGCTTCCAAAGCCTTGGCGATAGGCCCGGCCCCGCCGACACCGCGCACCATGTTGTATCCCAGTCCGGCAAAAATTGCTTTATTCACGCGGTCCGAATTGCGGATTGATAAAAAGGCGGAAATTCTAGCACCCATGGAATAACCGATGACATAAGCCGACGGCAATTCCAGGTAATCCAAGAGATTCACGACATCTCCAGCCATACTCGGAGCCCCATAAACCTCTGTATCATAGAGTTTTTCGCTGTCGCCGTGACCACGATTGTCCAGGGCAATGGTGCGGAATCCCGCTCTCTGAAGGGATTTGGTCCAACCTGTGTTCACCCAGTTGGTTGCGATATTCGAGGCAAATCCATGAATAAGAATGACAGGTTCCCCCGCCCCTTCATCGATGAAGTGAATATTGATCCCGTCCGAGCGAAAATGGGGCATTCAACGATCCCTCTTATTAGAGCGTTCAGGCGCACAGGTTTGGCCGAAATCCGCTTGAGAGTCAAAATTATCTGTTTTCCGCGATCGGAACTTAGTGTATGGCATTGCTCAGATAGTCATCTTTAGAGTGACAACGGTTTTGAGAGACATATGGCCGAGAATCCTGTTCCACACTTTTGCAATGATGTTGGCGCCGAGAAAATCCATATCGGTGTAAGGGAGTTCAATTGCATGGGCGCCAGCCCGCCCTTCGATCATCCCCATGTGTATCTGGACATGGGTGCGGATGACCAGATCATCTGTCCTTATTGCTCGACGGTCTATCTTCACGAACCCACTTTTGATGCCCAAAAATCGGATCCCCCCTTTTGTCTCTATGAAGATTTGGTTGCACAGGAATGACGTTTCCTGAGTTTGTCAGCCTGATTGGCTTAAATCACTGGAACAACAGGCCTGGCAGATTCACATTGCGGCACCACTCCCGATTGTAAATTGTATCGAAGAACGTTTTCGATGATGGTCAGCCGCCGGTACCACCGAGCTGAACCGGTCCCTGTCCGCCTTCTGCAAACAGGACTTCACCCTGCAACTGTACATCGCTCGGAATACCGGGAACCAGCGTTGCATTTCCCGGATAACCGTTACCGGAAAATTCAAGGGTTACATTTTGCAGGGCAATACCGCCACCCCCGGATTTGACGATCAGGTTACGCCAGCCATTTTTGGAGTTCAGCCCAACCATAATAGGAAGTTTCACCCGCTTGATTGTCGTAACCGTTCGATAGCCAGGATTGGACGGCGTCAACACTGCCAGAGTACATCCTGTCTTTGCACACCAGTTTTCGCCTGTGAAGTAAACCAAAATCTCAGCTCGCCCGTCTCCATTGAGATCGGCACCGGTAAACTGATAGGGGCTGGATTTTCCATTTCGATTGATCCGGTAATTGTCGATAGCCCGACGAGCCTGACTTGAATCCAGCTTTGCTCTTACGGAAAGTTTGGTCTGACCAGAATTCTGGCCGGGAGACAACAGCACCGGTCCAGCTCCCGATGTCCCGCCGCCGCCAGAGACACCTGTTCCCGTAGAACCGGAGTTCGCACACGCCGACAATCCCAGTATGCCAAGCAATCCAAGAAAACGGAGAATGACGAGATGACAATTTGTTTTTCTGCCCATTATCAATATGTTGTCCTATCCCCTAAAAGCCCGATGTCTCGCATTTGATTTCTGCCAGGACACAAAACAATCTGCCAGCATCCAGTATGGAGAATCAATTAGGCGCCTTTTGGACCTTGGATGAGTATACCATAGACGCTCCGAATAGCAGCCCTGCACAAAAATTTCCGAATTGACGGGGTCTTCGTATTACGGCGTGGGTTCGAACCAGTGACATTCCCGCAAAACTATTACTTCAAATTGTGCAATAAGTTGAATTAAACGGTGGATTTCGCTAAACGAAGGGACACATCCGTCAAACTGATAACCCGAATTCAAAGAAGGGGCGTTTTTCAACGTCCTTTATAAATTTGCAAGAGGAGGAAAGGCTTCATGGTCCGCTATCTCAAAGAAGGCCGAAGTGCCGAGGAAATTGCCGAACAGGATGCAAAGGTCCGGGCCGTTGTCGAAAATATCCTCGAAGATGTCGAAAAACGGGGCGACATTGCTGTCCGTGAACTCTCCGAAAAATTCGACAACTGGTCTCCGGCCAATTTTCTTCTGTCCGAATCCGAAATTGAAGCAGCTGTCGCCAAGGTCAGTCCGCGAGACCTTGAAGATATTAAATTCGCCCAGGAACAGGTGAGAAACTTCGCAAAAAAACAAAAAGACTCCCTGCAGGATATAGAAGTTGAAACATTGCCCGGTGTCATCCTCGGCCATAAAAACATCCCGGTAAACAGTGTTGGCTGCTACGTACCGGGAGGGAAATATCCCATGGTTGCTTCCGCACATATGAGTGTGGTTACCGCCAAGGTCGCAGGCGTTGAGAGGGTCATCGCTTCGGCACCGCCTCATGAAGGTGGTCCACATCCGGCGATTGTCGCCGCCATGCATCTGGGGGGGGCAGATGAAATCTGCGTTCTCGGCGGCGTTCAGGCCATTGCTGCCATGGCTCTTGGCACGGAATCCATCTCACCCATCGATATGCTGGTGGGACCCGGGAACATGTTTGTTGCTGAGGCGAAACGTCAACTCTTTGGCCGAGTCGGCATCGACCTGTTCGCGGGCCCTACAGAAACACTTATCATTGCCGATGATACCGTCGATGGTGAAATATGTGCCACCGACCTTCTGGGTCAGGCAGAACACGGTCCAACTTCACCCGCAGTATTATTGACTAATTCGGAAAAGCTCGCACGCGATACGATGGCCGAAGTCGACCGCCTTTTGAAAATACTGCCGACCGCGGAAATAGCCAGGGAAGCCTGGGAGACTTATGGCCAAGTGATTGTTTGTGACAGTCTGGACGAGATGGTTGCGGAAGCCGATCGTATCGCCTCGGAACATGTTCAGGTGATGACCGAAGATCCGGATTACTTCCTCAACAACATGACAAATTATGGCGCCCTGTTCCTGGGCCCGCGCACCAACGTGGCCTATGGCGACAAGGTCATTGGCACAAACCATACACTGCCGACAAAAACAGCGGCACGCTATACCGGCGGGCTCTGGGTCGGCAAATTCCTCAAGACCTGCACCTATCAGAAAGTGTTGACCGATGAAGCGAGCAGTCAGATCGGTGAATATTGTTCGCGCTTGTGCATGCTGGAGGGTTTTGCGGGCCATGCGGAACAGGCCAACGTACGCGTGCGACGTTATGGCGGTCGCAATATTCCTTATGCAACAGCTGCGGAGTAAGTCTCATGGATCTCCCTAAAACACCGTCATTCAGACTGGAAGGGCGGCGGGCCCTGGTAACCGGAGGCGGCCGCGGCCTTGGTGTAGCGGCCGCGGCGGCACTTGCCGAAGCCGGTGCTGAAGTTGAAATTATCGCCCGTAGCGAAGATGAAATTGCCGAGGTGTGTAAGTGTATAAATGAACAGGGTGGAAAAGCGTCTTACTACACGCTGGACGTCATGGATTATGAAACCGCGCGCAATGTCCTCCTTGAAAAAGGGCCCTATGATATTCTGGTCAACAATGCGGGGACCAACCGTCCCAAATACATGCCGGAACTGACACGGGACGATTTCGATGCGGTGATGGATCTCAATGTCAAAGCAGCCTTTTTCGTCGCACATACCATCGCGGAAGTTCTGGTGAAGGCTGAGAAACCCGGCGTTATCCTCAACATGTCATCGCAAATGGGACATGTCGCCGGTCCCAAGCGCACGATTTATTGCGCTTCGAAACATGCGGTCGAAGGGTTCACCAAGGCCATGGCCCTCGAACTGGCCCCCAAGAACATCCGCGTGAATACCATTGCCCCGACGTTCATCATGACCGAAATGGTCCGCGAAGGTTTCAAAGATGAGTCCTTCAAAAACTATGTAATGTCAAAGATCAAACTCGGTCGTATGGGCGAACTCGAAGATATCATGGGCGCCATCGTTTTCATGGCATCCGATGCGGCGGCCCTAATCACCGGCACCTCTCTTCTGATCGACGGCGGATGGACTCTCGACTAAGGGGATGGGGGCGATACCTGTTGGCTGATGGTGAGTTTTGAGGCGATCCGGCAGAACCGTCAATAAATCGGCGGTTCGTCAACGGGACCACCGAAATCGGTTTCGAGGAAATCAAAATCACATCCCTTGTCGGCCTGGGAAATATGCTGGGAGTACATCCAGCCATATCCGCGTTCGTAACGTGCCGGCGGAGGTGTCCGGTCGGCCTTGCGTTTCTCAAGCTCCGCCGGTTCAAGCTCCACGTTAATCTCGCGCTTGTCCACGTCCACGGAAATCATGTCACCTGTCCGGATCAGGGACAAAGGACCGCCAACATAGGCTTCCGGCGCTACATGCAGGATACAGGCTCCGTAGCTGGTGCCGCTCATACGCGCATCGGATATGCGCACCATGTCCCGGACCCCTTGTTTCAACAGTTTCTTGGGGATCGGCAATTGTCCCCATTCCGGCATTCCCGGGCCACCTTTCGGGCCTGCATTGCGCAGGATCAAACAATGATCCGGCGTCACATCGAGATCCTCATTTTCGACCGCTGCCTTCATCTCACCATAGGAGTCATAGACCAGGGCCGGTCCGCGATGCTTTAACAGGTTTGGCGCGGCCGCGGATGGTTTCATCACACAGCCATCGGGAGCAATATTTCCCCTCAGCACCGCCAGCGCCCCTTCACCATAGATGGGATCCTCGACCGTACGGATGACGTCATCATTGTAAACTTCACCCTGCTGCAAATCCTTTTCCAGGGACTGGCCGGTAACCGACAGGCAGGCTTTGTCCAGATGTGTTTCGATACGCGTTAAAAGTCCGAGAAGTCCTCCGGCATAGTAAAAATCTTCCATCAGATAGCGATCACCGCTCGGGCGAATGTTGGCAACAACTGGCACCTTGCGACTGAAGGCCTCAAAATCATCTAGTCCGATGGGAACACCGGCCCGCTTGGCCATTGCAATGACGTGAATAATCGCATTCGTTGAACACCCCATTGCCATTGCCGTGGCAATAGCGTTGTCGAACGAGCCCCGGTTCAGAATATCGCTGGGTTTAAAATCCTCCCAAACCATATCCACAATGCGTCGTCCGGCGGCGGCGCACATGCGAATATGATTGGAATCCGGGGCCGGAATTGCGCTTGCCCCCCGGAAAGTCATGCCCATGGCATCGGCGATGGCAGTCATCGTGCTGGCGGTCCCCATGGTCATGCAATGTCCGTAAGACCGCGCAGCACCGCCGACGACACCGTCCCAGTCCTCTTCACTGATATTTCCGATCCGTCGTTCATCCCAGTACTTCCAGATGTCGGAACCGCTACCGAGCTTTTCGCCTTTCCAGTTGCCGTTGAGCATCGGACCGGCGGGAACGAAGATAGCGGGCAGATCCATACTGATGGCCCCCATTAAAAGTCCCGGTGTGGTCTTGTCGCACCCACCCATGAGGACACATCCATCAATAGGATGGGAGCGCAGAAGTTCCTCGCATTCCATCGCCAGAAAATTCCGGTACAGCATGGTCGAAGGTTTCACAAAAGGTTCCGAAAGAGAAATGGCCGGCAATTCAAGAGGAAATCCACCGCTCTGAAATACACCGCGCTTGATGTCCTCAACACGATGCTTGAAATGGGCATGGCACTGATTGATGTCCGACCAGGTATTGATAATGCCTATGACCGGCTTGCCTTTCCAGTCCTCGCTCCCATATCCCATCTGCATGGCGCGGCCGCGATGGGCGACAGCCCGCAGATCATCAAAACCAAACCAGCGATGGCTGCGCAACTGATCGGCTTCTTTTTTTTGTTTTCCCATGATTCTGACTTTCCTGGCTGACAGATTTGAGCTTGAATTGCCCGCGAACGAAGGTAAAGTTTATAAGCTTTATCGATTTCAACAAAGAGAAGAATTGAACTCGATTTGTGTTGCGCCGCGATAGCGCATCGCTGCTGATCGCCAACAAGTTTCCAGGAGGAATTCAGATCCCATGCCACTTGCAGATGTCAACGGAACAAACATCGCCTATTCCATCGATGGACCGGAAACCGGCCCCTGGATGATCCTGAGTAACAGCCTCGCAGCGGACAGTTTCATGTGGACACCGCAGATTTCCTTCCTGACGCAAAAATTCCGGGTCCTGCGTTACGATACCCGTGGCCACGGAGACAGCCCGCCAACCCCGGGACCCTATACTTTTGATCTTCTCGTTGGCGACGTCATAGGTCTCATGGACAGTTTAAATATTGAAAAAGCCGTCTTTATGGGATTATCCCTAGGCGGAATGACCGCACTGGGACTGGGGATACACCACCCGGAACGATTTGAACGCCTGGTCTGTTGTGATGCTCGCGCCGATGCCCCTCCGGCTTATGTCGATGCCTGGGGCGAACGCATTCAACTCGTACGCGACGGCAGTATTGAAGCGATTGTCGAGGGAACCATCGAACGCTGGCTGGTGGAATCTTTCCGCCAGGCTCATCCGCAGGAGACCGAACAAATAAAGCAAATGATCCGACGAACCTCCGAAGAGGGCTGGATCGGATGCGTCGGTGCACTGAAAACTCTGGATTACCTGAAGCATCTCGGAAAAATCTCTCTTCCGGTTCTTTATGTAGGGGGAGCAGAGGATACAGGTGCTGCACCCGAGGTTATGGCAGCGATGGCCGATGCAACGCCTAACGGGAGTTTTGTTGAAATTCCAGACGCCGCCCATGTTGCCAATTTCGACAATGCGGATGGATTCAACAGGGCGATCACCGATTTTCTCGGACTGACGGCCTAGCGATCGCATTAGCCAGTCTATCAGGCCAGTGGATCGATCCCCAGCTCTGATGCAACGGTGTCCAAACGGGTTCTGAGCTCCGGATGAACAGGGATACCGTGAGACCCGCGGTCCACGGATACCTGGTGGGAGCGCTCACCGGGTAGCCTGATTTCATCGAAGCCCGGAAGCTTGGGAGAGGATTTCATGGTTTCCCAGACGACATCAATTTGTTTTTTAAACTCCGCAACATCCATAAAGGCGGCAATATCGAGGGCCAGAATAAACTGACCTGTATTTGTGGTGGTTTTGTCGTCTGCGTTGAAATCGATGACATCTCGCCCGAAGGCAGCCCCATTCAGCGTACCCGCGAGAATGCCGATAATCAGACCCAACCCATATCCCTTGGGTCCGCCAATGGGGAGCAGAAAACCCTCATCGGCCCGGCGCGGATCAGTCAGGGGCTGTCCGGTTTTATCAACCATCCAACCTTCGGGCATCATTTCACCACTCATCACCTTTTGCTTGACTTTACCATAGGCCGCAACGGTCGTTGCCATGTCCAGTACGATGGGAGGTTGTTCGCCCGAGGGAACACCAACAGCGATAGGATTAGTGCTAAGCAGCATCTCGGTGCCACCCCAGGGCGGCAGATGGTTGGCGTTGCCAATGGCGCAATAGAGGCCGATCATGTCCCGTTCCATGGGCATTTTGGCGTAGAGAGCCGCTGGTCCCGCATGATTGGAATGGTGAACACCAACCCAGCCAATTCCGCATGTCTCAGCCTTTTCCATGGCAATTTGCGCCGCACGATGGATGACCAGATGCCCCATGGCATTGTCACCGTTGAGGACAGCCATTGCCGCCCGTTCGCTGTCGATGCGGATATCGGGTTTGACATTCAGGCCGCCAGCCTGAATTCGTTTGATGTATTGCGGCAGCCGAAATACCCCATGACCGTCGGCACCGATACGATCAGCTTCCGCCATGAGATCCGCTGCCAGTTTGGCATCACTCTCTGAAAAACCAACCTTCAAATAGGCGCTCTCGATAAATCGTACAAGTTCCGAAACCGGTGTACGTTGGGTGTCATGAGTATTCATATTGCTCTTTGTCCTGGCCGTCATTTGTCAATTGCAAGTCAATCTAGTGATGTGTTTCTAAACCCGGATACCGAATGGTAGCAAATTCACGGAACCGACTATAACAGATCCTCGCAACCTGTAAGCCTTCGGATTTGACTGAACTCCCCAAAAAAAACAGCGCCTCAAAGAGAGGCGCTGAGTTCAAGAAAATCTTTTTATAGTTAGTTATTTTTTCATGAGGCCCTTGACCATAGTGGCATAGGCGTCACTTTGTTTCGGACGCATCTTTTCGTAGTCCGTACCGTCGACATAGTCTGTGGTTTCACCAATAGCCTTGATAAGACGCTGATAGGTTTTGTCTTTCTGCATTTGCTGCATCGCCTGACGTAATTTGTTCAAACGATCTTCGGGAATTCCCGCAGGTGCCATGAGAACACGATGCATCAGACCGATATCGGCGGTGTAACCGAGATCCTTAAATGTCGGCACACCTTTAAACGCTGTCTGTTCTCCGGAACTAATCAAAACCCGAACCTTGTCGCCTTGGGCCTGAATCGTGGATTTGAACTGGAACGTAAAATCCGCTTCTTTGGCGAGGAAACCGCGCAAAGAAGGTCCGCCACCCTTGTAAGGCACCATGACGATCTTGTCAGCAATACCGGCTTCTGTAAAAAGTTGCAGACCAGGCGCATGGGTCGCACCCCAGTTACCGCTATGGGCGAACTTCAGTTTACCGGGATTGGCTTTTGCGAACTTGACCAGATCTTCCCAAGTTTTAAACGGGCTGTCCGCACGCACGATGACCGAAAAACTTCCCGAATTCAGTTTGCCAACTGTGACAAAGTCCTTGTTGGTATCGTAGGGAAGTTTCTTAACGTGTTTTTGCAGCTGATCGTAATAGTTATGGGTAAACAACAGAGTATAGCCATCGGGTTTCGCTTTGGCCGCCGCCGCAGTTCCAACTTGACCTGAAGCACCAGGCATGAGTTTGACGATCATGGCATTACCCAGATATTGAGGGATAGTACTGGTAAAAACACGAGCGTTGCGATCATGGGACCCACCAGCACCCAGAGGCAGTATCAGGGTAATGGGTTTTTCAGGAAACTGAGCCCGTACCTGATCGGCACCAAGCATGGTGACCGCAACCAGAGCACCCAGTAAGAGTTTAGGAATCATACTTAATTTCATTGTCTTTCCTCTCCTTTGGACTAACAAGAATATGTGCCGATATTCATTATCGACACTCTTAACCCTCCGAAATTTGCAATAAGCAACATTGCAGAGGAAACTCGGACACGGGGTAGATTAACCGTTTTCTCAGAGTGTTGTCCCACGTGTCCTGATCTGAGATCTCCAATCATTCTTCGACACCAAATCGCTGACGCAAGCGCACACTACGACGCCACATCAAATAGGTCAGTATCGGGGTCAACAAGAATATAACCAATGTTATCGGTCTTTCTACGGCAATATATCCAAGAAGGTTACTTTGCGCGAGAATCACTGTCTGACCGAAGGCATACTCCATCGGTGGCCCTAATATGAATCCCATAGCCAGCGGCGTCACATCGAAATGTAGTTTTTTTGCGAGATAACCGACGGCGCCGAAGAAAACCAAAACGCCAAGATCAAATGGCTGACCACGGAAGACCCAGGTTCCGGCAAATGCGAAGACCAGAGTGAGCGGCAGAAGGAAGGATTTCCGGATCGTAACAACCTTGGCGAAAAAAGGAATGCACAGATAGCCGATGATAATAAACAGAATATTGGCCAGTGCCATTGCAATGAGAATCGCAAACACCATCGGCGCCTGCTCTTCCATCAGACTGGGACCGGGCCGCATACCCTGAGCGATAAAAGCGCCCACCAGAATAACGGTCAGATTATCTCCGGGTATGCCCAGAGTTAAGAGCGGAACAAGGGTCGGCCCGTTGACAGCATTATTGGCCGACTCGGCGGCGGCCACCCCTTCGAGCTCTCCCTTGCCAAATCGTTCCGGGTGCTTGGAGGCACTCTTCGCCGCTGCGTAGCCCATAAATGCCGCGACCACCTGACCAACACCCGGGACCATGCCGATGGTTGTACCGATGGCCGTGGACCTCATTATTGTGCGACCGCAGCTCATAAACTCTTTGAGTGTCAGGCGACTCCCTGAGATTTTCACGCTTGCCGAATCGATAATCATGCTCGCACGTTTTTCGATGCCGACAAAAATTTCCGGAAGGGCAAAAAGACCGATGAGCATCGGCAGCAAAGGAATGCCGGCCTCGATGGAGCCGATCCCAAAGGAAAACCGCGATAAAGCGCCAATAGGGTCCTGACCGATCATGCCGAGAAATAAACCCACGGCTAACATCAAGAGTCCTTTGACGAAAACCCCGGATGAGGTCGCCGATATCACGATCAGAGCCAGGAACAAGATGGCTGCAAGTTCCGGAGGCCCCATCAAGAGTGCGACAGCCGCAATGGGACCGATAAGCAAAATAGTTATGACATCACTGCTGAGGTCCCCTGCCACTGAGGAAAACAGGGCAATTTCCAGCGCTTTGCGACCTTGTCCTTTTTTAGTCAGCGCCGGACCATCAAAAGTAGTTGCCACCGCTGCCCCGGTCCCTGGCATAGACACAAGGATGGCGGGAATGCTGCCTCCAAATATGCCACCTTTATAGACGCCGATCAGAAAAGGAATTCCAAACAGGGGATCAAGGAAAAAAGAAAACGGTAACAGAATGGCCATAGCCATCAGTGTTGTGAAACCGGGCAAGGCCCCGACAAACATGCCTAGAAACAAGCCGATCGAAATGTAGCCGAGAATAAATATGATTTTTGAGGGATCAAAGAGGAGGGCCGCGCCTTGAAAAAATGCCTCATACATAGTCAAAGCGCCTCTCTATATAAGTGACCAATTGGTCAATGGATAAATGTCCACCGGAAATGGTGGTAATTCGACCAGCAAAATGCGCCTGAATGTAACGAACATAAGCATCGGCATTATAATGCTCAAAGCGATGCCTATTAAATAATTGCGATTTC